>LWDU01033519.1_pt1 | contig 11996 bp, 10 predicted proteins | sample 727161 | NCBI WGS metagenome assembly LWDU01 (sample SAMN04566230, study PRJNA314399) | hydrothermal vent metagenome | isolation source: deep sea hydrothermal plume seawater | place: Mexico: Gulf of California, Guaymas Basin | collected 2004-07-11 | reverse complement strand
CAGCAGAGTTCAAAGAAGCTCTTGAGTCAACTGCATCAAACGTGATAGCGGCGCCTGTAAAGGAGTTGACCTCGGGAGTTTGTCCCGCCTGCAATGCGGTCAATTCCGATAACCGTAAGTTCTGCGGTGAATGTGCCGAATCATTACGCACTGTTTGTCTGGGTTGTGATATTGAAATGGCAGTCTGGGACAAGATTTGCGGCGAGTGTGGCGGTCGCCAAACGGAGTTGAAGCAACAAGCTGTAGACAAGGCTGCTGTTGCAGAAAAATATGCTTGTGAAGCGTTAACCAACACCCTTGGCATGACGCTTTTCTCCATCCCTGCGGGTTCATTTCTGATGGGCTCACCAGACGACGAAACTTATAGAGGTGGCGATGAAGACCAACATCAGGTCACTATCAGCAAGACGTATTACATGCAAACTACAGTTGTTACACAGTCGCAGTGGACGACGGGGATGGGAACGGAACCTTGGCAAGGTTTGGTTTTCCTAAAAAGCTATGTCAAAAAAGGTGCGGACTACCCAGCAGCATACGTAAGCTGGGATGATGCCGTCGCGTATTGTAGAAAACTGAGTGCCAAGGAAGGCAAGACGTACCGTTTACCTACCGCCGCGGAATGGGAGTATGCCTGTCGCGGGGGATCAACGACCGCCTGGAGTTTTGGCGACGATGAAACGGCACTTAGTGATTACGCTTGGTGTCGAGAAAACGCTAATGATATGGGAGAAAAGTATGCCCACCAAGTTGGACTAAAAACCCCCAACGGGTCTGGGCTGTACGATATGCACGGCAATGTTTGGGAATGGTGCTACGACTATTACGGAAAGAATTACTACAAACAGTCGCCCGAAAAGGATCCAAAGGGTCCAGCGCAGGGTTCTTCGTGTGTTTTACGGGGGGGGTCGTGGGCCAGTCTCCGGCGTGAATCTCGTTCCGCATCCCGTCTTAGCGCCGCCAATATTTATCGCAACTTCGACGTCGGGTTTCGTGTTGTGCGTGAGTTGGATTAGTTCCGCAGTCAGCCTCTGCCTCTGTACTCTGAAAATCCGTCATTTCTACGTATGTACATTTGTTATTCATCTCTAGCTGGGGTAATATAAATGCTTGCCAGTTTTCTAACCTTAATACTCATCCACCATGCCAGACCACGAAGACAGCCTCGGAGGTGAAACGCTTGACGGCGGCGCGCAAGCGGACCGTACTGAGCAGAGCCTTGGTGACCAATCCACTTTTGGCGATTCGCATGTCGGAGACGAATTGTTCGATGATGAAATGAAGTTAGAAGATCTCTCAGAGCGCTACACCGAAGAAAGCGTGCTTGGCAAAGGTGGTTTTGGTGAGGTTATTCTTGCTACGGATAAACGCTTAAATCGTAAAGTCGCTATTAAACGCATTCTGGGTAAAGCCGTTCGTAGCAAAAAGGCAGTCGCAAGGTTTCTAACCGAAGCCAAGTCGATCGCGGCACTTAGCCATCCTAACATTGTCGAGATCTACGACTACGGCCGCGCTATTGATGGCCCCTTTTTAATTATGGAATGTGTCTCAGGTGGCAGTCTGCTGAAAAAAATTAAAGCTGGGCCTCTCGAGCTAAGCGAAGCAGTTAATATCCTCAGCCAGCTTTGTAATGGACTTGCCAAAGCACATGCTGCCGGCATCATCCACCGCGATATTAAACCCGCGAATGTCTTGATGACCGAAGATGGTGTACCGAAGCTCACGGATTTTGGCTTAGCCAAGGATGACGCCGATGACACAGGCATTTCGCTGGAAGGTGCCGTGATTGGAACGCTGGACTTCATGCCACCGGAGCAGCGACAAGGAGCGGAGTTTACTGACCATCGCAGTGATCTCTGGAGTCTGGCGGCGACGTTCTACCAGATGCTCACGGGAGAACCGCCACGTGTAATTGATTTAGATTTGTTACCTCCATCAATTAGGCCTGTGCTTGCCAAAGCCCTTAAATCAAAAAAGCAGCAGAGTTCAAAGAAGCTCTTGAGTCAACTGCATCAAACGTGATAGCGGCGCCTGTAAAGGAGTTGACCTCGGGAGTTTGTCCCGCCTGTAATGCCGTTAATGGCGAGAATCGAAAGTTCTGCGGTGAATGTGCCGAATCATTACGCGCTGTTTGTCTGGGTTGTGATATCGAAATGGCAGTCTGGGACAAGATTTGCGGCGAGTGTGGTGGTCGTCAAACTGATTTGCGGCAACAGGCTACAGAACAAACCGCGGCGGTTACCGCTGCATTAGATAAGGGCGATTGGAAAACGGCGCTTTCTTTAGAACCCGATAATAATGAGGGAATACGGATAAAGGCTGCTGCTGCAGAAAAGACGGATGCTAAAAGAGCTGCCTCAGTTGTTGCTGCGTTAGCAAAGGGTGATTGGAAAACAACACTTTCTTTAGACCCTGGAAATATTGAGGGGTTGCGGTTGAAGGTCGTTGCTGGATCAGTTAATAACTCGATTGGTATGACCCTGAACCAAATTCCAAATGGCAACTTCTTGATGGGTTCTCCAACGTCCGAAACTGACCGCAAGAATAATGAACATCAGCACACGGTCAAGATCAGTAAATCGTTCTACTTACAAACGACCGCAGTGACTCAAAGTCAGTGGAAAAGTACTATGGGGACAGAACCTTGGATGCGGTGGTTTTCTTCAAAATCCGGTGTAGCGGCAGACCCAAACTATCCGGCGACATACGTAAAATGGGATGATGCAGTGGATTTTTGCGATCAACTGAGTCGCCAGGAAGGCGAAAAGTATCGTTTGCCCACCGAGGCTGAATGGGAGTATGCCTGTCGGGCGGGATCGACGACGGCGTGGAGTTTTGGCAACGACGCCGCAGCCTTGGGTAATCATGCGTGGTTCTTCGATAATACTTTGGATATTGATGAGAAGCATGCCCATGAAGTAGGAAAGAAAACTCCTAATCCGTTTGGACTGTACGACATGCACGGTAATGTGTGGGAATGGTGTAGCGATTTCTATAGTGAGCACTATTACAGTCACTCACCGGCGGTGGACCCGCGAGGACCAACGGTCGACTCTTGCCGTGTTTTGCGGGGTGGGTCGTGGGACTACTTCGCGCGTTGTACTCGTTCTGCTAACCGCGGTAGGAACGTCGCTGCTGATTGTAACGGCATTAGCGGTTTTCGAGTTGTACGTGAGTTGCATTGATCTAGCGGTTAATATTGAAACCGCCCACAGTTTGGGGCGCTTTGACGTCCGTCGTCGTTGGCTGACCTGATCTAAGACCGACAAGGACCAAAGACTACCGATCTCTAGTTGCCTGAACACGTATTTCGTAACATCAATTGATGAAAAAAGTCAGCTAGTATGGGCTAAGGCATGCTAACAGTTGTTTCTTGTTGTGTTATTAAGGCGAGTTTGGTGAAACAACAGAAACGGCTTCTTTTTCACTCTTCTGTGATGATTTGCAAGGCACCATTTTGTTCGGTAACCGCCAAGGTAATATTTTTGCCGTTGGGCCAACGAATAGATGCTTTCTTAACCGTCGTTCCAACGGGAATACCGAAGGTTGTATTGATCGGAGCCTGCCCCAGACAGGCATTGACGGGAAACAGGTCACGGTAAATCAAGTGACTGCTGGTATGCAGAATGATTCGCGTGCCCACCAGACTTCCTGAATGCTCAGGAAGCTGCAGAGTCAAAAAACGGTTGTCGGTCACCACTTGGTTTAGGAAAAGTCGCAGAGGGCCGCCTCCAACGGAACCGACGAGCAGGTCCGGTTTTCCATCAAGGTTTATGTCTGCTGCGATAACACTGCGAGAATCCGAATCGATGTTGGCTCCGGAATTAAACGATGCATCAATAAATCGTTTGCCCTGACCAGTATTCAGAAAAAGACGATTCGGTTCGAAAGCAGACAGATTATCACCGTTGCTGGCAATCTGGAAAATATTGGTCCGCCAGAATTCGCCAGCTTCTTCGTCCAATTGGCCTAGTTGTTGAATATCACTGGTTCGATCCAAAGGCTGTGACACGACAGCCCGCCACATGCACGTTCAACCATCCGGCTTACCACGGTCCCGACTCAAAAAACCTGTTGCTGCGTATATGTCTGCCCAGCCATTGCCGTCAAAATCGGTAATGGCCGAGGCATACGCCCAGCCGATGTCATTGATGCCGAGGTCGACACTTGTGTCAACCGCTGCAAACCTCGGCGGTTTTCCAGACTCAATTGTTTGTCTGCCATAGAGTCGGTTGCCGGCACATGATCCTTTAATCTGCTCATAGACACCGGGCGGATAGTCGGAATCGCTTACCTGGCCGATAATCCGGCGCCCCATTTTGGAATACATATTAGAGACATAGATTTCAGGATATCCGTTGCTGTTCAAATGTCCGGAGGCCACACCCATGCTCGTTGCGTAATCGGCAGTCTGACTGGCATGGGATTGATCGCTGAACGTCCCGTCACGATTGTTAATTAGCAGAATATTGGTACCAAAATCGTTGGCTACGTAAAGATCCGGATAATGATCGGAATCATAGTAAAGCCAGTTGGAGGCAAATGATTTTTGATTTCCCCCCTGTGCGCCAGCCTGCTCAGCGACTTCGGTGAAAGTTCCATCGCCGTTATTCCGCCACAGTTGATTCACGGCCCCCGATTGATCGTCACCGATCCATGGTTTAGGTTTACCGTCATCTGGCGAAGTTTCAATTTTGGGATCCTGATAGACGAGGTAGAAATCGAGATCTCCGTCGAGATCGTAGTCGGCAACTGCCGCGCCCATCGGATTAAAATTTAGCTGAATGTTGGTCGTAGTTGTGACATCCCGAAACCGTTTTCCATTTTCGTTGTGGTAAAGAGAATTGCCGAGCAGCAAGTCTGGAAATCCATCATTGTCGTAATCGATCCAGGCAGCCAGTGCGACATAGTTCTCGGGTCTCCAGCGGCGAATCCCCAATTGCTGATCCACGCGGCGAAACGACTGTCCTTCCACGGAGACTAACAAAATGCGTTCGCCGGAATAAGCCGCAATGGCTATATCTGGGAATCCGTCTTGATTGAAATCGGCTACGGCAGTTTGAAATCGGTATTGTAGGGCCGCAGTCGGTTCGAGTTTCCAGTTGTCGCCCAAGGGTAGTCGATCCAGTTTGTAGGGCTCCGTCGCTTCGCGAAAGAGACTACTGCCGGAACGGCGCATAATAACGTCTCCGATGACCCATTCGGAAATAAAGGGCATTTGTCCTATTTCTTTTGGCTCATCGACGGTAAAAGAAATCTGATGAATAGATTCATGATAGGTCGCTTCGCCTTGACGTTGGCCGCTCAGTGTCAAAAGAAATGAACTGCTCCACTCGGTGTCGGCCGGGGCAGGTCCTCTGATAGAGAGGACTCGCATCTTTCCGGAATCGATTGAATCGAACTCGGCAGGAATATTAACGATTGCCTGCAGGACTTCATCGCGGCTGGCATCCATCCTCGTTTCGCTACAGGCAATTTCCGAGATCCCCGTTTGCTTAAAAGAAGTTAAATCCAATTCAGGTAGAGTTCCTTTAGCGGAGCTCAGTAGGAAATCATCGATTACTTTTACGTCTGCTGACCGGATCGCATTGGTTAATGCCACTCCAAATTTGTGTTCTAATTCGAAAGTTACATGCTCGGTTAACCAGATATGTTTTTGCTTTTCTTGGTTTAAGGCAGCATCTGCGGGCGTGAGAGATGCGAGTGAGCCGTCCGGTGCTGGATCTGAGTTGACCGAACCACTGCGTTCACAACCGGTGAGACATATAACCAGACAGAATGCCAGTGGTAGTACCCGATTGAAAGAGGGTTGGATCCAGTGAGTATTTGGACGGGTGACATGGAACATGGTTTGATTTTAGGCTGCGGCAGGCGGTTACGCAAGGATTGAGGTTAGGTAGCCCATGGCTCGAAGGGCGAAAAGATTTAATCGCCAAAATAAATAAAGACTATTTGGCCACGTACCCCTCCCCCCGTTTCATATGCATCTTGTTAGATACGAGGTGCCATCCTAACCAAGCAGTTCAGTCAACAATGCTCTCCAGTTGTTTCTGGATCACTTTTAGTTTGCGGCGAACCGTACGTTCTGAGCAACGGAGCTGCACGGCAATGTCCTTTTGCGAATGACCTTCCAACCTGAGTTGAATGATTTTCTGTTCATCTTCAGCAAAAGCGCCGATCAACTCTAAAATTTCGTTAAAGGCAACCTGCTCATCCGGCGTCGGTTCGGCTCGATCCAGATTCGCCAGATGAGAAATATAGACCTCTTGATCGATCCCCCGTTTTTGCCGCAGATGGTATCTCGCTTTCTCCTTCGCTTTATTGGCCGCTATGGCAAATAACAAATTTGCGACGTCATTGCGGTTATCAAATTCAAAGTCCTGCTCATGCATCTGCCGCGCAAAGGATCTAAATGCTGACTGGGCAATGTCCTGCTCATCGAATCGCTGCTTTAACGGGACGGAAATATAACGAGCCGCAATTCTCTTAAGTCGTATTTCGTGTTCTTTCCAAAACTCTCCGATAGCGGTGTCGTCGGACTGTTTGAACGCATGTACCCAGCGTTGGGTTGTTTTATTCGATTCGCTCATCGCCACTTTCTTTACAGGATAAAAAGGGTCAGCACGACTGCAAGCACTGATAATAACAGAACTCGTTTCAGAAGTCGTTAACGATTCACCCGTCGCCGAGTAAAATAGATTCTGAGAGTTTATTCGTCTTCGTCGAAGGAACGCCGTTAACCGTTCTGCGGCGTCATTCTTGCTGCGCCATTACATAGGGTCACAACGTTGAAATACTTAACGGTACAAGCCCTGTCCCAATGAATCTTGATTCTATATCATTTCAAAACCCTATAAAAAAGGCAAATGGGAAGGTTTTACGCTTTTCCTAAAATTTTCTGTCCGGTTGTATGCCTCGGTAGCAATTACCTGTTAGACGGGCAGCACAAAGCAACTGTCCCGCTATCAACAACAACCCATTTGAAGGATAAAACAATGAAAAAGCTATTACTACTCACGACAGTATTAACAACACTTATGGTTAGCACTCCAGCAGTCCATGCTGATCGTTACGACAAATCCAGCCCCAAGATTGCTCATGGCATGTGGCCGAATACGGACAAATCCAGCCCCAAGATTGCCCACGGGATGGTCACTGGGTACGGTGGCAAGAGCAGCCCCAAGATTGCTCATGGCATGTGGCCGAATACGGACAAATCCAGCCCCAAGATCGCCGAGGGCATGTACAACAATCGCGACAACTTCGATGACGAACTGCTTTACATCCTCGAAAAATTCAGGTCTGGCCGCAGAGGTAGATAAAAATTCCGCAGAGACAAACCACCCCCGCCGCGTTACCCGGTCGGTTCACAGGAACCGGCCGGGCTTTTTCTATTCAGAACCAAGACCCATATTTCTTTTCCCATTCTGCTGGGTAGTGACGTTTGCACCACATCCGTCTCTTGACAGGATACCGAAGGGCTTGAGTGTGACCAATCAGCAATAAAGCCCACCATCAAGCGGATCGCGGACATATTAGCGGTTGTCGATCATCCAGCCCAGCCGGTCCAGTCTGCTTCCAAGCTGTTAAACTGGCCGATACGGTTTAGTTCTCGCAGCAATTCGTCCGGTGACGAATAACGATCATCCGGACTCTTAGAGATCATTTTCATAACCACATCTTGGAATAATTCATCGATGGAAAGTTGATATTCTTTTGGCTTTTTGGGAACGACGTCGCGAACGTTTTTGATCATTTCAGGCAAAGAACCTTCTTCGCACGGTGGGTGGCCGGTTAACAGCGCATACATCGTCGCTCCTAACCCGTATATATCCGATCGTGTATCTATATTTTCCTGCCCCCGGGTCCTCTCCGGCGACATAAAGGGAATTTCACCGACAATTTGACCTGGCTGGGTAATTTGAATCGCCAGCGTGCCCTCTAACGCCTTGGCAAACATCAAGTCACCGACGAGACAGGCTCGATCAGATTTCCGCCGTAGAATATTTGTTGGTGTCAGGTTGCGATGTACAATTTGGTGTTTGGCCGCCTCATGCAGGGCGCGTGCAATTTGGACACCCGTCCTCCAAACTTCGCGCCAGTCCATCATCCCGTCAAAACCGATTTGCTGAATCACATCAGCTAGACTATTTCCATCGACATGTTGCATGGCGACCCAGCAAAAAGCCCCTTTTTTCCCGGCGTTGTAAATCTCGACAATATGATCATGCTTAATAGGCATCATGGTCTTCATCGCGCGGATAAAGCGTGCCCGCTGCTCATCATCGGCGGCAAAGCTGGGTGGCATCACCTTCAGAGCACAAACACGATCCCGCTGGGTGTCGGTGGCACGGTAGATCATACCACTGTTACCCTTGGCGATAATTTCATCGATGCGGTATTCGTGAATGGTTTCTCCAACTAGGTCAACCAGAGATGCGGCGGGTGCCGCTGCCGGCTGCTGTGGCGTGACACCGCCCATAATAGTTGCGCTTTCATTTGCCAACTGCTCGGTTTCACCCCAAGTATATCGCAGTTGTGTTTGGCCAACCTGCATAATATCGCCTGAGTTCAGAGGAGCTTCGTCTACTTTATTCCCCGCAACAAATGTTCCTGAACTGCTACCAGCATCGGCCACTGTCGTTAGGTCGCCAGCGACGATAATGCGACAGTGAACACGTGACATGCGATCATCGTCAATCACCGTATCGCTGTCTGCCCCACGCCCGATAACTAGCACTTGGCCGTCCTCCAGTTCATAGACTGTACCACTGGCAGGACCCGTAATTACCGTTAAACGTCGAATCATGTCTTACTCCGAAAAATGTGGCTATTGTGTCACAAGTCATCCGTCGCTAAGTACTCTGGGATGAGCTTTTTAGTATAACCTGTTCCCGACCGTTCGTGAATAGTTTGTGAAAGTTGTATTATCGTCGAAAGTAACATAATTCGCGCTAGGGACATACGAACGGTTGGCAGAGACAACTGGGTGATGGTTCACGCAACTCCGAACACATGAGCAGATGTTGCTGGGTGATAGGACCGGTCCTGTTATTGGAATCCAGTGTTATCCGTAACATCTTCAGTCAAGGGGTTTTTCTATTCGCCAGCAGAAATCAGTTTTAAAATCAGGGGTAGTAAAACGGCCATGCCGTTATAGCCGAAATGCGCGGCAATCGCAGGCCACACCGACTTGAATTTGACGCGTACCCATATCGCCCCTAATGCCAGTCCGGTGAGAGGTATAACTCCGGGCGTGTAACGCATGATCGCGTCAAGATGTACGAGAACAAAGAGGGAAGTGCAAAAGAAAGCGGCAATGGGAAATCCAAAGGATCGCGTGAATCCGGCCAACATCACGCCCCGGAAAAGAAATTCCTCGACGAGCGGTGCAAAGATTACGATCGCAATGATTAATAACAAAAGCATGCCACCTCCCTGTTTTGCCATTTCTTCGATGGGGCCTCCTGATTCAGGCTTTAAATTTGGAAAAAGTGAGCTGACCAAAAAAATCGTGCTGCAATAGATGACGGCTCCCAGTGCCGCGCCCGCCAGGCATTTCATCGGTGAGGACTTGACCCAACCCACCCCCGTGACTTCACCGTCCGTGATGACATCGCGTGCGAGCCAGCGAGTTACCATGAGTACGGAGTAGCCAGAAAGAATGGAGATGGGAAGCAGGCTGTAAAGGATCGTTTGCGTGACAAATGCGAGGAACCCAGACTCATCTGGTTTCAGATCTAAAGCGGCGACGGCAATAATCCCGGCTGCGATTCCCACGAATATGCTGACGACCACCTGCGCTAAGAAGAAGGTAGCGAACGTCAAAAAAGCGGTGCCGGCTCTGGGTATCCGAGGTTTGGGTTCGGTAATGGATTCCGCAACTTCCGTATGAGCGACGGAAAAGTTCGTCGGAGGAGCTGCCTGTGCATTCTCAGGGGAAATGGACTCTGATTCATCAGCATTTTGACCCGGTTCATTGGCGGGTTGTTGCGTAGCGTCATCGGATGATTCTAATTCATCGCCATCGTAAGCTAACTCATCATTAGTTGGTTCTGATTCGAAATACATACGAGACTCCTGCGAGCGAGAAAAATGAATACTGAGAAGACTCGCGTAAACAAGTCGACGTGAGAGCCTTCATGAAAAGTTGACCGATGATACCAAACTACGATTAAAGCGTCAAGTTTGTGCCCAACATTTATTACCGACCGACGTCTGTACGATAGTAGCAGGGTATCGTGGGGAAGTAGCAGAGGCGCTCTCGGCTAAGATCGCGAGGCTTGAGATGGAGGATCAGCCGGTGGTGGTAACCGAACTACGAACACATGAGCAGGGGTTGGAATGAAATGTTAGTCTTGGTCGAGGATAGAAAAAACCGGCCGGTTCCTGAGAACCGACCGGGTATCGCGACGGGGGTGGCTTGTCTCTGCGGGAGTTTTATCTACTTTCGCAACCCCGGACCATGTTCCAACCGCCCGCGAGTCGTCGTGGATCCCTTACGGATACCGCTGGCCTCAATCAGCAGATGTCCAAGAACGTCGGTCCGCATGCCCGCGGTGATCTTAGGGCTGCTCTTGCCACGGTCACGGTACATGCCATGGCCGGTGCCGAACCAGCAGACGGTGCACCCGGTACACTTCGTTTGCTGTTTGAGGTGTACGTTACAAGTGGGCGCAATCTTCGGGCTGCTCTTGCCACGGTCTCGGTACACTCCGCGAGTCGGCGTGGGGCTCTTACGGATACCGGTGGACTCAATCAGCAGATGTCCGAGAACGTCGGTCCGCATGCCCTCGGTGATCTTAGGGCTACTCTTGCCACGGTCACGGTACACTCCGCGGGTCGGCGTGGTGCTCTTACGGATACCGGTGGCCTCAATTATCAGATGTCCGGCAACGTCTGCATGGGCTGCTGGAATGCTGATCATAAGTGTGGTCAATACTGTCGTGAGTAATAATAGATTTTTCATTGTTTTGCCTTCAATTGGGTTGTTGATTGGGGGACAGTCGCTTTGTACTGCCCGTCTACTAGGTAATTGCTACCAGGGCATACAACCGGACACGAAAAATGAAAATACTTGTTGCAAGAGGAAATGTGTTGTTTTACCTACCCCCCCCCCCTCATTTTCCTTGCCCGGCGGCCCGGTGGTGTGGTGGGATCTACGAACACATGAGCAGGGGTTTGGTGGGTACAGTAGTCGTTCTGCTCTTGTTTGAAAGTGCGATTTTCTGAATAATTCCACGTAATGGTTGTCCGGTTCTTGGAGCTCATGGCGATCTAGGGGTGAGAGACGAACTAGTATCCGGATTAGGAAAAAACGAATGTCAGATTCCAGTTTTTTGATCGGGTTTGGCGCATTGCTTATTGCGGCACAAACCTTCGCGTTTTGTTTTATTGGGAAAACCTCAGCCAAACGCCAACTCGCCCAGTTGCACGCACGCATCGCAAAGCTGGAGGCGAGTGGAACGGAGCCTGACGAGCCCGCTACCGACGAGTAGCGTTCAGCCTATTTTCCTTGCCCGGCGGCCCGGTGGTGGGGCTCTACGAACACATGAGCAGGGCCTGGTGGGGGTAGTCGTTCTTCTCTTGTGTGAAAGTGCGTTATTCCGCATAATTCTACGCAATGGTTGTCCGGTTTTAGGAGCCAATGGCAATCTTAGGGGTGATGACCTCGTTGTAACGAGAATGGTCGCATGCCGCTGTGGGCTTTGCAGTTGATGTTCCTTATGAAAGGTAGAATAGATATGACACTCCACATCCGTGTACTTTATTGGCTTTTGATTTTTCAGATTATAAGTTGTTTGACCATAGTAATTGGTAGTTTGTTTAAGGAGGAACCCGGACGCGAAGTTGGTTTTTGCACTGCTTTTTTGCTCTTAGGAGTTGCTGGGTTTTTTAACTTAGTTGCGGGACTGAAGCAAATGAAAGCGGAACAAAAACCTGCGCCCGCACCGGAATCGACCGAACCCGTACCGCCAGCGGATGAGCCCGCTACCGAC
>LWDU01044263.1_pt1 | contig 11997 bp, 12 predicted proteins | sample 727161 | NCBI WGS metagenome assembly LWDU01 (sample SAMN04566230, study PRJNA314399) | hydrothermal vent metagenome | isolation source: deep sea hydrothermal plume seawater | place: Mexico: Gulf of California, Guaymas Basin | collected 2004-07-11 | reverse complement strand
CTGGGCACTGCATTAGGAAATAAATCAGGCCTTGAGAGAATAAGAAGAATAAGAAGTTTAGGAAAACACCACCACTTTACTTTAATGATGAAAGACTTATCCCATATAGGAGAGTATGCAAAACTTGATAATACAGTATTCCGTTTATTAAAAAAGATACTCCCTGGTGCCTATACATTTATTCTTGAAGGAGCACGTGGCGTGCCAAATCGTTTAATGCACCCAAAAAAGAAAACTATTGGCCTAAGGGTATCAAATCATGGAGTAGTACAAGCAATATTGAATGAATTGGGAGAACCATTAATGAGCGTGTCTCTTATAATTGAAGGCCATGAATTTTTTGATATTTATGATGTGTGTAGTGTACTAGAAAAAAAAGTAGATATTATCATTGATGATGGTTACTGCCCACCAGAACCAACAAGTGTAATTGATTTCACAGAAGGTGCTGTTAAAGTGGCCCGTTACGGAGCTGGAGACACTTCACTTATAGTTCAATAACACTTAAGTATAATTAAACCTTTTATTAGCAAAATTGAGCGCAATGAATACCGCTGAAATTAGAAATAAATTTTTAAGTTTTTTTGAAAAACAAGGCCACACTATTGAGAGAAGTGCTTCATTAATACCTCACAATGATAAGACATTACTTTTTGTTAATTCCGGTATGGTGCCATTTAAAGATGTATTCGTTGGTGCAGTAAAAAAACCATACACTAAGGCAGTTTCTTGTCAAAGATGTGTAAGGGCAGGTGGCAAGCATAACGATTTGGACAATGTCGGCTATACTGCTAGACACCATACATTCTTTGAGATGCTAGGAAATTTTAGTTTTGGAGAGCAATTAGATATGCCTGGGAATTCTTAACTGAAGAGTTAGGTTTACCAAAGGATAAGCTTTGGGTTAGCGTATTTGAAGACGATTCTGAAGCAGAAGATATCTGGATAAATGAGATTGGTTTTCCTAAGGAAAGAATATCTCGTTGCGGGGCAAAAGATAACTTCTGGCAGATGGGGGATACAGGGCCATGCGGCCCTTGCAGTGAAATTTTTTATGACCATGGAGATCATATTGAAGGAGGCCCTCCAGGAACACCTGAAGAGGATGGAGACAGGTTCATTGAAATTTGGAACTTAGTATTTATGCAATTTGACAGAAAAAATGATGGATCTCTTGTTCCACTTAAATCTACAGGGATAGATACAGGTATGGGGTTAGAGCGCTTAGCTGCTGTATTGCAACATGTAAACAATAATTACGATACAGATGCCTTCTCTGAGCTTACAAATGCAATTGTAAAAATAGTCCCAAAATCTAGCAAAGTTAAGGTTGACAACGCATCAGTCAGAGTTATTGCAGATCATATTCGTTCGACTGCTTTTATGGTTATTGATGGTATAACTCCTTCTAATGAGGGACGAGGCTATGTTCTTAGAAGAATCATTAGAAGGGCGATACGTCATGGTCATAAGCTAGGGATTAAGGAAGTATTTTTCTATAAGCTAGTTAGTGTACTAGCTAATCAAAATAAGGAGCCATATCCTGAATTATTCGAGTCATTGAATAATGTCGAAAGTGTGTTTAAACGAGAAGAAGAGAGATTTATTCAGACTCTAGATCAGGGTATGAATATTTTGGAAGAGACAATATCAAGTATGAGTGGTAGTGTTATTGACGGTGAGGTTGCTTTCAAGCTTTATGACACATTTGGGTTTCCGCTAGACCTTACGGCTGACGTTGCCAGAGAGAAGGAACTAACGATTGATATAGATGCTTTTGATGTGTTTATGGAGAAACAAAAGCAAAGAGCCCGTAAAGCTGGTGATTTTGTAGCAAAACAAAACAATATAAACATAGAAAAAGAGACAGTTTTTTTAGGTTATGAGACTGTTGTGAACTCAGCCACGGTTAGTTCAATCATTAAAGACGGAGAATTGGTCGATTACATATCTACAGGAGATAATGCGATAATTATTCTATCTGAGAGTAGTTTTTATGCAGAGTCTGGGGGCCAGGTTGGAGACCAAGGGATATTGAAGAATAGCAAGTCACAGTTTAATGTAACCGATAGTCAAAAACAGGCCTCAGGCGCAATCGAGCATCACGGTGTTTTGAAAATAGGCGAGTTAAAAGTGAATGACACTCTCGAAGCGCAGGTTAATTCTGAACGACGTAAAAAGATAATGAATAATCACTCAGCAACCCACCTACTACATGAGGCACTTAGACAAACACTAGGGGATAGTGTTGAACAGAAAGGCTCCTTAGTGGATAGCGAAAAGTTGCGCTTTGATTTTTCACATGAAGATGCTGTTAAACCTGACTCTTTATCTGAGGTGGAGCGTATTGTTAATGAGCAAATCTTGACTAATTCTATAGTAAAAACAAAATTAAGCGACATTGAGAGTGCCAAGAAGGACGGGGCAAGGGCCTTGTTTGGAGAGAAATATGGCGACACAGTGCGTGTTCTTTCTATGGGTTATAATGATTTTTCCGTGGAGCTGTGCGGTGGAACGCATGTTGAAAGGTTAGGCGATATTTCTAGGTTTAAAATCACCTCTGAGGGTGGAATTGCTGCGGGAATAAGAAGAATCGAAGCAGTTACAGGTATTGATGCATATAAGGACGACAGGTCTACCCAAGAATCACTTGAGACAATTGCTTCACTGCTTAGGACAAATCCAAATCAAGCCGCAGAGAAAGTAAAACAGGTAATAAAACAACAGAAAGACATGGAAAAGCAAATATCTTCAATGCAAAAACAGATGGCTAGCAGTCAGGGGGATGACCTTGTAAACAAAGTTGAAACCATAAATGGTGTTAATTTACTTGCTATCGAATTGAAAGATGTTAGTGGTAAAGACTTACGAGAAATTGCAGATAAATTGAAAGATAAGATTGGTTCAGCAGTTGTCGTGTTGGCAACTGTGAATGGGGCAAAAGTGTCACTAATTGCAGCTGTAACTAAAGACCTAACTAAAAAATACCAAGCAGGAAGTATTCTCAAGCATGTAGCTTCTCAGGTAGGAGGAAAGGGCGGAGGTAGGCCTGATATGGCCCAGGGAGGAGGTACAAACCCAGACAATCTAACCGCAGCACTAGAGTCAGTTAAATCTATTATTTGATTTTATTGATAATAAAATAGTAAGAAATAAAGCTAAACACAACCCGTTGGTTGTGGCAAACCACCATATTTTGTTATCGGCTTCATAGGTCCAGTCAGCCATTCTTTAAATAATATTTTTTTGTCAATTCCTACAACCTTTGCAAACGTCCTGATAGGTGGAACTGATGAATTTTCAGCAAAATATTCTCTAGCTGCAATAATTTGACTAACCATACTATCAGTCAAATCCATTTCATCCTCATTTGCCATTTCTTGCATAACTTCCATTGACCATATAGTTGGATCAACTAAATAACCGTTACCTGTTCTCTCTAATGCCATTGTTTATCCATTAAATATTAAAATCGGGATTATATTGAATATACTTGAATAAAATACTTGGTTTTTATATGGGTATAATTTGCCTGCTATGGATTTCATGCAATTAAAAATAGAGACCTCTATAGGTAATGTTGATTTAGTTAGCGAGGTTGTCATGGGTTTGGGAGGCTTGTCAGTAACTCTTAGTGATACAAATGACAACGCGATTTATGAACCCCCGGTGGGTGAGAATCCCCTTTGGCAGGATACAACAATAAGTTCTTTATTTGAGATTGATGCTGACATGGAGCATGTTGCAGAAATGATATCAAAATTGTGCTCAATAGAGAAGATAGAATATAAAACATTAGCAAACAAGAAGTGGGAAGATGAATGCAAGAAAGACTTTAGCGCAATGCAGTTCGGTGAAAGGTTGTGGGTATGTCCTTCTTGGGGTGACGAGTCGTTAATTCCCAAAGGTGCAGTAATAATTGGCATGGATCCAGGGTTAGCGTTTGGAACTGGAACCCATGAAACAACTCGCTTATGTCTTGAATATTTAGATAGAAACCCTCCAGTAGGATTAAGTGTGATTGATTATGGATGTGGAACAGGTATTTTAGCTATAGGTTCTGCAAAGTTAGGAGCTAGTCATGTAGTTGCAGTTGATAACGATCATCAAGCAGTTATTGCAACGAAATCAAACTCAGCAGTAAACAACACTATTAATGTGATTGAAGTTATACACTCTAGCGAAGAATCTAGTATTAAGAAGGTGGATTTACTTATAGCTAATATTTTGGCTAACCCCTTAATTGAGCTATGTGAGCATTTTGTAGGTTTTATCAAGTCAGGAGGTAAAATCACAATTTCAGGGATAATTGAAGAGCAGCTCGACAAAGTTGTCGATACTTACAGTAAACACTTTAGTGAATTGGCTGTAACAAAGAAAGGCATTTGGTGTAGGTTAGACGGTATTAAATCATAGGCTATGAAAAAGATTCGCAAAGCGGTATCATTAATTTCAGGAGGTTTAGATTCACTTCTGAGTACTAAATTGATAATAGACCAAGGGGTCCATGTTGAAGGCATTAATTTTTTTACTGGTTTTTGTGTCGAGGGCCATACTCATGCTATACGAAAACAGAAATCTGACAAACCCAAGCGCAATAACGCACTTTGGGTGGCAGAACAATTAGGGATAAAGCTTCATATTATCGATGTAATTGAGGAGTATCGCGATGTTTTGCTAAATCCCAAGCATGGTTATGGCAAAAACATGAACCCTTGCCTAGACTGTAAAGGGTTTATGGTTAAGAAGGCTAAGCAGTGGATGGAAGACAACGACTTTGACTTCATTATTACAGGTGAGGTGATGGGGCAAAGACCCATGTCTCAGAGAAAAGAAACAATGCCTATTGTCCAAGAAGAGTCTGGCGCACAAGATTTACTATTAAGACCATTGTGTGCAAAGCATTTACCCACCACCAGGCCAGAATCAGAGGGCTGGGTTGATCGTGAAAAACTACTAGACTTTTCAGGCCGAACTCGTAAGCCACAAATGTTATTAGCAAAGAGCTTTGGTTTTAATGACTATGCTACCCCAGCAGGAGGCTGCTGTTTTCTGACTGATAAACAGTATTCAGATAAGTTGGTTGATATGTGGGAGTCTAGGGGCAGTCGTGATTATCAATTGGATGACCTAATGATGCTTAAGGTTGGCAGGCATATTAGACCAAATAAACGATTTAAGATGATTGTTGCTAGAGAAGAGGGAGAGGTTAAATTCTTAGAGGGCTATCGTAATCAATACGCTAACCTTTACACTACCAGTTGTAATGGTCCGCTTGCACTTATTGATGGCGAACCAAACCAAGAAGACATAACTATTGCAGCTAAAATTTTAGCTAGGTATTCGCAGGGCAGAAACGAAAATGAAGTTAAGGTTGAGGTTAGGTTAACAGCTGGTGTTGTTCAGCAACTCTCCGTTAACCCATTCTCTTCAGAAGAGGTAGATAAGGCGTGGTTAGTATAAAGTAATTTTTTCTAATAACCAAAAGGCTATGAAGGAGGGTCAACCCCCACCAACTGCCACTATGATTTCAACCTTGTCATCTTGCAATAACTTGTACTGATTGTGGCTTGATTTTGGGATAATTTTTTCGTTAACTTCTATGGCTATTCTTTTATCTTGATAGCCAAGTTGATTAACAAGGCTTGTAACAGTTGAGGACTCAGCCATTTCAAGAGAGTCACCGTTGACTCTAAGTATCATTTATCTAATTTTCCTATTGCACATGATACAAAAGATTTTGCTCTTGCTTTAGCAGAGTTAAGACCACTAACTGAGTTAATTTGAGGGTATCCTAAGTCCTGTAGAACTCTAGAGAGGTGCTCTTTTTGGTCTTCATTAACGTCAATGTTAACCGTTCCACTACCAACATCAATCTTAATATTATCAGTACCAAAAACAGAACTCAGCTTTTTGGTTATTGATCCTGCACAGCCCCCACATTTAATATTTTCAACAGCTATTTCCATACATACAACCAGATTCTTAAATAATGAGCATTATATCAGTTTGATTTGTATATTTGAACGTCAACTAATACACCCTGTGTGGTAAAATTCTTTGAGTTAATTGTTATGGAGTTTAGGGTGTCAAAAGTTGCATTATTAGCACTAGAAGATGGCGAGATTTTTTTTGGAAAATCTATAGGTGCTGATGGCGAAACTGTTGGCGAGGTTGTGTTCAATACCTCAATGACAGGTTACCAAGAAATATTGACAGACCCTTCATACGCTAAGCAGATTGTAGCTTTGACATATCCCCATATTGGCAATACAGGAACCAACCAGCATGACGAAGAGTCTGATAGAATTCATGCATCCGGGCTAATAATTCGTGACCTGCCATTTATGGAAAGTAATTGGCGCTCTGATATGCCTTTGGATCAATATCTATTAACTAACGGTGTAGTTGCTATTAGTGACATAGATACTCGTGAATTAACAAGGCATCTGCGTAATAAAGGATCACTTAAGGGGTGCATCGTCACAGGTGAAAATATAAATAGTGATGATGCTATTGGGAAGGCTATTGCTTTTGCAGGTCTAAAAAATTTAGACTTAGCGAGAATAGTTTCAACCAAAAAGTCATACGAATTTAACGAAGGGTCGTTTTCTTTGGAGTCTGGAGTGTTTGGTAATATTGATTCGAAATTCAATGTTGTTGTTTATGACTACGGAGTCAAAAAAAATATCCTCAGAATGCTTGTGGACAGAAACTGTAAATTAACTGTTGTTAATGCCGAAACACCTGTCTCAGAGGTTTTAAATATGAACCCAGATGGTGTATTTTTGTCTAACGGTCCTGGAGATCCAGAGCCCTGCCTGTATGCTATTGAAAGCATTAAAACACTTATAGCAAAAAAGATTCCAATTTTTGGTATTTGTTTGGGACATCAGTTGTTGTCATTGGCAGCTGGTGCCAAGACCCATAAAATGAAATTTGGGCACCACGGGGCTAATCATCCTGTGCAAGATTTAGACACAGGGAATGTAGTTATTACATCTCAAAATCATGGATTCGCTGTTGACGAAAACAATTTACCATCAGAATTAGTAATTACACATCGCTCTTTATTCGATCAATCAATACAGGGCGTTAAGTTGAAAGGAAAGCCAGCTTTTGGATTTCAAGGCCACCCAGAAGCATCCCCAGGTCCGCACGATGTCAGTGGCCTGTTTGACGCATTTATTATGGAAATGGTATAGTGCACAAACGAACAGTAAATATAGTAACTATGTATGTATTGCCTATTAAAGGAGCAAAGTGATGAAAAGTTTATTAATTATATTCCTAACGTTTTTTATATTTAGCTCTACAACTGTGGCCGGTGATTATGATCCCTTTGAAGGCGTTAACAGGGTTACACACGATTTTAACGATGTGTTTGATGACCATATTTTTGAACCACTGTCTCGCAACTATAAGAGACATGTTCCAGACTTCGTTCAAAGTGGAGTTAGAAACTTTTTTGGTAATCTACGTGATGTGCAAACTCTAGCTAATCAAATAATTCAGTTTAAGCCTATTGATAGCGCTAAAACATTGTCCCGCATTGTTGTTAATAGTGTATTTGGTTTGGGAGGCTTGTTTGATGTTGCTTCACACGCTGGCCTAACAACTGATGACGAAGACTTTGGACAAACTATGGCAGTTTGGGGCGTGCCTGATGGTCCATACGTTGTACTGCCTTTCCTTGGCCCATCTACACTTAGAGATAGCTTAGGTCTTGTTGTTGACATTGGATCTGATACCAACATGATTAATAAGATGGATGGCAGTGAAATCATAACTGCAAATACTCTTAATGCTACTGATATTTTCGATAAGTCTGATGACCCTTATATTGCTATGAGATCGTTTTACCTGCAAAATAGACAGTTCGAAATATTTGATGGCAATCCGCCAACATCGGAAGATGATTTTTAACACGTTAAAACAATAACAAATGCCAAAGAGAGAAGACCTAGAAAGCATATTAATTATAGGTGCCGGACCCATTGTAATAGGACAAGCTTGTGAATTTGACTATTCAGGGGCTCAGGCTTGTAAAGCATTGCGCGAAGAAGGCTATAGAGTTATTTTAGTGAACTCTAACCCAGCCACCATAATGACAGACCCACAAATGGCTGACGCTACATACATAGAGCCTATTGAATGGCGAACTGTAGAGAAAATTATTGAACTTGAGAAGCCTGATGCTCTATTACCAACGATGGGTGGGCAAACTGCACTTAACTGTGCACTAGATCTTGAACGACATGGAATACTAGAAAAGAATGGCGTCGAAATGATTGGAGCAAAGAAGGACGCTATAGATAAAGCAGAAGACCGCGAACTGTTTAGAAAAGCCATGTTGAAAATAGGGCTTGATATGCCCAAGGCGGCGGTCGCACATAATTTAGATGATGCCCACAAGGTGCAAGAAACGGTTGGGTTTCCTACCATTATTCGCCCCTCCTTTACTATGGGCGGTTCTGGTGGAGGTATCGCATACAATAAAGAAGAGTTTGTTGAGATTTGTCTACGAGGTTTGGACTTATCACCAACAAGTGAGCTATTGATAGAAGAATCTATTCTTGGCTGGAAAGAGTTCGAAATGGAAGTAGTACGAGACTCTAAAGATAACTGTATTATTATCTGTTCTATTGAGAACTTCGACCCTATGGGTATACATACAGGTGACTCTATAACAGTTGCACCAGCACAAACTTTGACGGATAAAGAGTACCAAATGATGCGCAATGCATCTATAGCAGTTCTTAGAGAGATAGGTGTAGATACTGGAGGATCTAATGTTCAGTTCGCACTCAACCCGGATGACGGACGATTAACAATAATAGAGATGAATCCAAGGGTTTCTCGTTCTTCAGCTTTGGCATCAAAAGCTACAGGCTTCCCTATAGCTAAAGTTGCTGCAAAATTAGCAGTAGGCTACACATTGGATGAGTTAGGTAATGATATAACTGGAGGCAAAACTCCAGCATCATTCGAGCCGAGCATAGATTATGTGGTAACTAAAATTCCAAGATTCGCATTCGAGAAATTTCCCAAGGCTGACGATCGCCTAACTACACAAATGAAATCGGTGGGTGAAGTAATGGCTATTGGATCAACATTTCAAGAATCTTTACAGAAAGCCTTAAGGAGCTTAGAGACGGATAAATCTGGGCTAAACCCAATAGTCGACCTTGGTGCTGAAGAAACTCGCAACAAGATTAGATCGGAACTTATATCTGCGAAAGACAAACGCATTTTTTATATAGCTGATGCATTCAGGTTTGGGATGACCTTGGATGAGGTGTTTGACTTATCTAAGGTGGACCCTTGGTTCTTGTCACAGATAAAAGATATCGTGTCGTGCGAGATGCAGTTTAATGGGCACTCAATAACTGAAATAGATTCAGAGACAATGTATCTATTAAAGAGAAAGGGTTTTTCTGATTCCAGGCTTGCGGATTTGTTTTGTTGCTCAGAACAAGTTGTGCGTGAACGCCGCAAAGCTTTAAATATAAAGCCAGTATTTAAGCGTGTAGATAGTTGTGCAGCAGAGTTCGACACTCAGACAGCCTATATGTATTCTACATACCAAAAGCAGTGCGAAGCCAATCCAACTGACAAAGATAAAATAATGATTCTAGGAGGAGGGCCAAACAGAATTGGCCAGGGAATAGAGTTCGATTATTGTTGTGTGCATGCATCAATAGCGCTTAGAGCAAAGGGCTACGAAACAATTATGGTTAACTGTAATCCAGAGACGGTTTCAACAGATTATGACATCTCAGATAGGCTATATTTTGAGCCGCTAACTCTGGAGGATGTGCTATCAATAATTGAGATTGAAAATCCTGACGGTATTATTGTGCATTATGGAGGGCAAACCCCGTTGAAGCTTGCCGATGCACTTGAAGCTAGTGGTGCGAAAATTATAGGAACCAGTCCAGAAGCTATTGATTTGGCAGAGGACAGGGAGCGTTTTTCTAAAATGTTAACAGGTTTAGGGCTTAAACAGCCACTTAACGGTACAGCCCGATCCATAGAACAAGCAAACGACATAGCAGATGCAATTGGTTTCCCATTGGTGGTTAGGCCGTCATATGTGTTAGGAGGAAGGGCCATGGAAATTGTTTACGACAAGGAAAGCCTTGACAAGTATATGCACACTGCAGTCCAGGTCTCTAATGACTCTCCAGTACTTTTAGATTCATTTCTTGATCATGCTATAGAGGTGGATATTGACGCTATAAGTGATGGAGATAGCGTTGTCATAGGTGGAGTTATGGAGCATATAGAGCAGGCCGGCATCCATTCAGGAGATTCAGCTTGCTCAATTCCACCTTACTCGTTACCTGAAGATGTATTAGATAAAATGCGTAGTCAAGTAATCTTAATGGCTAAAGAATTAAATGTAGTTGGACTAATGAATACACAATTAGCATACCAGGATGGAGAGATCTATATTATTGAAGTTAATCCGCGTGCCTCAAGAACGGTTCCATTCGTGTCCAAAGCTATAGGTATCCCTCTGGCAAATATTGCGGCCCTAGTTATGGTAGGCGTTTCACTCAAAGAGCAAGGCTTTACAGAGGAGGTCATTCCGAAACACTTCAGTGTTAAGGAGTCAGTGTTCCCTTTTAATAAATTTTTGGGAGTTGACCCAATTTTAGGTCCAGAAATGAGGTCAACTGGTGAAGTCATGGGTATCGGAATAGATTTTGCTTCAGCATTCGATAAAGCGTTATTAGCAGCAGGAGACAGGCCCCCTGAGAGTGGAAAAGTGTTTGTTAGTTTGCGCAGACTGGATAGAGACGTGCTTGTAGAGTTAGGAAAAAAACTGATCGCCCAAGGTTTCAGTTTAATTGCCACTAGGAGCAACAAAGAAGCTCTTAACGATGCAGGATTAGAGTGCGAAATGGTCAACAAAGTATCAGAAGGATCGCCTCATATTATAGATATGATAAAAAATGACGATATTGACCTTATTATAAACACTGTTGAGGACTCTCAGGGCCTTGAAGATGCTGCCGAAATTCGTTGTCAGGCATTGATTCATAAGGTTTCATCCACTACAACTGTTGCGGCTGCATTCGCAATGTTAGATGGATTAAAAACGCATAAACATATCAAAGTTAATAAACTACAATCGTTACATTAGAGGTAATATTTATATATGGAAAGCACACCAATGACAGTTACAGGAGCCAAGGAACTTGAGTCTGAGCTGAGAAACCTTAAAGAAGTTGTTCGCCCTCGCATTGTTAATGATATTGCTACTGCACGTGCTCATGGAGATTTAAAAGAAAACGCGGAATACCATGCGGCAAAAGAAGAGCAAAGTTTCTGTGAGGGGCGTATAAAGGAAGTAGAGTCAAAACTATCACGTATGCAAGTTATTGATGTAACGAAGCTGAACCAAGATGGCCGTTGCGTATTTAGTACTACTGTGACACTAATGAATATTGATGATGAAAGTGAGACGACTTATCAAATTGTTGGTGAGGATGAGGCTGACATTTCGTTAGGAAAAATATCTTGTAACTCTCCAATTGCTAGGGCCATGATGGGGAGAGAGGAAGGCGAAGAGGTGACCGTTAAGGCCCCCAAAGGCGATATTAATTACGAAATCCTTGAAGTACAATATATATAACTTCTGTTGTTAGAATATATTAGAATGCTAAACTAGATTGTTTAGTTTATAAGCTAGTATTTGTTTTAATTTGATAGGAGAAATATATATGCCAAGTTTGTTACCAAACATTGATCCAGGTGGGTTGTTAGAGTATTCAGTTGTTTATACTGACAGATCACTTAACCACATGTCTAAGTCTTTTCAAGTTGTAATGAATGATGTATCTGACTCCCTCAAAGACGTTTACAGTGCAAACTCTGTCGCATTAGTTCCTGGTGGAGGTACCTATGCCATGGAATCAGTTGCTAGGCAATTTGCAAACGATAAGAAATGTTTAGTAATTCGCAACGGCTGGTTTAGTTATAGGTGGT
>LWDU01033700.1_pt1 | contig 11998 bp, 8 predicted proteins | sample 727161 | NCBI WGS metagenome assembly LWDU01 (sample SAMN04566230, study PRJNA314399) | hydrothermal vent metagenome | isolation source: deep sea hydrothermal plume seawater | place: Mexico: Gulf of California, Guaymas Basin | collected 2004-07-11 | reverse complement strand
TAGTAGGCACTGGAAAATATAGAAGTATGGCAGAGTGCGCAAAAGCTATAAAACTATCTGGTGCTGAAATAGTTACTGTTGCAGTAAGAAGGGTAAATATAGTAGATAAAAAAAAACCTTTATTAATGGATTATATTAATCCAAAAAAAATAACTTATTTACCAAATACAGCTGGTTGTTTTAATTCAAAAGAAGCTTTAAGAACATTGCGATTAGCAAGAGAGATAGGGGGATGGAAATTAGTGAAGCTTGAAGTGTTGGGAGATAAAAAAACTTTATTTCCAGATATGATTGAAACTTTAAAATCAACTGAAGCCCTAACCAAAGAAGGATTTAAAGTAATGGTTTATTGCACCGATGATCCTTTAATGGCTAAAAGATTAGAAAATGTTGGAGCGTGCGCAATTATGCCTTTGGCTGCCCCAATAGGATCTGGATTGGGAATTCAAAATTATACAAATATTAAAATAATAAGGAATCAAACAAAATTACCATTAATTATTGATGCTGGTCTAGGCCAAGCATCAGACGCTACCATTGCAATGGAACTTGGTTGTGATGGAGTTTTAATAAATACAGCTATAGCTAAAGCAAAAAATCCATTTCAAATGGCTATCGCAATGAAACATGCTGTTTTAGCTGGTAGAGACTCATATTTATCTGGTAGAATTGGCAAACATTATTTTGCAAATCCATCCTCACCTATAAAAGATATTATTTAGTCTTTTTAAAATGTTTTTTTTTATAAAATATTTTTTTTTTAAAGTTATTTTTTTTATATTTTATTTTTTTGTTGTTAGTATTATCGTGCAAAGTTTGTTCGTTTAAATTTTTTAGTTTTGATATATTCTCAATTTTTTCTAAAACTTTTTTTGATTTGTTCTGTAATTCGATCTTGTGATCTGGAATTATAAGAGAATTGTCAGAAATAATTTCAACTTTAATTTTATTTTTTTCCTCAAAATACTTTAAATCGTCGCCAAAATTTTCTTTTATAAAATTTCTTATTTTGTCACAAACTTTGACTTTTACAAATTTTGCTTTATTTGAGATTGATTTTATTTCAACTGTCTTAAGAATTTTTAAAGCAAAAGATTCATTTGTAAGTGAAACATCCCACTTAACAAAGCTTTCCCTCAAACGCTGTCTTGACATTTCTAATAATCCAAAGTTGCTAATTCTACCAATTTGAATTCTTGCTCTATCAGATCGGCATTTTTCCTTTAACTTTCTTTCTACTAATCTTCTATTTCCAAAATTCAACATGTCAATAAAATCAATAATAATTAAACCAGATAAGTCTCTAATTTTAATTTGTCTTGAAATTTCTTCCGCTGCTTCTAAGTTAGTACTTAATGCAGTACTTTCGACGTTTTTTTGTTTAATTGATTTACCAGAATTAATATCTATTGAAACTAACGCTTCCGTTGGATTAATGATTAGATAACCTCCTGAGTTTAATTTTACTTTTGTTTCAAATATTTCATTTAGTTTGTTTTCAATGTTTTCTTTAAAGAATAATGGAATTTTATCTCTGTATTTTTTAATTTTTTTAAGATGTTTAGGCATCATAAGTTTCATAAAACTTTTTGCTTTTTGATATCCTTCATTACCTTCAATTATTACATTTTGAGTTTCTTCATCGAAAATATCTCTTAGAGTTCTTTTTATAATTTCACTTTCTTGATGAATCAACGATGGTGCCAAAGCATTCATTGCATTTTCTTTTATAGAATTCCAAACTTTAATTAAACTATTTAGATCGTGCTCTATTTCATTTTTTGTTTTGTTTAAACCAGCAGTTCTAATTATAACGCCCATTTCTTTTTGGACTTCAATTTGATTTAAAATAGTTCTAACTTTTTTTCTATCGCTAGGAATAAAAATTTTTCTAGAAATTCCGCCTCCTTTTGGTGTATTAGGCATTAGAACAATGTATTTTCCTGCAATTGATATAAATGTACTTAAAGCAGCACCTTTAAAACCTCTTTCATCTTTTAATACTTGAATTAGTATTACTTGATTAGGTTTTATTACTTCCTGAATTTTGTATCTCTTAGATGGATAGTTAATTTGTTTTTTGTTATTTTCAACGATTTCAGTATCATTTGATTTTTTTTCTACAGGATCTTCACCAATAAGATTATCATCATGAATGTTTTGATTCTCTTGTTCTTTACTTTTTTTTAAAAGTTCTTCTCTAGTTTTTTTCTCTTCTTTTTTTATTTTTTCAAGATCGCTTTGAGGTATTTGATAATAATCTGATTGAATATCATTAAAAGATAAAAAACCATGTTTTTCTCTTCCAAAATCAATAAATGCTGCTTGTAAAGAAGGTTCTACTCTGCTGACTTTTCCAAGATAAATATTATTTTTGATTAGATTACTTTTTACGCCTTCGTATTCGTAATCTTCAATATTTCCATTTGTTTTAAGTACAACTCTAGTTTCATTTGGATGCGAAGCATCAATGTATAAATTTTTTTCCATAGTATTTTGATTATGTGTTTCATTTAACTAATATTTTAAACGTATATAAATTTTGTTGCCTTAACATTAACAAATTCATCAGTTAAATAAACTAAAATGAGCAGGATTCTAAATTTTTTTTTTACCTTAATATTGAGCGGAGTTTTGATTGGTGGAATTGCTGTCTTTGCAATTTTATGGGTATTTTCAAATAAGTTACCAGATTATAAATTTCTTAAAAATTATAAACCATCTGTTTCAAGCAAAGTTTACTCTGGCGAAGGGGAGCTAGTAAGCGACTTTTCTGCTCAAAAAAGAATATTTGTACCTTACAATTCAATTCCTAAAAAAGTAATAAATTCTTTTTTATCTTCCGAGGATAAAAATTTTTTTTCACATCCAGGAGTTGATGCCAAAGGAGTTGTTAGAGCAATTATTAATAATATTAAAAATTACTTATATTCGAAGAGGCTAGAAGGAGCTTCCACTATTACCCAACAAGTTGCAAAAAATTTTTTATTAACCAATGAAGTGAGTTTAAAAAGAAAAATTAAAGAAGCAATTTTAGCTTTTAGAATTGAAAGATCACTTTCGAAAAAAAGAATTTTGGAACTTTATTTAAATCAAATATATATGGGCCAAGGAGCATATGGTATAGCTTCAGCAAGTTTAGAATATTTTGACAAGCCCATTAGTGATTTAAATTATGGAGAAGCCTCATTATTAGCGGCTCTGCCCAAAGCACCAAGCAAATATAATCCTTATAAGAACATTGAATTGGCAAAATTTAGAAGAAACTTAGTATTAAAGAATTTATTCTATAACAATTATATAAGCAATAAAGATTATAATAAATTCATTCAACAAGAAATTAAATTAAAAAAAAGAAAAAAAATATTTTTAGAAGATACCAGGTATTATGTAGAAGATATTAGAAAAAATGTAGTTAATCAATTTGGCTTTGAAAAAGTTTACAAACAAGGATTTAATATTAAAACTCCTCTAAATTTAGAATTACAAAATATAGCTACTTCGTCTTTAAGAAAAGGTTTGGAAATTTATGATAGACGAAAAGGATGGAGAGGATCATTAACAAATAAAAGAAATTCTAAAAATTGGAAAAAAGATTTAGATAAATTTAAATTAGAAAAATCTATTGGTTGGAATATAGCAATCGTTAAAAAAATAAAAAAATTTTCAGCAATTATTGAAACTAATGATAATTTAAAAGGAGTAATTAATTATAACAGCATATCTTGGACTAAAAAGGAATTGTATGATTTGTTTAACATTGGTGATATTATTTATGTTAAAAAAATTCAAGACAGTGAATATGAATTAAAGCAACTTCCAAAAGTTAATGGTGGGATTGTTGTAATGGATCCTTTTACTGGTAGAGTCTATGCATTGTCAGGAGGTTTTAGTTTCAAAAAAAGTGAATTTAATAGAGCTTCACAAGCATTAAGACAACCTGGTTCTGCTTTTAAACCTTTTATTTATGCACTAGCGTTAGAAAATAACTTTTCTCCTACAACATTAATACTAGATGCTCCTTTAGTTTTAGCACAGGGTACAGATTTAAAAATGTGGAAACCAGAAAATTATGGAAAAAAATTTTATGGTCCATCAACTTTAAGAATTGGTTTAGAAAAATCTAGAAATTTAATGACAGTTAGGATTGCACAACAATTAGGTGTAAAAAAAATTGTAAATTTTACAAAAAAACTTGGAATTTATGAAAACCCAGATGAACTCTTATCTATAGCCTTAGGTTCTGCAGAAACTACGTTAATAAAATTGACGTCTGCTTACTGTTCATTTGTTAATGGAGGAAAGAAAATAAACCCTATTTTGATAGATAGGATTCAAGACAGTGAAGGAACTACAATTTTTAATACTGAAAAAAGAGAATGTAAAAAATGTGACCAAATATCTTATTTAAGTGATGAAATTCCAAAAGTTTCTGATAAATTTGAACAAATTTTTTCTCCTGAGACCGCATATCAAATGACGTCAATCTTAGAAGGCGTTATTCAAAGAGGAACGGGTAGAAAGCTTAAAGATCTTAATTTAGATATAGCCGGTAAAACAGGAACAACAAATAAAAATACTGATACATGGTTTATTGGATTTACTTCAAAGCTAGCAGTAGGGGTTTATGTCGGAATGGATGATCCAAAATCATTGGGCAAATTCGAAACAGGAGCTAAAACTGCGCTACCAATATTTAAAGATTTCATTAAAAAAGCTGTTAAAAAAAAAGATGCAAGACCTTTTAAAGTAGCTAAAAATATAATCATGATGGTTATAGATCCAGCTACTGGTGAAAAAGCTAATTTTGGATCTAAAGAAACGGTTATTGAAGCTTTTAAAAAAGACAACCCAAATTTAAAAAATCATCAGTTTAAAGATATAAATGATAGATTAAAAAATAATAATATATTAAAGTTCTATTAATGGAAAATGAATTTTTAAACGTTAAATTAGAAATTGAAAAAATTAATTTAAGAATCAAGGAGTATCTTTGAAAAAAATAAAATATATTTATTATTAGAAAAAAATAATTCTAAAATATCAGATTCTAATTTTTGGAAAGATAAAACTTCAGCTCAAAGAATTTTAAAAGAAAAAAAATTTCAGGAACATTTAATTCAATTATATAATAATTCAGTAAATGAATGCAAAGAATTGTCTGACTTATATGATCTTGCAAATGAAGAAAATAACCAATCAATTTTAAATGAATGTTTTAAAAGAATTGAGGAATTAAAAATTAAAACAAAAAAAAATGAAACTAAATGCTTTTTATCAAATGAAAGCGATATCTTTGATTGCTATATTGAAATTCATGCAGGCGCAGGTGGTACAGAGAGTCAGGATTGGGCAGCAATGTTAAGAAGAATGTATATGAAATGGGCTTTAGATAAAAAGTTTAAGACACAATTAATTAGTGAGCATAAAGGTGATGAAGCTGGAATAAAATCATCAATAATTAAAGTCGAAGGAGAATATGTTTATGGTTGGTTAAAATCAGAGTCTGGCATACATCGACTAGTAAGAATTTCTCCTTTTGACTCAGGAAAAAGGCGTCACACTAGTTTTGCAAGCATCTGGGTTTATCCGGTTGTAGATGAAAATATTGACATAGAAATAGTGGAAAAAGATTTAAGAATTGATACTTATAGATCAAGCGGTGCTGGTGGGCAGCATGTTAATACAACTGATAGCGCTGTTAGAATTACTCACACGCCAACTAAGATAGTAGTACAATGTCAAAATGAAAGATCTCAACACAAAAATAAAGAAACATGTATGAATATGTTAAGAGCAAGACTATACGATTTTGAAATTAAAAAAAAAGAAGAGGAGACCAAAAGCATGGAAAGCACAAAATCTGATATTGGCTGGGGCCACCAAATACGATCCTACATTTTGCATCCTTACAGACTTATAAAAGATAATAGAACTAATCATGAAAGTTCAAATCCAGACAAGGTGTTAGATGGTGAGATAGATGAATTTTTAGAAAGTTCATTATATAAATTAAAAAATTAAATGGTTAAATGGATATCAGCAGTTTTAGTAATTTTATTTGGAATTGTTTTTACATTTATTCTTTATTTGTCAACTATCGGAATTGAAACAAGTTCATTTAATAGTTTCGTTCAAAATAAACTAAAAAATTATAATCAAAGTATAGTTTTAAATTTTAGCAAAGCTAAATTACTTTTAGATCTTAAAAGCTTAAATCTTAAAGTAAAATTAATAGAACCCAAAATAACGTCAAAAAGTAACGAAATAATTTTTGATAAGATAAATTCTAGTATTTCTTTAAGATCATATTTAAAAAATGAATTTGCTATTAAAAATATTGAATTAAAAACACATAAAATTGAATTAAATAAATTCACAAAATTTATGAGTTTAGTAAATCCATCACCATTTATATTTATTCTAAATAATTCAATAAACAAAGGTACAATAGAAGGGGAAACAGAATTGTTTTTTAATCAAAAAGGCAAACTAATAGACAATTATGAAATCACAGGATCAATTTCAAATCTAGAGGCGAAAATAATAGACGCATATAAATTAGAAGATATTAATTTAAATTTTAAAATTAAAAAAGATTTTTTTGAATTTGATATAAAAGATAGCAAATTGTTTGGCCTTCATTTTGATACAACAAAAATAAATATAAAAAAAAATTCAAAGGATTTAGATGTCTTAGTTGTCACAAACAGCGTGGGGAAAATAGATAATATTAAGGAATTGTTAAATAATTTTGATTATTCTTTGCCAGATAAAAACATTGATGTTTCAAATTTAGATTTTAAATTAAATCATAAAATAAATTTTAAACTTAAAAATCTTATCAAGATAAAAGATTTAAAAATCGAAGGATCTGGTTTAATTGATAAACTTCTATTAACTTATGATGGTGCCGATAAATATAAAAAATATATTGAAATAAATAAAATTATAGAATTTCAAAATAATCAAATTAACTATGTGTACAATAATGATAAATTGAAATTTGAAACTTCAGGAAAAATTAAATTAAATAATAAATTTGAAAATTATACAGCAAATGTAACGCATGAATATAAAAATTATTTAACAACTATTGATACTGACTTTGATCTAGACAGTGTAAGCATTAATCTTGAAAGCCTTAATTATTATAAACCAATTGATAAAAATGCTAATCTTAAAATTAATGCTGTTTTTGATAGAAATAAAAAAATTATCAAAAATTTAAAATATAATGAGTTTAAAAATAATATTATAATAAAGAATCTTTATTTAAATAATAAGTACCAAATTTATGATTTTGATGAAATATTAATTAATACTTTAAAAAATGAAATTTTTAATAATGATTTTAGTATTTATAAAAAAGAAAATACCATCAATGTTTTAGGGCAAAAATATGATGCTACTTATTTTTTTAAAACCTTAAACGAAGATGGTAAATCAAAAAATTTTAGCAAAAAATTTAAAGGAAAAATAAATTTCAAAATTAACGAAATTATTAGCGAAAACGAACCATTGTTTGATTTTGCTGGGATAGGACAAATCAAATCTGGAAAACTCAATAAATTAACTGCTAAAGCTAATTTTTCTGACACTGCAATACTGGAAGTTTCTATTACACCTACTAATTCAAATAAAAAAAAATTATTTATTTATTCAGACAAAGCAAAACCATTTGTTAGTGGTTTTAAGTTTATCAAAGGATTTAGTGAAGGAAAATTAGAATACACATCTGATTATGATAATAAAATTTCAAAGTCTAATTTGAAGATATATGATTTTAAAGTTAAAGATGTCCCAGTTTTAGCCAAATTATTGAGTCTTGCTTCTTTGCAAGGTATGGCTGATCTTCTTACTGGCGAAGGTATACGATTTAGTGAATTTGAAATTGAATTTATGTCCGAAGGAAAACTTGTAACTATAGACGAACTTTATGCAATTGGTCCTGCAATATCTATTTTAATGAGTGGTTATGTTGAAAAGGACAAATTAGTGAGTCTTCGTGGTACTTTAGTCCCAGCCACAACTCTTAATAAAGTTATTGGATCATTACCTTTGATTGGGAAAATACTAGTAGGAAGTAAAACTGGCGAAGGTATTTTTGGTGTAAGTTTTAAAATTAAAGGTCATCCAAAAAAATTAAAAACTACTGTTAATCCAATAAAAACTTTAACTCCAAGATTTATTACAAGAACTTTAGAAAAGATTAAAAAATCAAACTAAACAATTTTTAGAATTACGTGATTTTTTTTACCATGGGATAGCTTAAGAAAATTTTTTTGATTAAAATTATTTAATGAAACGTTTAATTTATCGTTTTCAACAGTTTCATTATTTATTTTTATCCCTTTATTTTTAATCATTCGCTTAACTTCACTTTTAGAATTTGATAAATTAGAAGCTATTACAAGGTCTACAATATTTATGCCATTCGTTAGTTTTTCTTTTTCTACTTTTACAGAAGGTAAATCATCTCCAATAGATTTTTTCTCGAAGGTATTTTTAGCGGTTTGTGCTGCTTTTTTTGAAGCTGGCTCACCATGTAACATTGCCGTAGCTTTATTTGCTAATAATATTTTTAATTGATTAATATTTTTATTTTTCAGTTCTTCTATTTTTTTTAACGTTAAATCTGTGAACATTTGAAGAAACCTCAAAACATCTCTATCATCAGTATTTCTCCAAAATTGCCAGTAATCATATGGAGTTAAAAGTTTTTTATCTAACCATACAGCTCCTTTTTCTGTTTTTCCCATTTTAGATCCTGACGCTAAAGTAATTAGAGGAGTTGTTAGTCCAAAGACCTGTTTATTAGAATGTCTTTTAATTAATTCTACCCCATTAACAATATTTCCCCATTGATCTGAACCACCTATTTGCATTAAACAGTTTTTGGTTTTATTAAGTTCTAGAAAATCATAGGCTTGCAAAATCATATAATTAAATTCCATATAACTTAGCGATTGTTCTCTTTCTAATCGTAATTTAACACTATCAAAACTTAGCATTTTATTAATGGTAAAATGTTTTCCTATTTCTCTTAAAAATTTTATATAATTTAATTTACCAAGCCATTTATAATTATTTACAAATATTGGTTTTGTTTTTGGATTATTGGTTTTTAAAAAAATTTTAAATATTTTTTCGATATTTTTTATATTTTTTTCAATTTCTTTTTCCAATAATATTTTTCTTGTTTCTTCCTTTCCTGAAGGATCACCTATACGCGTTGTACCTCCTCCTAATAAAATGATCGGCTGGTGACCATGTTTCTGTAATAGTCTTAAACACATTATTTGCAATAAACTTCCAACATGTAAACTTGAGGCAGTACAATCAAATCCAATATAGGCTCTGATTTTTTTATTATTCATCACCTGTTCTAATTCATCAGAATTAGTACATTGATTAAAATAGTTTCTTTCTTTAAATTCCGATAAGAATGAATTTTTCATATTTTTTTAAAAAAAAGTGTAGAATCAATATACTTTATTTAATTTAATTAAAAAATACATATGAGTAAAAACTATTACAGTCTAGGTTTAATGAGCGGAACATCAATGGATGGTGTAGACGCATCAATTATTCAAACGGATGGAAAGGTTCAATATAAAGCAATTTTAGACAGTTATTTTGAATATCCTAAAGATATTTTTCAAGATTTAACAAAACTTAGGAATAAAATAAAAAGTTCAAAAGATCTAAAAAGATTTAAGAAACAAATAAAATCTATTGAAAAAGAAATAACCTTATTCCATGCTAAAACTGTTAGTGAAATTCTAAAAAAATCAAAGGTAAATATTGATTTAATAGGTTTTCATGGACAAACAATTTTTCATAATGCTGAAGAAAAAATCTCAAGACAATTAGGGGATGGAAAACTTCTTTCAAAACTTACAAAAAAAAAAGTTGTATATAATTTTAGAAAAAACGATTTAGAAAATGGTGGTCAGGGCGCTCCTCTAACTCCAATTTTTCATTTATTGTTGAAAAATAAATATAAATTAAAATCACCATTAATTATTTTAAATATAGGTGGTATAGCAAATATCACTAATTTTATTGATAAAAAAGATAACATGTCAAGTTTAGATATTGGACCTGGTAATTGTCTTATTGATCAATGGATAAGAATTAATTCAAAAAAAAAATATGACGAAAAAGGCAAAATAGCAAAGTCAGGAAAAATAAATACAATTATTTTAAAAAAAGCTTTAGAAAATTTTAAAGATAAAAATATAGTTAAATCATCTTTTGACGTGAAAGATTTTGATATATCTTTTGTTCAAGATTTATCATTTGAAGATGGAGCAGCAACATTAACAGAATACACATCAGAGATTTTATATGAATATCTAGTTGATTCTGAATGTGGTACATGGAAAAATACTATAATAACGGGTGGAGGAAGAAAAAATAAATTTTTAATAAAAAGTATTGAGGACAAAATTAAAACTTTAGGTGCATTAAATTTTCCCTTGAAATTAATTGATGAATTTGGAGTCGATGGGGATTTTGTCGAATCCCAAGCATTTGCGTATCTTGCTATTAGATCTTATCTTAAATTACCAATTTCATTTCCAGAAACTACCGGGTGCAATAAACCATGTACAGGTGGAGTGATAATTGAAAATTTTTAAAAAAGAGTAGTTTCTTTTTTAATATATTTATTTAAAGCTTTAACTAAAAAGTTCTCAGATTTTGTAAAAAAATGATTAGCATTAAGCACTGATTGAAATTCAACCTTGATACCTCTTTGAGCACTTAGTCTATTGTTTAATTCATTTATATTATCTAATGGAACTAATTCATCTTTGTTTCCATAAATCATTAAACCAGAGGTTGGGCAAGGTGATAAAAATGAAAAATCATATACATTTGGCTGTGGAGAAATAGCTATAAATCTATTTATTTCAGGTCTTCTCATTAATAACTGCATTGCAATTAGAGAACCAAAAGAAAAACCCGCTATCCAACATTGAGAATTGTCAAAATTTTCTCTTTCTAGCCAATCTAATGAAGCAGCAGCGTCTGCTAATTCACCCTGACCATTATCAAATTCTCCATCACTTTTTCCAACACCTCTAAAATTAACACGACAAACAGAAAAATTATTTTCAATAAAAATATTAAAAGTATCAACAATAACTCTGTTATTCATTGTTCCACCATATTGTGGATGTGGTTGTAATACTAATGCTATAGGAGATGTATTGTTGTTACTTTTAAAATATTTTGCTTCTAATCTTCCAGCTGGACCAGGTATAAATATTTCAACAATTTTGTTTTCCATATATGTTATTGATAATTATTCTCAAAAAAAAAATACATTTATCATATGTAAGTGATATTTTGGTAATTATTTTTCATCACCTAATCTTGACTATTTTAGTAAGGTATATATATAAACATTAATAAATAAAGGTGTTTTATGAAATTAACAACAAAAGGTAGATATGCTGTAATGGCGCTAGCTGATTTGGCAAATTTTAGTGATCAAAGCCCTGTATCACTAAGAGATATTTCTTTAAGACAAGGAATTTCTTTAAATTATTTGGAGCAAATTTTCTCCAAACTAAAAAAAGATGATATTGTTAAAAGTATTAGAGGAAAAAATGGTGGTTACATTTTAACCAAAGAACCTTCTCGGATTAAATTATCAAATATTTTTTCAGCAGTAGATGAAAAAGTAAAAACACTACTATGCAAAAGAGAGTCTAAAAAAGGGTGTAATAGCAAGTCAACAAAGTGCATTACGCACTATCTTTGGGATGATCTCGAAATGCATATCAATGATTTTTTTGATAAAAAAAATCTTGGAGATCTTTTAAAAAACAATTTAGAAACAAGAATTTAAAGATGAGAGAAAAAGAATTAGAAAAAATAAAAGAATATAAATACGGGTTTTCTACAGATATTGAAAGTATCAGAGCTCCAAAAGGATTAAATAAAGAAGTAATTAAATTTATTTCAAACATTAAAAAAGAACCTC
>LWDU01032760.1_pt1 | contig 12001 bp, 12 predicted proteins | sample 727161 | NCBI WGS metagenome assembly LWDU01 (sample SAMN04566230, study PRJNA314399) | hydrothermal vent metagenome | isolation source: deep sea hydrothermal plume seawater | place: Mexico: Gulf of California, Guaymas Basin | collected 2004-07-11 | reverse complement strand
TCTAAATTTGTACTGGTAATTTTATATGGTGATTTTTGAGCTGTTGGCATACCATACATACTAGTTTTAGCAGGCATTATACTACTATCATATTTGTATCCATTACTAACCAATCCATTAATTGCCCAAGAACTTTTCTCATTTAATGAAAATGTTGGAGCTCTAAATCCTATGGATTTACCAGAAGTAAGTTTTTCAAATTCTTTTAATTCTTTTTCAAATTTTAATTCATTATTTGATGAATCTAATCTTGTATGTTTCATAGTGTGAAAACCAATTTCATGTCCTTCAGATATGATTTTATCCAATATTTCTGGATTTGATTCTAAAAGTTCTCCAACTGTAAAAAAAGTAGCATGTGAATCATTTTTTCTTAAAAGTTCTAAAATCTTATCCAGACCTTTGAACATTGTATGTTTTTTCTCCTTTTCCATTACAAAAGGCTCAACTAATTCAGGATGATACCAATCTTCAAAATCAATTCCAAGTAGATTCAAATCTATTTTGCCTCTGATTCAGTATCTTTTAACTGATTTATCTTCTTAACTAAGAATTGATTCGCTTTGCCTCTATTGAGTGAATTATGTTGATATTCTATAATGATATTTGCGTTCCTTCACCTAAAATGAATTTTTTATTGGTTTTCTTTTTTTCTTTAATTATTTTTGAATTGGATGCAATTATGCTATTTCTAATTTCCAATCCGCCTTTAATTGTACAATTCGACATGATTATTGAATCTGATATGTTGCAGTCACTAAGATGAGAATTTTCTCCAATACTTGTATTTTCTCCAATTACCGTATTACCTTCAATAATGCAATCCTTCCCAATAATTGCCGGTCCTACAATTTTTACACCGTTTTTGATAATTGCTCCTTTACCAACTATGATCTTTCCTTCCATGATCACATGTTCTTCCTTTTTACCTTGAAATGATTCGGGCATATTTTCTAAAATAATTTTATTTGCTTCAATAATATCATCAGGTGTACCAGTATCCTTCCAAAAATCAGTAATCATTCCGTAAATAATTTCTTTATTTTCTTCAATTAACATTTGTAATGCATCAGCTATTTCTAATTCATTTCTCCAAGATGGTTTTAATTTTTTTATTATTTCAAAAATATATGGAGTTAAAAAATAAATTCCTGTAACTGCAAGATTAGTTGGAGGATTTTTAGGTTTCTCAGTAATTTTTATGATCTTATTATTTTCTATTTCTGCAATTCCAAATTGTGAGGGATTATCAACTTCACATAATAAAAGAGAAGCTAATGCATCAGATTTTTCAAAATCTAAAATATAATTATTAATTTCACGTTGAATAATATTATCTCCTAAAAAAACTACAAATTTTTCATTATTTACAAACTCTTCACATAATGAAACTGCATGTGCAATACCTCTAGGAGCATCTTGTTGAATATATGTAAATTTTACTCCAAATTTTTCCCCTTCTTCATAGTACTCTTTAACTTTCTTTGATCCTATTCCTCCAATAATGAATGCAATTTCTTTAATCCCTGCACTTGCTAATGTTTCTACACAATATTCTGACATGGGTTTGTTTGCAATTGGAAGTAATTGTTTTGGACCTGTATGTGTTAATGGACGTAAACGTGTACCGTGTCCTCCGTGTAAAATTATCCCTTTCATGAATTTTAAAATTTTAACTCATAATTTAATTAATCTATATGCAAAAAATCTAATATTTATTTCTGATTCTCTTCTTCACCTTTATAATCAATTTTTGATAATAATTCTTTTAATTCATTAACTTCTTTTTTGGATGTATTTCCTATTCTTGTATCTAAAATGATTCTACAAATATGAGCCAGTAAAGGATCTTCTAATCGTTTAATTGTGTTTTCAGTACTTAATTGTGTTTTTTTATGCCAATAACCAATTAAAATTGAAACTGGAATATAGAAAACTACTAAAATTATTGTAAATATTGATAAATTTGGTATTATTTCTTGTAGTTTTGGATCTTGCTCAACAAAATATCTATATGAAATTAAAACAAAATTAACTAAAGTTAATGCAAACATTAAGTAATATGCATGACCAAATCTTTCCTCCAACCACCTACTTCTAATCCAATTTTTATTTAATTTCATTTAGTAATCCATTTTTTTCTCAATATTAATCAAAAAAGATCTATATTTTTCAATTTCTTCTTTTGTTAAATTTCCTAACTCAACATCTATTAGCATACGAAATAATTTTGCATAAAATGGATTCTGTTGCATTGTAATAGTATTTTCTACTTTAAGCTGTGTATGTCTATGCCAATAACCAATTATAATTGCAGTTGGAATGTATAATACAATAAATAATAATGCAAAAATCCATAATTCTGGAAACAATTGTTGAAATGCTGAGATTTTTTCAATTAATAATCTATATGAAATTAAAACAAAATTTACAAATGTTAACATGAAAATTAAATATGTGCTATGTCCTGTTCTAAACTCCCACCATCTTTCCCTTAACCAACCTTGACCCATTATTTTTAATAATTTATTACATATAAAAAAAGATTGTAATTTCTAAATACCTTATCTAGTCATAATTTTTTCTTATTATGAATACATTATGAAAAATCGATAATGTTAAATCTTGTATTTTGATATTAAAAACGTGAAACGTCATTCTAAAAGTTCAATTCTTTTTAATAAAATTGATATTCGTTTAAGTAAAACATTTTATGGAAATAAAACTGGATTTATGAGAAATGTTCGTGGTAGACAGAAAATTTTTACTTCTCTTGATGAAAGTATAAAAAACACTGATCCACAATTATATCATACAATCATTGATGGATTTTCTAAGTTTGATAATTCTTATGATGATTCCTTAATTAAAGAAATTCAAAATAAATTCCAAAATTTAATAGAAGATGAAAAATATTCTAAACCAATTTCTCAATTAAATAATAAAACCTATTTACGTATGATTAATCAACCATACAAAATTTTTCCTGAAATATCTAAATTAATTACAAATGATGTTTTATCTTTTCTAAAAAAATATTACAAATCTAATTTTACAATTTCTCATATACAATGTCATAGAAATTATTTTGTACCTGAAAACATACGTAAAGAACATGAAATGTTTTCAAATTTTTGGCATTTTGATTTAGATCCTGTATCACAAATAAAATATTTTGTTTATATCTCTGATGTCACTGAAAATGATGGACCATTTACAGTACAGTCTATTTCTAGAACTAAAGAATTAATTGGAAAAGGATTTGGAAACAGATCAGATTATCACCTTCCTTCTACTATTATGGAAGATCCAACACATGTGAAAAAAATGATTGGGCCAGCAGGAACATCATTTTTTGGAAGACCATCAGCTTGTATTCATAGAGCTGGCGATCCTCAAGAAAATCATTATAGAGATGCAATTACATTCACTATTGATTCATCTGATAATAAAATACAAAATAATTGGATGGAATATGTCAAACCACATCATTCTGAAAATTTAGACTACAATACACAAAAATAATTCTTTTAATTTATTATTTTTTTATTATTGAATTAAATTTTTCAAAATTAATTTTAAATAATTTAATATGATGTTCATATCCATAATCTTTTGAATCAAATTCTTTTTCTAAATAATTATATTTTTTTTCATTTTGAAAAATGTTAATTAAAAATTTAGGTAATTCAATATTTTCATCTATAATTAAATGGGATAATTCATTTTTATTATTTAAAATATATTTTTCTAAGTTATTATAACCATCAGTATCCACTGATTTAATTTCATACATTTCATGAAACAAAAATGGCCATTCTGAAGGAATTTCTTGAATTTTAATATATTTGGTTTCTGTAGGATGGAAATTCACTCCAGCAATTTTATTAGATATAATTTCAGCAATTTCTTTTAACTCCTTTTCTTTTTCATAATCTATTTTTTTATATTCATAAAATAACACTGATGATATCAAAATTCCTATTATTAACAAAGAAATTATAGTATTTTTTTTTCTAAATTTTGAAGTAATAGTTTCTACAGAAAATAACGATATTAAACAAAATATTGGATAGAGGAAATAAAGATATCTTGTATCTTGTGCTTGTACAATATAGGCATATAAAATGGGCATTGAGCTAGAAATTAAAAATATAATGATGAAATTCATTTCTTTTGTTCTTTTTCTTAAAAATTGAATGGTACCAAATGGTAGAAATAATAAAAAGCTTGGAATCATAATCCATCCTAAATATTTTATAAAAAGTTCAATACCCGCAAATATTTCATTATTTTTTCCTTCATTAGAAATTGAAATTATTTCAGATGTTCCTCCAACCACTCTATCAAATATTGCATCAGTACCTGAAACATCTGTTTTGTACATCATTATTGGAATTAATATTAATAGAAAAATGATTAGAGCAGGAACATATGTTTTTAAAATTTCTTTTGAAATTTTATTTTTTAATAAAAATAATATTGATATTGTTAATACCAAAAAAATTCCTTCTGAACGTACAATAGTTGTGAATGATGCAAGTGTAAATGCTATCATAACTCCTTTTCTATCATATCTTAAAAACATTAAAAGTGATGTAATTCCTAATAAAATAAAAAGTGGTTCTGTTATTCCTAATGTAGAATTTAAAATGATCCTTGGTTCAAAAGCAAATAATGATGCCCCTACTAAAGAAATTTTATTATTAAAAAATTTTCGACATAAAAAATAAATTGGAATTGTTATCAAACTTGATAATATAATTGATAAAATACGTTGAAATTGCATATATTCAAAAGAATTATCTAAATTGAGCAATGGAAACCAAAATGATAAAAATATTGGCCAACCAATATTTGCTGGTGCCCACTCATTGGGTAAATGACCATGAAAATTTATTGCTGTTGCATATGTAAAATTATCCAATCCATCTGCAATTAGAGGTAATTCATGTGGAAAATAAAAAAATCGTAATCCTAAACCAATTGAGAATATAATTAAGAATGTAATTTTAATCTCAAATCTATTAATTTTTGATACTAACAACTCTTTTATCTAAAATAAATTTCATTCTACTTAATTCTTGTTATTGTTAGTACTTTTTTTTTAGATAAGTTCAATTATTCATTAATTTAGTGTATTACAGATTTGAAAAATAATAAAGACTTAGCACAATTTTATAATAAAGTCTACATTAAAGGTGAAAAAAAACATTTTACAATCAAAAGAGAAACTGCATCTTTATCTGAAATTAAGGAAGTATTGAAACAAATTTCATGGAAAGGGAAAAAAGTTCTTGATGTTGGTTGTGGAACTGGGTTGTTTGCTTTTAGTGCAGCAAAAAAAGGAGCAATAGTTTTAGGAGTCGATTTTTCTACAGAAGCAATTGAAATAGCTCAATCTCAATATATTCATAAAAATTTAAAATTTGTATCTACTGATATTAATACAATTAAAGAAAAATTTGATGTAATAGTTTCTAATGGTACTTTAGAGCATATGGACAATCCAATCAAAACATTGAGATTGTTTAAATGTCATTTAACTAAAAATGGCTGTATAATTATCACTTCTCCTAATTGGACTAATCCTAGGGGTCATATGCTCATACCTTTATTATTACTATTTGATGCTCCAATCACATTAGTGGATATTCATTATTTTACTCCTATAGATTTTAAAAATTTTGCAACCAAATTAGATATGAAATTATCTTGGAATACTTTTGATCGTTCTTGGGGTCATGGTAAAATTTTAATTGAAGATTTTAAGAAGCGTATTCCAAATGTTTTACGTGATTCAAAATTACCTAATGATAAGAAAAAAATTAATCTTTTAATTAAGTGGATTGAAAAAAATATTTCCTCAATGAATAATGATCTTCCTCATAGTGGTGCAACTGGATTGTATATTTTATCTTTTAAAAAAACTCACTAAATTAATATTTTATTATTCTATATGCATTCTGTTTAATCTAATTTCTTCACTAATGAGTTGTTTATCAAATCCAATTACAAATGCAACATAATCCGCAATTTCTTTTGGTTCTAGAAATGTTTCGAATTTTTGGTCTTTAGATATTTTTCCCATTTTTGTTTGTGTTGAACCTGGAGAAATAGTGTAGACTCGAATATTATCATCTTTTAATTCTGAAAATAATGCCCGTGAAAATCCTAACAATGCATGCTTACTAGAACAATATACTGTACTATTTTTAAATCCATTATATGCTGAAGATGAACCGATATTTACAATTCTTCCCCATTTTGATTTTTTCATATCTTTTGAAAATTCTTTACTAAAAATAAAAGGAGCTCTTACATTAATTTTAAAAGACTCCTCAAATTCTTCAATTGTTGTTTTATCTATAGATTTTATCAAAAACACTCCTGATGTATTTATTAAAATGTCAATTTTCCCAAATGTTTTTCTTATTTTTTTAATAGATTTATCAATCTGTTTTTCATCTGTAAGATCTACTGATTCAATTTCTACTATGATATTTTTTTTTTTAATTTTTTTTTTTAATTTTAATAATTTATTTTCATTTTTTCCAATTAAAAATAAATTATAACTTTGTTCTGCAAGTTTTTTAGTAATTGCATTACCTATACCACCTGATGCACCAACAATTAAACAATTTTTTTTTATTACCATACTATTTGATCTCTTTAGTCTCTACATATCTTTTTTCATTATTTGATATTCTACATGCCTCCATTACTTTTGCTTGATTTAAAAGATCCTCTTCAAAATTATATTTACATGAATTTGATTTTATTATTTCCTCACAAAATGATTCTATCATTAATTTAAAATGATTAACTGGATCAATCAATATTTCTTTCTCTATGCTATTATTTTTAATATTTAATCTAGCCTGCATATCTGGTGGTATGTTGTATGCTCTGGTTAGGTTTAGAGAGCCATCACTTCCCCATAGTCTATAATTTGATTGGTAATGAAGATCATAACCTACACTGCTTTGAGATTGTCTGTCATCATCAAAATCCATCAATAATGTAGCTTTAGTATCAACTTGTGTTTCTTTATCAATAGTCAAATTACAAAAAACACCTCTAGGTTCAGATTCAAACAACATTCTTGATGCATTTATGGGATAACACCCTGCATCATTTAGAATACCTCCTCCTAATGATTTATCATATCTTATGTTATCTTTTGATATTGGTGGAAATCCATATCTTGAAGAAAACAAGAATACTTTTCCAATTATTTTATCATTGATGCATTTTTTTACTTTTTGATGAGATGGATGAAAACGATACATAAAACCTTCCATTAATCTAACATTATTTTCTTTAACCACTCTAACCATTTTTTTTGCTGAATCAAATGTTGTTGTTATTGATTTTTCACATAGTACATGTTTACCAGCTTCTGCTGACTTTAATACCCATTCTTCATGATTTCCAACCGGTGTAGAAATATAGACGGCATCTACATTTTTATCATTTATTACATCATTATATGTTCCACATTTTTTACAATCAAATGTTTTAGAAAATTCTAAAGCTCTATCATTTAAACGACTTCCAATATGTTCCAATTTTGCATTATTAGATTTTAATATTGCAGGTATAGTAGAATTTTTTGCAATTGTTGAACAACCAATTATTCCAATCTTAATTCTATCAGTCATCACTAAATTATTTTACCATATTGTCCAACCACCATCTACAACAATGGTTGAACCAGTCATATATGATGAACCTGATGTACATAATAATTCAACAAGTTTGTTTAATTCATCTTTCTTCATCATTCTTTTCATCGGCGTTAATTCAGCATATGCTTTTTTAAATTCATCATCTTGATCAAATTCTACTCCTCCTGGTGCTATGCAATTCACTCTGATTTTAGGTGCTAAATGTGTTGCAAGAAATTTTGTTAAATTAATTACTCCAGCTTTTGAAATACTATATGCAGGATGTTTATGTCCTCCGTTGTATAAATCTGGTCTAGCTGAAACTATACCTGTAGAAGCTGAAAAATTTACAATGGAACCATTATCATTATTTATTGCAAATTGCCTACATACTGAAAATAATGATGTTAAATTTATGTCTAAAAATTTCTTAAATGATTCTAATGTTAAATCAAATATTGTTCCTCTAGTTTTCCCTTCTTCAACGTGATCATTCATTGCAAAACAGTTAACCAAACAATCTGCTTTATTTTTTGAAAACCAATTTTTTACAAAATTCTCATCAGTTAAATCATGACCTAAAACTAGATCAAGACTAATCACTTCATGTTCTTTTTTTAGATATGATGCGATTTCTTTTCCTAGTAATCCTTCTGATCCAGTAACAATTATTTTCATTTTTTAACCTCCATTTTTAATTAAATATAGTATTTATCTACATATTGTTTTACAAATTTATGATACAATTGACATGTTTGTTTTGGCTTAAATTTTGTTTCTGACTGTCTCGCTCCCTGGATAATTAAATCCCCTGAATAATCAATTTTGGACAACATAGAGAAAAATTCTTCAAAATTTGTATCCCCTGTCCCTAATGGGACTGTTCCACCATTAATTTTTCTATCTTTTACATGAACATTATGTACCAATTTATTCAAAGTAGTTAATTCTTCTATAACATTGTATTGTAATGATGCACTATTTCCTGAATCATAATTTATTTTTATATTTGGATGATTAATTTGTTCAATTAATTTTTTAAAATTAATTGGATCTAGATCTGTTTCTAAACCTAGGAAAATATTATTCTTTTCTATATGCTCAAAAATTTTTTCTAGATTTTTAATTAATTCATTTTTATTCTCATTTGTTTTTAATGAAGATGAATCTACAAGTGGTATTTCAATACAAGAAATATTTAGATTAACACAACAATTAATTAATTCTTTTAATTTTTCTATATTCTTTTCTATATTTTCTGATGTTTCAGAAAATAATTTTTTCTCCATAAAATAATCTGCACAAATAGAATTTATATTGATATTATTATTTTTAGATAATTCAGTTATTTGTAATCTACCTTCATTTGTTAAAATTGGATTAGGGTGAATCATATCAAATATCCATTCCATAACTTCAAATCCACAATTTTTTGCCTTTTCAAATTCTAATTTCCATGAATTTATTGGAAATGCTTGAATTTGACTTTCATATTGTTCAGATAGCCTTCCTTGCATAATTCCTATTTTTGGTTTTTTAGTCATTCTAATTAATTCATTTTTTTTAATATTAATGATTAATTTAATATTTGTACTAATTGTAAAAAATTATTTCTCAGTTATATTTAATATCGTTCATCTGAAGCAAAATTATATGACTTTAAAACCAAAAATTCTATTTTTTTTAGATGCATTTTATTTACATTTCTGTTTAGCATATTATCTTCAATCTAATTTAGATGCTGATTATTATGGAATCATAGATATCAATTCAAAACCAAAAGTTTTTTTTCAAAATCAATCTTTAGTAAATTTTAATAAAATATGGTTTTTTCATGATCATATTAAAAAAACAGAAATTAAACCTGATCTTGATTATCTTATTAATTTTGAAAATAGATATGGCATAGATCTATGGAAATTGGCGATTAATGAAAGATTTTTCTATAAACATAATCGTTTTTATAAATTTTCTAAAAACGAAATTTTATCAATTATTGAACAAGAATCTAAATTATTTGAAAATATTCTTGATGAAATTAAACCTGATTATTTGCTTATGTATGATCCCCCATTTCATCATCAAAAATTATTATTAGAACTTTGTAAATCTAAAGATATCCAAGTTTTATCTATATGCGGTACTGGGATTGAAAATAAAGTAATTTTAACTGCAAATGGTGGAACCTTTGATTTAGAGTCAAATAAATTATCCACAAATTCTTTTATTTCAAACAGTACTGTTAAAAAAAATACTTATGATTTTGCGGTTGAAAAATATTTAAAACATCGTGAAACTAAACTTGTTAATAAATTTCAAGCATTATGGAGCTATTTTCTTAATTTTGATTCTTCTGATTTAAATTCTAATTTTATGTATTATGGAAGAAGTAAATTTAAGGTATTCAATGATCAAATAAAATTAGAATTAAAACGAAGAAAAAATTTTAATTTTCTTCAAAATTTTTCAACTTTAAATCCTAACTTGAATATTCCTTTTGTATATTTTCCTATGAATGTTGATGAAGAAATGAATCTTTTACATTATGCACCATTTTATAATAATCAAATTGAAGTAATTCGTCATATTGTAAAATCTATTCCTATTGATTATGTTCTATTTGTAAAAGAGCACGTTGCATCAAAATTAAGAGGTTGGCATGAACCCGATTACTACAAAGAAATTTTAGAAATACCTAATGTTGTTTTAATAAATCCAAATTTTGATAATAATATTTTGGTACAACATTCTAAATTAATTTTTGGTATTCGTGGTACAACACCTCTAAAGGCATTGAAATATGGTAAACCATCAATTATTTTTGGAGATCAGGCATTCGAAATACTGCCATCAATTTTTAAAGTTAATTCCATTACTTCTCTTCCGAATTTAATAGTTGAAGCTTTAGCACATAAAGTTGACCCTTTTGAATATGAACAGTATGAAGAATTATTACAAAATAGATTGATTGAATTTAATATGTTTGAATATGAATATCAACGTGATGTTAATTTCTTTTCTGGAAGAATTAATTCAAATATTTCAATTTCAGAAAATCGCATGAGTAAATTTTTAAAAGAAAATAAAAATTCTTTTTCAAAACTAGTTGATTTTCATTTAAAATTAATTACTTCTTAGTATGATATACCTTAAATAATCAAACTTTGTTTAAACAATACTTTGAAAGTAATAATTGGCATTCCTGCATTTAATGAAGAAAAAAACATTGGTGCTATTGTTGCGAAATTAAAGAAAAAATATAATCATGTTCTAATTTGTGATGATGGTTCATCTGATATGACTGCAACTATAGCTCTGTCTTTAGGTGCAATTGTTGTAAAACATTCTAAGAATTTAGGATATGGTGCAGCTATAAAGACAATTTTTGATGAATCTAGAAAAATTAATGGTGATGTTTTAATTACTTTTGATGCCGATGGGCAACATCAAATTTCAGAAATTGATTCAGTTTTAAAACCAATTTTTGAAAATAAGGCTGATATTGTAATTGGTTCAAGATTTTTAGGTTCTACTAAAAATTTACCCAAGTATAGAAAAATTGGTATTAAGACAATTACTAGTTTAACAAATGCTGTTACTGGTTCAAATCTTTCTGATACTCAAAGTGGATTTCGAGCTTATTCAAAAAAAGTATTAAATGAAATTTTTCCAACAGAATCTGGAATGGGAATCTCTACAGAAATTCTCATAAAATCTTTAAAAAAACAAATGACAATACTTGAAGTTCCAATTACTATTAGTTACGAAAATAATTCCCATTCCAAACCACCTATCTCACATGGAGCTTCTGTTATTATGAGTACAATAAAACATGTGGCCATTGAACGCCCACTTTTGTATTATGGAGTAACTGGTCTATGTTTTCTTATAGTGGGATTAATTTTTGGCGCTTGGACAATTCAGATATATTCTGAACAAAAACAAGTGATTACTAACATAGCACTTGTTGGAATAGGTGGAGTAATTTTAGGTACTATTTTATTAATTACGGGAACTATTCTTTATTCTATTGTTAATGTTGTCAGAGAAAAAAGATAAATCTTTAGAAATATTATTTATATTTTTTATAGATTAGACATTAAAATTAATAGATATTAAATTTTAATAACTATGATTTATTATTTTGTTGATTCATTTTCAACAATTCCACATATTATATGATAAATCACTCTATGAACTTCTTGAATCCTTGCAGTATTGGTAGATTGTACTATAATTGAAATATCTACAACGTTATTAATAATACCTCCGTCTCCTCCAAGTAGTCCTATTGTAATTGCACCTTTCTTTTTTGCAGCTTTAATCCCTTC
>LWDU01041490.1_pt1 | contig 12012 bp, 11 predicted proteins | sample 727161 | NCBI WGS metagenome assembly LWDU01 (sample SAMN04566230, study PRJNA314399) | hydrothermal vent metagenome | isolation source: deep sea hydrothermal plume seawater | place: Mexico: Gulf of California, Guaymas Basin | collected 2004-07-11 | reverse complement strand
GCCCACGGGGTGGGGTGGCGCTAGGGCTCAGTCCAGGACCTGGCGGGCGATGAGCTCCTCGAGGTGGTCGTCGCCGAACCAGTTCAGCTGCCAGGACTTGGCCCGCCGGAAGTACAGCTGGGCGTCGCACTCCAGGGTGAACCCCATGCCGCCGTGGACCTGGATGGCGACGCCGGTGACCTCCCGACAGGTCTGGGTGGCGAACATCTTCGCCATGGGCGCCAGGGTCTCGATGGAGCGGTCCACGTCACGGGTCCAGGCCGCACGCTGCACGAGCACCCTGGCCCCGTCGATGGCCGTGATGCCGTCGGCCAGGGAGTGGCTGATGGCCTGGAAGGCGGCGATCGGCTTGCCGAACTGGTGGCGTTCCCTGGCGTAGTCGGTGGTCAGCGCATGTACGGCCTCTGCTGCGCCCACGGCACGGGCGGCCACCAGCACCAGGGCATCGAGCATCACCGTGTGCCAGGTCTCCCAGCCGGTGCCGGGTGCCCCGATGCGGTCGGTGCCCGGCACCCTGACGCCGTCCAGGTCCACCCGGTACTGGGTGTCGCCGGCCACCGTCCGCTGGAGGGTCAGCGTCACGCCGTCGGCCTGCGGATCCAGCAGGTATAGGTCGATGCCCGCCTCGCCCCGGGCCAGCACGACCAGACGGTCGGCCGCCAAAGCGAAGGCCACGTGGCGTTTGGTTCCGGTCAGGACCACCTCGTCGCCGTCGGTGACAGCCGAGAGTCGGATGCCGGACGGGCCCGAGCTGTTGTCCGGTTCCAGCCAGGCCGGGGTGAGGATGTATCGGCCGTCGGCGATCCCGGGCAGCCACTCGGCCTGCTGGTCCGGCGTCCCGGGACCACCGTGGATTCCAGGTGCGGCGAGGGCACGAGGCTGCGGCCGAACTCCTCGTAGACGATGACGGCGTCCAGAAGTCCCATGGCCGAGCCACCGTGTTCCTCGCCCAGCATCAGGCCGGTCAGGCCCATGGATGCCAGCTGGCCCCAGAAGCCGTCGTCGAAGCCCTTCGGGTCGTCCTCCAGCAGGCGTACGGACTCCAGGGCGTCCGTGCAGAGGCCGCGCACGGCCTGGCGGAGCATTTCCTGTTCATCGGTGAAGGCGAGGTCCATCGGTTCTCCTAGGGGCGCCATGGATTGTCCTGACCGTCCACCGGGACGGCCACGCGGGTGGCACACGTCGTGGCGACCACGTCGCCCACCATCAGGGCCACGTCCAGGTTGATCCATCCGCAGCCAGCGTCGTCGGTGCCGACGAGGGTGACCGTGGCGTTGAAGGACATCAGGTCACCGGGGAACACCGGCGTGTTCATGCGGAAGGTCATCCGGCCGAGGCGACCGGTGGGTCCGGTCCAGTCGGTCACGTAGCGCTCGAACCAGGCGGCCTGGTTGGGGGTGTTCAGGAATATGTCCCGGGTGCCGTTGCGGTTGATGGCGAAGTCACGGTCGTGGTGCATCGGGCGCCAGTCCCTGGATGCCAGGGCGCCGAGGACCACCGTGGTGGCGGTGACGTCGTGGTCCAGGCCCGGCAGCGTGTCGCCGACGGCCACGTCGCCCAGGAGCAGCAGCGGGGCGTTCATGCGGAGTCCCCGGAGGCCTGGTCCGTGTCGGCAGGTCGTCGATACCCGAAGGCCGTGTACGACTCCACGCCCAGAAGCTGGTCGTCCTGGTTCAGGTACTCCACGTCGATGGTCCAGAACCGGCCCCTGCCCAGCTTCGTGGTCTTGGGTTCGCTGACCGACCGGAGGACCTGCCGGGACCTCACCCGGTCGCCGATGCGGACCGGTTCGTGGAAGGTGTTGGTGTTCGACGAGATGATCGCCTCGGGGAGGTCCAGGGCGGCCTTCAGGTCGAAGTGGGCCTGGAGCGGGACGGCCGGTTCGGTGCGGCCCGGCGACCAGTGGTGGGGCCGGAACCAGACCGAGAGCATGGTGGGTGGCGCTATGGGTCCGTCTGTGATGGCGGTGGCCACGTCCTCGTCCCAGAACAGCGGGTTGCCGTTCTCCACGGCGGCGCACGTCGTCCAGACGTAGCCGTGCTCGACCGGGAATCCGCCCTCCTCGGCGTACTGGGTGACTCCTATGAGGTCGGTCACCGCTGCGGGGATGGGCATCGGCTCTCCTGCGTGGACCGTGTTGCTCATGCGATGGCCCCCACGTCCCTGAGCTCGCCGATCTCCGTGGCGCTGAGGCCTGCGTGGGCCAGGATCCGGTCGGTGTCGGGAATCGACTGGTCACGGACCTCCAGGGTGGAGGCATCCACCTGGCCTGCCAGCGGAGCGGCCACCTGGCGGATGGTGCCGGCGGTTGGATGGGTGACCTCGGTGAAGTTGCCCCGTGCACCGAATTGCTCGTCGGCTACCACCTCCGGTATCTCCAGGACGGCCGATACGCAGGTGTCGGCAGGTCCGAGCTCTGCGGCCCAGTCGTCCCGGTGGCGGGTGGAGAACGCTGCGGCGAAGTCGACCCGCATGGCGTCGACAGCGTCATCGTCGTACTGGTGGTCCAGCCACCGTTCGGCTCCGAGTGCCCGACAGAGGTTGGCGAAGAACCGTGGCTCGATGGCTGCCACGGTCAACCAGCCACCGTCGGCGGCTTCGTACAGGTCGTACCAGGCGTAGCGGCCGGTCAGCAGGCCGTGGCGGGGGCCCGGTTCGGTGCCCTCCGCGAGGTACTCGTCCACCGCCAGGGACATGAGCGACAGCACGCCGTCGGCGATGGACACGTCCAGGTAGGTGCCCTCCCCGGTGGTTGCCCGGGCAACCAGGGCGGCACAGATGGCGGCGACGGCGTGGAGGCCCCCGGCGGCGCTGTCGGCAATGGTGGCTCCCGGCAGTGCGGGGCCGCCGCCCGCAGCGCGTCCCGAGCAGTGCAGGTAGCCGCCGACCGCCAGGTAGTTCAGGTCGTGGCCGGCCCAGCCGGACCGCGGGCCGGTCTGCCCGTAGCCGGTGGTGGAGCAGTAGACGATGCCGGGGTTCACCGTCGAGACGTCGTCGAAGCCGATGCCGAGTCGGTCCACGACTCCGGGTCGGAAGCTCTCGATCACCACGTCGGCGTCTGCAGCGAGGCGTAGGAAGGCGCCCCGGCCGCCGTCGGACTTGAGGTCAAGGAGCACACGGCGCATGCCCCGCTGGGCGCTGTATGCGTAGGCGGGGGGCACGATCTGGACGCCGGCGTCCTTCGGGACCGGCCCGACCTTGACCACGTCGGCTCCCCAGTCGGCCAGCCAGCGCGAGGCGCGCACGGCCGGTCCCACCGAGGCGAGGTCCAGGACGGTGATCCCATCCAGGAGGGGGCGATCGGGCATGCGGGGTCGCCTAGAAGTTCTTGGGGAGGCCGAGGCCCCGTCGGGTGATGATGTTCTTCTGCACCTCGGAGGTGCCACCGCCGATGGTGTCCAGCACCGTGTAGCGGTAGGTGGATTCCGCCCGCCCTGCCATCGGCGCCTCCTCGGTGCCGACCCGCAGTTGTGTGCCGGGCCCGCCCAGGTCCATGGAGGCGTCGGCCAGCCGCTTGGAGAACTCGGTGGTGAAGAGCTTGTACTCCGAGGCTTCCATGGTCGGCGGGTTGCCACCGTCGGACTCCGCCCTCATCGAGGCGTCGACCACCCGGAGGCCCATGCCGCGGGCCACCTCGGCGGTGGTGGCCAACCTGGCGATCCGGGCCCGCACCTTCGGGTCGTCCTTCAGCGGCTCGCCGTCCCGGGTGGCGGTTCGCACATGGTCGACCAGCAGGTCCAGGCGCTGCTTCACCGGGGAGAAGGTGAACATGGTGAAGCGCTCCAGGTCGAGGGCCTGGGAGATGTACCGGAAGCCGTGGTTCAGCTCGCCCACCACGTACTCGTCGGGTACGAACACGTCGTCGAAGAAGACGTCGTTGGTGCGTTCGTCGCCCATGGTCATGATGCCCTGGACGGTTATTCCCGGGTGGTCCATGGGCACCAGGAACAGGGTGATGCCGAAGTGCTTGGGGGCGTCCGGGTCGGTGCGGGCGCCCACCCAGTACCACTCGGCGAAGTGGGCCGAGGTGGTCCAGGTCTTCTGGCCGTTCAGGATCCAGCCGCCGTCGGTCTCGGTGGCCTTCAGCTTCATCGCAGCGGCATCCGATCCGGCCTCGGGTTCGCTGTAGCCGACGGCGAACTCGACCTCGTTGGCCAGGATCTTCGGTAGGAACTCCTCCTTCAGGAACTCCGAACCGTGGGCTATGAGGGTCTTGCCGATGATCCCGACGCCCTTGCCGATCTGGGGTCCTCCCCGTGCGGCCAGGGCCTCGTTCAGGATGTACTCGTAGATGCCCTCGCCCTCCTTGCCCCCGTACTCCTTCGGCCAGGTCATGCCCAGCCAGCCCTGCTCGCCGAGCTTTCGCTCGACGATCTGGGCCATGTTCTCGCGAGTGGGGTCGAACACGTCGGGGTCGTCGTTGGCGTCCAGGAACGCCTCGACCTGGACGGCGAAGGTCTGCTGGTCGGGTGAGAAGTCGAAGTCCATGCGTGGTCGGGGTTTCCGGTCCAGTCGGGTGGTGCTGAATCTGACGGTGTGTCAGGCCCTCAACGTATCGGATGCGGGCGCTGCTGTCCCCTCGGGAGGCACGGGCAGGCGGCCGGGGTCGGCGTCGTGGGCGCCACCTCGTAGGATCGTTTCTGACGGACCGTCAGGAACTGGTGGTCACCCACAGGACGGAAAGCGGAGCAGGATGGGAGCATGAGCGGCAGCAGGGGAATCCTCGCCTACGGCGTCCACCTGCCGTACAACCGGCTGGCCCGTTCGGCCATCGGCGAGGTGATGGGATCCGGTGGCGGACGCGGGCACAGGTCGGTGGCGTCCTACGACGAGGACACCACCACCATGGGGGTGGAGGCCGCCCGGCGGACCCTGGCCGGCGGCGTACCCGCACCGCAGGCCCTGTGGTTCTCCACCGTCGCCCCGGCGTACCTGGACAAGACCAACGCCACCGTCATGCACGCAGCGCTCCGGTTGGATGCATCGGTTCCGGCGCTGGACTTCGGCGGGGCTTCACGCTCGGCCGTGGGCGCCCTGCGAACGGCACTGGACGGTCCGGCGAGGACGCTCGTGGTGGCTTCCGACATCCGGGTGAGCCTGCCCACCGGGCCGGAGGACGGTGGTGGCGGCGACGCCGCTGTCGCCATGCTGGTCGGATGCTCCGAGGACGGCCCACTCCTGGCCGGGTACCTGGGCGGAGCCTCGACCACCGCCGAGTTCACCGACCGCTGGCGCACGCCGGGTAGCGACCATTCCCGCAACTGGGAGGACCGCTTCGGCGAGCAGGCCTACCTGCCGCTGGTCCGCAGGGCCTGGGCCGATGCGCTGGCGGCCTCCGGGCTGACGACCGACGACGTGGCTGTCGCAGCCGTCACCGGACTGCACGCCCGTGCGACCCGAAAGGCCGCATCCGGCCTCGGCGTGGCCATTGCCGGTGACAGGGCCGAGACGGTCGGCAACGCCGGAGCCGCCCACCCGGCCCTGCTGCTGGCCGACGTCCTGGACACGGCCCAACCCGGAGACGTGGTCGCCCTGGTGGTGCTGGCCGACGGCTGCGAGGTCCTCTTCTTCCGGGCCACCGACGCCCTGTCGGCCGGCCGACCGGAGCGGTCGGTGGCGGACCAGGTCGCCGAGAGGGCCGACGTGGCCTACGCCCGCTACCTGGCGTGGCGTGGCCTGCTCCAGGTGCAGCCCCCCAACCGCCCGGGGCCGAACCGCACCTCGGCGCCCGCAGCCCTGCGTAGGACCGACTGGAAGCACGGCTTCGTGGGTTCCACGGACCGGACCACCGGCATCACCCACCTCCCGCCATCGCGGGTGGGGATCTCCGGTGGAACCGTCGACGACATGGACCCGACGCCCATGGCCGATGCCATCGGCACCGTCGCCACCTTCACCGTTGACCGGTTGGCCCACTCGCCCAGCCCACCCGTGGTGTTCGCCGTGGTCGACTTCGACGGTGGCGGCCGGATGCCGATCGAGCTGACCGACGTGGACCCCACGGCTGTGGCGATCGGCGACAGGGTGGAGATGACCTTCCGACGCCTGTCCACGTCCGACGGCCTGCACAACTACTTCTGGAAGGGCCGGCCCCTCCGGGGCTGAGCCGGCACGAGGGGACTGGAGTCCACATGGCCTCACACGGCATACGGGACCGCGTGGCGATCGTCGGCATGGGTTGCACGCCGTTCAGGGAGCACTGGGACTCCTCCCTGGACGACCTCCTGATCGACGCCCACGGCCTGGCGCTGTCCTCTGCCGGCATGGTCGCCGATGACATCGACGCCTACTGGTACGGCACGTCGCAGTCCTCGGCCTCCGGTATCTCGCTGGCCACGCCGCTGCGGCTGGCCGACAAGCCGGTGACCCGTGTCGAGAACTACTGCGCAACCGGGTCCGACGCCCTCAGGCAGGCCTGCTACGCCGTGGCGTCAGGGGCCTACGACGTGGCGGTGGCGATTGGCGCCGAGAAGGTCAAGGACGGTGGCTACCAGGGACTCAACGCCTTCCCCATCCCCACCGACGGCACCAACCGGACGCTCACGGCGGCGGCGATGTTCAGCCTCATCCTCCCCGCCTACGCGGAGCGCTACGGGGTGGACGCCGAGGAGCTGCGCTACGTGGTGGCGAAGATCGCCGAGAAGAACCACTTCAACGGGGCACGCAACGAGTTGGCCCAGTTCCGACGCGAGACCTCGGCCGAGGCCATCTGCGAGATGCCGGCAGTGGCCGGTGGGCTCTCCGTGTTCGACTGTGCAGGGGTAGCCGACGGAGCGGCGGCCGCCGTCGTGGTGGCTGCCGACCGGGCGACGGACTACACCGATGCACCGCTGTACGTGAAGGCCCTCTCGCTGGTGGCCGGTAACGGCAGTGGGCTGGTGGACCCGGAGTTCGACTTCACCACGCTGCCGGAGTGCGCCGCCGCCGCTGCCGAGGCGTACGCCCAGGTCGGCATCACCGACCCGCGGACCGAGCTGGCCATGGCCGAGGTCCACGACTGCTTCACGCCCACCGAGCTGGTGCTGATGGAGGACCTCGGCTTCTGTGATCGGGGCACCGCGTGGCGCGAGGTCCTGGACGGCACCTTCGCCCTGGACGGAGACCTACCGGTCAACCCGGACGGCGGCCTGAAGAGCTTCGGCCATCCGGTCGGCGCCAGCGGCCTGCGCATGTACTACGAGGCCTGGTTGCAGCTTCGGGGCGAAGCGCCGGTGGAGCGACGGATCTCCACGCTCGCCGATCGCAGCATGGCGCTGATCCACAACCTCGGGGGCTACCCGGGCGAGATGGTCTCGTTCGTGGGGATCGTCGGCACCGAGCTGGGCTGACCCGCCCACCGGGCTGGAGTCGGCCCACCGGCTGAGGCCCCGGGTGATGGCCAGGGTCAGGGACTGATGGCCAGCCAGGCCTCGACCACGGCTTCGTCGCCGAAGTACTCGAGGCCGGGCAGGCGGCGGTTCCACATGAACAGGGCGAGGTCCGACGCCGTGCCCCGCACTGCGGCATCGCCCCTACCGTGCTCGTTGGTGACATTCAGCACGTCGTCCACGACGGTCAGCAGCCATTCGCCCTGCCCGTCGGTCCGGTGCAGGTGGAGGGATTCCTCCGGGTAGCCGGTCGTGGGTCCCCTCATCTGGTACCTCCAGGCGACATCCAGGGCCTCGCTGATGCCGTCGGCCGCCAGGTCGGCGTCGATGGGTTCGGCATCGCCAGCGGCGTTCTCCGCGTCCCAGCGGTGGATGGCCGTCTCGTGCACCATCCGGCGAAGGATCCATGCCACCGTCCGGCCTTCCTCGGGACACCAGTTCCATGCCGGCGCCGTGGGTTCGGCACCGGACAGGATGTCCAGCAGCGAGTCGAGTGTCTGGTCCGGCGTCGAGGCATCGTCGGGATCGGGTCGGGCCGGTCGATCCGGGGAGGCTGCCGAGACCTGGGCCGCCATGAACCCCCACACGTTGCGCATGTGATCGGCGAGGCCGGTGTTGTCCCAGTCGGGGCAGTGCTGGATGCGGGCATCCGGGGCATTGGCCACGGCGGCCAGCAGGGCACGGCCCTCGTCCCGGATGGCGGAAAGGTGCTGGGAAGGTTCCATTGCGGGAGTCTGGCCTGATCCGGCCCGCAGCGGCCAGTCGTCGGGCACTCGTGGGGCGCTATCGACCAGGTGTATCGCCGGATTCAGGCGTCGGGTGGCGCGTCCTGCTCGCGTAGGAATGCCTCCAGCTCGGCAGCCAGGTCGTCGCCCCGGGCCATGAGGTCCTCGCTCTGGTCCACCTGGGACTCCAGTCGCCGCACGTGTGCGCGCACCTCGGCATCTCCGGCGACGGCCAACTCGACGCGTGACTGCCACTCGGCGGCGGGGCCGTCCAGATCGGCGTGGGCGGTGTCTATCCCGCTGACCTGTTCGAATCGGCGCAGCAGGGCACGGGTCGCCTTGGGGTTGGGGGAGTCCGGCAGGTAGTAGGGGACCGAGACCCGCAGGGATATGACCGGGATCCCGGCCCGGTCGAGGGTGTCATGGAGCACGCCGACCACACCCGTGGGGCCCTGGTAGGAGGGCCGGTCCAGGCCCAGTCGGTCGGCCAGCTCCCGGTTGGTGGAGCTGCCGGTGACCGCCGGTGGCCGGGTGTGGGGAGACATGCCGCTCATCGATCCGAGGGTCACGACCAACCGTGATCCGGACCGGGTGGCAGCCTCCAGGAGGGCCTCGGTGAAGGTGCGCCACCGGAGGTGGGGTTCGATTCCGGAGACCAGCACGATGTCGCGTTGACCGTCGGCCGTGCGGACGGCCAGCACGCGGTTCGACGCCCATCGGATCCGGCGTACGTCGTGCTCGTCGAATTCCACGACCGGTCGTTCCTGGGTGAAGTCGAAGAACGTCTCCGGGTCCACGTCGCCAGCCACTCCACAGCGGAGGTGGCGGATCCGGCGGCGTCGAAGAGCCCACGGAAGGCCACGACCAGGATGGGCCTGTCCAACCCGGCGGTGAACTGGTCGTCGGCGGTCCACCGGAGTTCGTCCATCCCGACAGGCTCGCAGATGCAGCCGCCGGATCGGGGACCGGCGCCGGGTTCGAGCCGGATCAGGCCCGGTGGAGGACTCCGTGGGAGCATCGACAGGTGACCATCGTGGAGGCCCACCACCATCCGTACAGGTGGGTCCTGTTCACGGGTATCTGTGGCGTCTACTTCGCATTCGGGGTGGTGGCCATGTCGATCCCGCCACTGGTCGGAGAGGTCCGGGCCGACCTCGGCCTGAGCCGTGGTTCGATGGGTCTGGCCCTGGGCGCATGGCAGGTGGTCTACATAGTCAGCGCACCCGTGGGCGGCCGCCTCATCGACCGGTTGGGCATCCACCACGGAATCCTCCTCGGGGCGATCGTGGTGACGGCGAGTGGTCTGGTCCGGGCGGCTGCCACCGGCTTCGGAAGCTTCTGGCTGGCCATTGCCCTATTCGGGGTGGGTGGCCCGCTCGTCTCGGCCGGTGCTCCCAAGGCCGTCGGGCTGTGGTTCGGGGCGGAGAGGGAACGCCGTCTGGCCATCGGCATCTACAGCACGATGCCGGCGATCGGTGGAATGGCGACCCTGGTGTTCTCCAACTCGGTCCTGATGCCGTTGACCGGCTCGTGGCGGGCCACCGTCGTCATCGAGACGGGGGCGATGGTCGTGGCGATGGGTGTATGGCTGGTCGTCTCAGGCCGTGCACCCGAGCCGCCCATGGCCGTGGTGCCACCTCGCGGGTCCGTCGCTATCGGACGAAAGGGCCTCCTGGCGAGTTCCGAGTTCAGGTTGGTCCTCCTACTGGGCCTCGGTGTGATGTTCATAGGCCACGGCCTGGGCGGCTGGATGCCGGAGGTCCTCAGGGAGCACAGCGGTTTCTCGGCCATGGCGGCCGCCAACTGGGTTGCGCTGGGTGGCCTCGTGGGGGTGGTCGCCTCCCTGGTGGTTCCACGTCGTACCGAACGCCATCGGCTGCCTTCGGCGATGGCGATGATCCTGGTGGCGGTGGCTGTGGGGGTGGCGGCGGTGGTCGTCCTGCCGACCGTGCTGGATCCGATTCCGGTGGCCATGGCCGGGTTGCGTGCGGCCATGATGCCGCTCGTGCTGGTGGCACTCATGGAGTCCGACGCGGTGGAGCCGTCCAACACCGGCGTCGCCTACGGCCTCTGGTTCGCCGTTGCCGAGATAGGAGGTGTGACCGGACCCCTGGTGCTGGGCCGGGTGGCCGATACCTCGGCCGGCTTCGGTGGGGCACTCCTGCTGATGGCCCTGGTGTGCGTCCTCATGCTCGTGCCGGTCCGCCGGATGCGGCGATTCACCGATCGGGATCTTCGCCGGTGACCCGTGCCCGGGATAGTTTCGGCAGCGGCCTGACGGTCGGATCGGCGTACCGGAAGCACCGGGTGGGAGCCAAATGACCAGCAGCGACGCGCAGGCCGACCCGACCGAGGCGTACGCGGGCTTCGGGGGCGAGATCGGTCGGATCATGTCCACGTCGACGCCGGACTGGCCCCAGCCTCCGACGGCTCCGGATGGTGCGCCCAACGTGCTGGTGGTGCTGGTGGACGACCTGGGGTACAGCGACGTCGGGTGCTACGGCTCCGAGGTGGACACCCCGAACATCGACAGGCTGGCCGCCGAGGGCCTGCGCTACACCAACTTCCACGTCAACCCGATGTGTTCGCCCACGCGGGCCTCCCTGCTCACGGGGCTGAACCACCACCTGGCCGGCGTGGGCACCGTGTGCCACATGGAGCCGGGCTTCCCCGGCTACGCAGCGTCCATCCGCGACGACGCCGTCACTATGGGCGAGGTCCTCCGGGATGCCGGCTGGTCGACGCTCATGGTCGGCAAGTGGCACCTCTGCCCGGACTCGCAGCTCACCGAGGCCGGCCCCAGGAACGGCTGGCCGTGCCAGAAGGGCTTCGACCGCTTCTACGGGATCCTGGATGGCTTCACGAACTTCCACCAGCCGCACCGCCTCTACGAGGACAACCGGGCCCTGGACATCGACGACTATCCGGAGGGCTACTACTTCACGGACGACCTGACCGACCGGGCCCTCGACATGGTCCGCCAACTCCGGGACGGCCACCCCACCCGGCCGTGGTTCCTGTACTTCTCCCACGGGGCGGTCCACGCCCCGCTGCAGGCGAAGTCCGAGGACATTGAAAAATACCGGGGCCTCTACGAGGCGGGCTGGGACGAGGTTCGCCGCCGACGTTTCGAGCGTCAGAAGGAACTCGGGATCATGGCCGACGACGTTGTCCTGCCACCCCGGAACACCGAGGAGAACTACGCCGTGAAGGCGTGGGACGACCTCTCCGAGATGGAGAGGGAGTTGTTCGCCCGGTACCAGGAGGTCTTCGCCGGCATGGTCGACAACGTCGACCAGAACCTGGGCCGCCTCCGTGAGGGTCTGGAGGAGATGGGTGAATGGGAGAACACCATCGTCGTGTTCACCTCGGACAACGGCGGCAGCCGGGAGGGGCTGGAGAACGGCACGTCGGCCTACTTCCGTACCCTCCTCAGCCAGACGCGCGCCAACCGCCTGGACTCCGTGGAACTGGACCACTCGCGCATGGACCTGATGGGCGGACCGCAGACCCTGCCCCACTACCCGTCGGGCTGGGCAATGGTCTCGGGTACTCCCTTCCGCCTCTACAAGATCAACACCCACCAGGGCGGTCACCAGGTACCGCTCATCATCTCGAAGGGGTCCGGACTGCCGGACGGGGGTGGGATCCGACGCCAGTACCAGCACGTCACCGACCTGCTGCCCACCATCCTGGACCTCGTCGGTGTGGAGATGGCGACCAGCAAGGGCGGGAGGCCGGTGCCGGCCCCGGCCGGTGTCAGCTTCACGGCCTCGATGGGCGATGTCTCGGCGGCAAGCACCCATCCCGAGCAGTACTACGAGCAGGCGGGCCACCGCGGCATGTACCGCGACGGCTGGTCGGCGGTGGTCTGCCGAAAGGCCCGCACGCCGTTCAGCGAGGAGGTCTGGGAACTCCAC
>LWDU01039827.1_pt1 | contig 12012 bp, 10 predicted proteins | sample 727161 | NCBI WGS metagenome assembly LWDU01 (sample SAMN04566230, study PRJNA314399) | hydrothermal vent metagenome | isolation source: deep sea hydrothermal plume seawater | place: Mexico: Gulf of California, Guaymas Basin | collected 2004-07-11 | reverse complement strand
ATTGGGAGTGGTGTTACGCCTGCGCGGGCGGCAAAGGTCGGTTGTATCCCTGGGGGGACGCCTATGAATTGGGGCGGGCGAATGTCTACGGCGATAAGGACGGTTTTGTGCGTACGGCGCCGGTGGGGTCGTTTCCGAGCGGTGCGAATCCGTTGGGTTTGATGGATATGGCCGGCAATGTCTGGGAGTGGACGCAAGGTGGCGGCAAGGGGGAATATTTGGGTGGAGGGTCTTGGATCACTGGCCATAAGCAGACACAGTGTTCTAAGTTGGCCGATCTGGGTGGGCGTCATTCCTATATCCGTGGCAATACGCTCGGTTTTCGCTGCGCCCGTTAAGTGATGCTGATTTTTGTTCTGCTGCTGCTTTGCAGCCGAACGCTAGAGGCGGGGCTTGAGCGCGAAGTCGTTAATGGCGGGCCGGACAAGCAGTTTATCCTTGAATCTACCGGTAGTGGCGCGGCATTTTTTGATTATGACAACGATGGCGACCTCGATCTCTATGCGGTCAACGGTTCGACGTATGACGCGTATGGCGCGGGACCGGGTAATGCGCTTTATCGCAACGAAGGACGCGGTGTTTTCAGTGAAACGGTCGCCGGGGTCGAAGACCGGGGGTGGGGCGTTGGGGTGGCGGTCGGGGATTATGACGGCGACGGGTATCGCGATCTTTACGCGAGCAACTACGGGGCGAATATACTCTATCGCAACGTGGCGGATGGAGGGTTTTAGCGCTAGCGCGGCGTTTTTTGATTACGACCTAGACGGCGACCTCGACCTCTATGTGGCGAATTATGTGGTCTTTGATATCGAACCATTATTGCAAGATCCCGAGTTGCAAGATCCCTGCATTTATTTGGGTGGGTTGCGGGTCTTTTGCGGTCCGCAGGGCATGGAGGGTGGGCGAGACCGGCTCTATCGCAACGACGATGGATCTTTTACCGACGTCACACTCTCGTCGGGCGTGGCGACGGCCAATTTCAATTTCGGCATGGGTGTGGTGCCCGAGGACTTCGACGGCGATGGCGATCTCGACCTCTTTGTCGCCAACGATGAAACGCCGAATGTGCTTTTCCGCAACGATGGAGATACTGCGGGCACCAACGTGCGTTTTGTCGATATCGCGGTCGAGGCGGGAGTAGCCTACAATGGCGATGGGGAAGTCGAGTCGGGTATGGGCGTCGACGCGGGCGACGGCGATGGCGATGGCGACGCGGACCTCTACGTGACGAATTTCGATGGCGAGACCAATACTTTTTACGAAAATCTGGGCGACGGGACTTTTGCGGATGTCACGGCACAGAGCGGTTTAGCGGCACCGACGGTGAGTTTCCTTGGATGGGGTGCGCGTTTCTTTGACTTCGATCTCGACGGCGATCTCGATCTCTTCGCGGCCAATGGACACGTTTACCCGCAAGTCGACGAGACGTCGGCCGGAGGGCGCTATGGCCAACGCAACCAACTCTTTGTTAATGCGGGCGCCGGCGTGTTTACCGCGGTGGATGGTGGCCCCGGTTTCACGGTGGAAAAATCGAGCAGAGGGACGATCAGCGGAGATTACGACCAGGACGGCGATCTAGATTTATACATAACGAATATCGACGACAGTCCGACCCTTTTGCGCAATGATGGAGCCTTGGGGAATTATTTGGCGGTGCAATTGCAGGGCGCGGGAGCTAATCGGGACGGGTTGGGCGCACGGGTGCGATTAACGACGGGTGGACGTACACAGACACGCACGGTCAACGGGGCGTCTAGCTATTTGGGGCACAACGACACCCGGCTTTATTTTGGCCTGCACAAGAATGGGCGCGTCGAACAGGTGGAGGTCACGTGGCCTGACGGCGGTGTGACGCGAATCGCCGATCTGCCGGCGAATCGACTGTTGGTCGTGCGCCGAGATGACGGATATGCGGTGAGATATTTAGGAGAAACGGGCCAAGCCGAAGTTGAATGATCAAGTTTGACATCTGTTGTATTTTAGGCGTTCTTTTACGTCTTCCAAACTTCACCGATAAGACCTTAATGTCCTGGAATTACACAGTAAAACGCGTTGCGCTCTTCCTCATTGTGGTCTGGGCGGCAGCAAGCGTTAATTTTTTTGTCCCGCGTCTAGGTACGGGCCGCGATCCCATTCGCGAAAAGCTCGGCCAGCTAGCCGCCAGCGGTGGGTTGCGCCAAGACGGTATTGAAGCGATGGTCAAGGCTTATCAGGTCAAATTCGGCCTCGACAAACCGCTCTATGTGCAGTACCTCAATTTTCTTGGCGACACGTTCACCCTGGATTTGGGTTACTCGCTGGCTAACTACCCAGCGCGTGTTGGGCAGATGATCGGCAATGCCATTCCCTGGACGATCGGGCTGATGCTGGTCTCGGTATTGATCGGTTTCGCCCTCGGCACGTTGATGGGCGCGCTTTCCGCTTGGCCTTCCACGCCGCGTTTTGTGCGCAATATGGCGGTGCCGTTGATGACCCTCTCGGCGATCCCGCCCTATCTGCTCGGGCTGATCGTACTCTATATACTCGGTCTAAAGTTAGAGCTCTTCCCATTATCGGGTGGATACTCACCGGGCATGCTGGCGATTGCCAGCGTCGATTTCTATTTAGATGTGTTGCACCACTCGGTCCTGCCGGCCTTGGCTATCGTCATGCAACAGGTCGGTTTTTGGGCCTTGGGCATGCGTGGGATGATGGTGACCACCTCGGGCGAGGACTATATTACGCTGGCCGAGGCCAATGGCCTGCGCAATCGCACGATCTTTTTTCGCTTCGGCCTGCGCAACGCGATGCTGCCGCAACTGACGGCGCTGGGTCTTTCGCTGGCCAATGTCGTGGCCGGGCAGGTCATCGTTGAAGTTATTTTCGCCTATCCGGGCATCGGCACGGTGCTCTTCCAGGCGATACAGGCCTCCGACTACACGGTTATTAACGGGGTGGTCCTGATCCTCATTATGTCGATTGGTTTGGTGACGATGTTGATGGATTTCTTCTACCCGCTGCTCGATCCGCGGATTTCCCACACCCGGCAAAACTGATATGCATCGCCTAAATCAAATTTCCTATTACCTGCGCGAGAGCCCGATGTTGGTCGCGGGCATATGTATGATCCTGTTGGTGGTGCTTTTCGGGGCATTGGGCCCGATTTTTGTCGATACCGACAGGGCGCAGCCGCTGGCGACGACGCCCAGGCAGGAGCCTTCGTGGGAGCATCCTTTTGGCACCGACGATGCGGGTCGCGACCTATTGGCTGTTATGATCGTCGGCGTGCCGTTGACGATGCGCATCGGTCTGCTGGCTGGAACGGTGGGCATGAGCCTGGGGGTCTTCCTGGGCTTTACCAGTGGTTATATGGGCGGCAAGATCGACACCGCGATCCGCGGCACGGTCGATACGCTTTTAACGGTGCCCGGCCTAGTGGTCCTCGTTTCGATCGCCTCGACGATCCGCGAGGAGATCAGCGTCAATATTATGGCGCTTGTGGTGGCCTCGCTGGCGTGGATGTGGCCCACCCGTACCATTCGTTCGCAGGTATTGACCATGCGCGAGCGAGCCTATGTGCAGATGGCCAAGCTCAACGGTATGAACAACCGCGAAATCATCTGGAAAGAGCTGTTCCCGAACCTGCTGCCCTATCTGGCGGCCAACTTCACCAACGCCGTCAACTGGGCGATCCTTTCTTCGGTCGGCTTAGAAGCGCTGGGTCTGGGCCCGCAGAATGATCCGACCCTCGGTATGACGATTTACTGGGCGATCACGTTCAGTGCGCTGTTATCGCGCTGATTTTTGTCGGTCTGCTGTTGATCGCGGCGGGCTTAGATGAACTGGCTAATCCGAAACAGCGAAAAGCTGTATGAGCGCAAACGGCGGCAACAAAGAGACCCTGCTCGATATTCGCGGGATGGAGGTCCACTTCGAGACCCGGCGCGGTATCGCGCGGGCGGTCAACGAGGTCGACCTGACTCTCTACAAGGGCGAGCGCTTCGGTCTGGTCGGCGAGTCGGGCAGCGGCAAGACGACATTGATTCTGGCGCTATTGCGCATGATCAAGACCCCCGGTTTTATCGCCGCCGGCAGCGCGACGCTCGATGACGGCACCGACTTGCTTAAGCTCAACCGAGGGTGGCGATGGTGCCGCAGGGTGCGATGAACTCGCTTAACCCAGTGATGCGCATCGGCGATCAGCTGATGCTGACGATACGCGAACACGCCGAAGAGGGCGAAATTCCTGACAAAAACACACAGCTCAAGCAGGTTGAGGAGCTATTCTATAGAGTCGGCCTCAAACCCGCAGTGGCCCGGCTCTATCCGCACGAATTGAGCGGCGGTATGAAACAGCGGGCCTGTATCGCCCAGGCGATCTCGCTTAACCCGCAGTTGATCTTGGCCGACGAGCCGACCTCGGCGCTCGACGTAGTCGTGCAGCGGCAGATTATGCAGACCCTGCGCAAATTGCAGAACGAACTCGACGCGACGGTGTTGTTGGTGGGGCACGATATGGGGTTGATGGCGCAATTCGCCGAACGGGTAGGGATTATGTACGGCGGCAAGCTCGTCGAGGTTGGGCCGGTAGAGGATATTTTCCACAATCCGCAGCATCCCTATACGCAATTGCTGATTTCCAGCATCCCGAATTTTGAGATCAAGGGCGAGTTCAGGGGCATTCCCGGCGTCGGGTTGTCGCTGTTGGACCCACCCACGGGTTGCCTGTTCCATCCGCGTTGCCCGAAAGCCATAGACCGCTGCAAGAGCGTCGAACCGCAGCTCAAGGAGGTCGCCGCCGATCAGTTGGTGTCGTGCCTATTGCACGAGGAGGATCAACATGCCCCCGCTTCTTGAGGCGCGCAATATCCGCAAGGTATACCACGGCGGCGGTCAGCTTTTTGGCGGCGAAGTCAGCGAGACGGTCGCCTGTAATGATTTTTCGCTGTCGATTGACGCCGACAACCCGACCTTCACCACCATCGCCGGCGAGTCGGGCAGCGGCAAGACGACCATCGCCCGGATGCTCTTGGGCGTGCTCGACCCGAGCGGTGGTGAAGTGCTCTACCAGGGCCAGGACGTGCGTGACCTGAAAAAGGACGGGCAGCAGCGATTCCGCCAGGACGTGCAGGCGATCTTCCAGGACCCCTTTGAAGTCTACAATCCCTTCTACAAGATCGACCATATCCTGACCACGCCGATTTATAAATTCGGCTTGGCTGCGTCGAAGACGGAAGCCTACGAAAAGATTCAGGAAGCGCTGCGCACCGTCGGGCTCAGGCCCGAAGAGACACTGGGTCGCTATCCGCACCAGTTGTCGGGCGGCCAGCGCCAACGCATCACGATCGCCCGCGCGCTATTGCTCAAGCCCAAGCTGATCATTGCCGACGAGCCGGTCTCAATGGTCGACGCTTCGCTCAGGGCGACGATCCTAGCCGGCTTGCACACGCTCTACAAGGACTTCGGCATCTCCTTCATCTATATTACGCACGATCTGACGACGGCTTACCAGGTCAGCGAGAATATTATCATTCTCTTCCACGGAGCGGTCGCCGAGGCGGGTAGTACCGAGAAGGTGATCAAGGATCCGCAACACCCTTATACGCGCGAGTTGATTCAATCGATTCCGGTGCCTGTGCCGGGTAGTGGGTGGATCGAAGAAGAGATAGAGCAGAAAGAGGTCGAAGACCCGGACGCCGAGGTGCATACTTCGGGGTGCCGCTATGCGTTGCGTTGTCCGGCTGCGATGGACAAGTGCCAGGTGCCGCCGCCGTTTTTTCGCACGGAGGGGGAGCGGGCGGTTTCTTGTTTTTTATACGAGGAGTCGCCGGTGTTACAGGGCAATGATCTGCACGAGGTCTTTCGGGAGCGCGATCGGTAAAACGCAGGTTTGCACGGACAGCCAAGGGGTGTTTCTCGCTCATTTTCGTCGACTGTCCCTAGTCGGCTCTGAGGGATATCACCCCTTTTTGCTTTCCTGTAAAAAGAGGCGATATAATCCGTTTTGGGAACACCCCTTGGCTGCCCTCAGGTAGTGCAGGTAGTGCCGCTTGAATCCAATTTTTTAGGAGGGAAGTGATATGAATCGATGGTTATCGTGTTTGGTGGTAGGGATGTTGCTTGGTTGTGGTGGAGGAGAAGGAGGCGGAGAGCATAAGAACATTCCGCGGAATCGCACATTGATTATGGATTGTTCCAGCGTGCAGGACTGCGGCGGGCAGATTAAGGATTACAATACGTTTAACCCGTATCTGTTGATCGGTAAGTCGAACACGGGGTGGAATTTCCTCTATGAGCCGCTGTATTTCTACAATGCCTACGATACCAAGGAAGAGAATATTATCCCCTGGATCGCCACCGGGCACGAGTACAACGCCGATTATACCGAAGTTGTCATCAAGATCCGCGAGGGGGTTGAGTGGAGCGATGGGCAGCCGTGGACGGCACACGACCTGGTCTTTACGATCAATATGCTCAGGGACAATGCGCCGGAGCTGGCTTTCTCCACCGATATGGAAGCATGGGTGAAAGAGGCGGTCGCCGTTGATGAGCTGACGGCGAAGATCACCCTGAACAAGGCCAACCCGCGTTTTGTCTTCAGTTATTTTACCCACAACTTCGACAATGGCGTACCGATTGTGCCCAAGCATATCTGGGAAGGCCAGGACCCTAGTGGTTTCAAAAACTTCGACCTCGCCAAGGGCTGGCCGGTGGTCAGCGGGCCGTATCAGATCGCGATTTCAGTGCCGGAACAGCGGGTTTGGGATGTGCGCGACGACTGGTGGGCGCAGAAGGTGGGCTTCCGCGAGAAGCCGAAAGTAGAGCGGATTATCTATCTGACCCATATGGAAGAAACGAAGCGGGTGCAAAATTTGATCTCCAACACGATGGATACCAGCTTGGATGTCAGACCGCCCAATATTCGTTCGATCCTCGACGCCAATCCCAATGTCTCTACCTGGTCCGGGCGCGAGCTGCCGTACGGCTATCTCGACTGGTGGCCGGTGTGCCTGGGTTTTAATAATCTGGAACCGCCTTTTAACGACCCGGAGATCCGCCGCGCGGTCAATTACGCGATCGATCGTGACCAACTGGTGGCAATCGGTTGGCAGGGGGCCGGGACAAAGTCGCATTTGCCGTTGCCGGATTTCCCGCCGATGCGCAAATTCACCGATCAGATCCAGGATCTGGTAGAAAAATACGAGATCGGTGTCTTCGACCCGGCCAAGTCCGCGGCCATTATGGAGCGCAAAGGGTATGCTAAAGACGCCGAGGGCTTCTGGGCCAAGGACGGCGAGCGCATCAAGATCGTCATCGATATCTTCGACGTCTTCACCGATCTAGCGCCGGTTATGGCCGCACAGTTCAAGCAGGTGGGTTTCGACGCGAGTTTTCGCATGACCTCCGACGTGTTTTCGCGCATGGCCCAGGGTGTGGCGCGGTCCTTTTTGATGGGCAATGGCGGTAGCGTGCGCGACCCCTATTTCACGATGAGGCTCTACCACAGCCGTTTTGTCCAGCCGACTGGCACGCACGCCGAGCGCTTCTGGCGCTGGTCGAATCCCGAGTACGACGCATTGGTCGACCAGATGGGGCAGACCGCGCCCGACGACCCAGAGCTGCAACGGCTTTTCCGCGAGGCGATGGAGATCTGGCTTGCCGAACTGCCCTCGATTCCGATCGTGCAGTGGTATCACCGCATACCGCACAACGAGACCTATTGGAAAAACTGGCCGACGGCCAAAAACCCCTATATCAATAGTGCCTACTGGCATAATACCTGGTTGCTGGTGTTATTGGGATTAGAGCCGGCGCAGGGCTGAGTTGGGCGTAGCAAGTGATTTTTGGCGGGGATTCCAGATGGAATCCCCGCTTCTTTGTTTGTCTGCTCGCCGCGTTTTATATTGATGGCTATTGTGGCAACACTAATCGTAGACGGACCTACGCCGCAGCAATCGTTTGCACGGCGCTGATATCGAGATCTACGACACTTGTCTGGAAAGTGGCGATTGCCACCTCGGCGCGGAATTTTCGGTCCCGGATCTGCGCTGAGGGGCCGTTCGGTGAATCCGCGGGGTCGAAGAACTTGACCGCGGTTGCGAGGAGATCGGCAAGGGCCTGCGGGCATTGGGCGCGGCAATCGAAGGAAAACAGGATTAACACGAAAATAGTGACGTGTCTGAAGAACGCTCTGCGCCTTTAGTCCTTTTGCTGCAGCTATTTTTTGGACACGACTTTATATACAAGGGAAAGCGGGATCGCAGTGAAGCGAATTAAAGGGTATTGGTTTTGTCTATTGGCGGTTGCACTCAGCGCTTGTGGCGGGGGCGGAGAGAGACCCAACGATCTGAAGAATGTGCCGAGGAATCGCACGCTGATTCTCGATTGCGTCGATTCGGGAACTTGTGCCGGGCAGATGAAGGATTACGATACTTTTAACCCCTATGTGCCGGGGCAGACATCGCGCACCGGCTATCAGTTTCTCTATGAGCCGCTCTACTTTTATAACGCCTACGGTGCCAAGGATAATATCATTCCCTGGATCGCGACGGGGCACGACTTCAATGCGGACTACACCGCAGTCACCATCAAGATTCGCGAGGGGGTCGAATGGAGCGACGGGCACCCGTGGACGGCGCACGACTTGGTTTTCACGATCAACATGCTCAAGGCCAACGCGCCGCTCTTACTCTTCTCGACCGATATGGACACCTGGGTCAAAGAGGCGGTGGCCGTTGACAGCCTGACGGCCCGCATTGCCCTGACGGGCCCGAACCCCCGTTTTGTCTTTACGTATTTCACCCATAATTTCGACAATGGCGTGCCGATCGTGCCCAAGCACATCTGGAATGGGCAGGACCCGGAGACCTTTAAGAATCTCGATCTCGCCAAGGGCTGGCCGGTGGTTAGCGGGCCCTATCGCCTGGCGCTTTCGGTACCGGAGCAGCGCATGTGGGATCTACGCGACGACTGGTGGGCGAGCCGGATCGGCTTCAAGACTGCGCCCAAGGTGGAGCGGTTGATCTTTCTGCCCTATGTCGACGAGGCCAAACGCGTACAGCTATTGTTGGCTAATCAGCTCGATTCCTGCGTCGATTCGCGTCCGCCCAATATTCGCTCGATGGTCGAGGGCAATCCGAAGATAACGTCCTGGACGGGGCGTGACGGCGATCTGGGCTATCTGGACTGGTGGCCGATCTCGTTGGGTTTCAATGATCTCGAATGGCCCTTTTCCGATCCGCAGGTCCGGCGGGCAATCAACTTTGCCGTCAATCGCGACCAGTTGGTAGAAGTGGGCTGGCAGGGCAGCGGTACGCCGGCAAAAGTGCCCTTTCCCGCCTTTCCGCCAATTCGTCGCTTTACCGATGGAATCCAGGATTTGATCGAGCAGTCCGGGGTGGGGATCTACGATATCGAGAAGAGTGCGGGGTTGATGGAGGCCGGCGGCTGGCTGAAGAACGGTGCTGGGATGTGGGAGAAAGACGGGAAGACGGTGAAAATGGCGATTAATATCTTCGGCAGCTTCCAGGATATCGGCCAGGTGCTGGTGGTGCAATTGCAGCGCGCCGGTTTCGACGCCTCGTTTCGCCAGATGTCGGACACCTACGACCAGATGTCGCAGGGCGAGGCGCGGGCCTATATGACGGGGCACGCGGGTTCGGTGCGCGACCCCTATTTCACGATGCGGCTTTACCACAGCCGTTTCGTGCAGCCTACGGGTACGGCGGCGGAGCATTTCTGGCGCTGGAAGAATACGGACTACGACGCGCTGGTCGACGAGATGGGGCGCACGGCGCCGGATGATCCGCATTTGCACGAACTTTTCCGTGAGGCGATGGCGATCTGGCTGAATGAGATGCCTTCGGTGCCGCTTCTGCAGTGGTATCACCGGATTCCGCACAACGAGACCTATTGGACCAACTGGCCTTCGGCGGAGAATCCGTATATCAATAGCGCGTATTGGCATCGGACGTGGTTGTTGGTGTTGTTGGGGTTGCAACCGGTACAGGGGTAGGTAGAGCGTCTCATGCATGCTGCGGGTCGGAGGGTTGCCTTCGGGCAAAGCTAAGCGGCCTTATAGCTTGTGGAGGTACGCAGCGATGGCGCGGCAGAGCCTACCTTAGTGAGCAGCGGCAGCGGGGTGATATAGTTCAAGCGATGGCCTTGGGGAGGCTTTGTTGTGCGGCAGACTCCCGATTCTCCGCTCCTGCGGGAGGGCTGAAAGAGTGATGTAATAAGTACAAATGCGATGGTATCAGGTGATCACGCAGTCCGCAGGGTTTTTCCAATCACGTTGCCTGCGTTTAGCGCTATGCTTGATGTTATTTAATTCAAATTGCAGAAATACCGTAGGGAGATATTCCCCAAGCCCGTCTCGGCTACCTATAGTTAAGGAGAAATCGTGGATCGACCGAATATTCTGCTTATCATGACCGATGAGCACGCGCCGATGTATAGTAGCACGTACGGACATCCTTTGCTACAGACGCCCTATATGGACCAGTTGGCACAAGAAGGCGCGACCTTCGACAACGCTTATTGCAACTCGCCGCTGTGCCTGCCCTCCCGTATGTCGTTTATGACCGGGCGTTATATCAACCAGATCGGCGCGTATGACAATGCCAGTCCGCTGCCGTCGGATACGGTAACCTGGGCGCATATGCTTAGGGCAGTGGGGTACGACGTGACTCTGTCGGGCAAGCAGCACTTTTGCGGACCGGATCAACTGCACGGCTTTAATACGCAATTGGCGCGAGACCTGCATGCTGAACTATGGACCAAAAACGGCATGTTGCGTGGCACAGCCGATTGGAGCAAGGGCACACCGGCGGCGGCCAAGCCGTGGGGTGGGGTCGCCGAAGCCGGGCCGGGCACGACGACCGAGATCGAGGTCGACGACTTAGTGGAAGAGCGGTCAATCGAGTATTTGCGAGATCCGACGCGTAAGGAAAAACCCTGGGCGTTAAACGCCTCATTTATCGCGCCACATTTCCCGCTGATCGTGCCCAAGCGCTATTTCGATCTATACCCGCTGGACCAGATCGACATGCCGGAGATTCCTGAGGGGCATCTCGAAAATCAGCACCCGGTGCACCAGCGGATGCGGTCGATGTTCGGCGCGGTAGATTTCCCCGAAGAGCAGGTGCGCCGGGCGCGCGCGGGCTATTATGGATTGATCACCTATCTCGACGAAAAGATCGGCCGGTTGTTACAGGTACTGGAGGAAACGGGCCAACGCGAGAATACGGTGGTAGTGCACTTTTCTGACCACGGCGAGATGAACGGAGAACACGGGATGTGGCGCAAGTCGAGTTTATACGAGGCTTCGTCGAGGGTGCCGCTGCAGATCTGCTGGCCGGGGCAGATCGAAGGCGGGCAGCGCATAGGCGAAGTGGTATCGTTGGTGGATCTGGTGGCGACAGTTGTCGATGTCGCCGGGGCGGAAAGCGTCGCGCCCTTGGACGGCGATAGTTTATTGGGGTTGGTGCAGGGGCGGGGTGGGGGGAAGGACGAGGCGTTTTGCGAGTATTTGGCGCATGGCGTGCAAAGGCCGACGGCGATGTTGCGCAAAGGGCGCTACAAGTTCAACTATAGTTTGGGCGATGTGCCAGAGTTATACGATATTGAGGCCGATCCGAATGAGTTCAACGACTTGGCCGACAGCCCGGAACACGCGTCCATCGTCGCGGAGCTCCAGGAACGGTTGTTGTTGCAATGGGACCCGGTCGTCATCGAGGCCGAAGTGCTGCAGAGCCAACGGGAGCGCTTGTTGATTGAAAGGGCCGGGAGTAATACCCACGGGACTCCGATTCATGTATAAAGACCAGGTACAGGCTTTGACCTTCGATCTCTTCGGCACCGTGCTCGATTTAGGGGGAAGTCTGATTCCATTTATCGACCCGTTTTTAAAGGGCAAGCGTGCAGAGATCGATGCGGAGGCGTTCTGGGGGCAATGGCGATTGCGCCAGCGGGTCGAGCAATACCAGGACAATATTATGGCGTTGGGGCATAGCGGCTACCAGGAGGTGGCAC
>LWDU01040466.1_pt1 | contig 12013 bp, 9 predicted proteins | sample 727161 | NCBI WGS metagenome assembly LWDU01 (sample SAMN04566230, study PRJNA314399) | hydrothermal vent metagenome | isolation source: deep sea hydrothermal plume seawater | place: Mexico: Gulf of California, Guaymas Basin | collected 2004-07-11 | reverse complement strand
CAATTCCACCACGGCCAAAGCGGCCGACACCTGAGACGCGACGAATTTCAGGGCCGTCGACATTCGGGATGCCGTAATGGACGGCCAATTCATCGTTCAGGTAGGTGTAGTCGGCCTGCAGGAATTCGAGAATACTGCGATCGTTGCGGATGATCTCCGAAACGAACCTGGTGGCCTCCTGGTTCATGGCCATCCGCAACTTCGCGGTGAACGTCGGGAATCGTGTTTCACTTTTTCCGTCGTACTGTTCGAAACCGCGGAACTGCAGCCATTGGCCGGCGAATTCGGTCGCCAGCGCCCGTGCCTTCGAGTCCTTCAGCATGCGGCTAGCCTCGGCAGTGAGCACATCCTCGTCCTGCAGCCGTCCGTTACTAGCAGCTGTTCGCAACTGATCATCCGGCATCGAGGACCAAAGAAAGTAACTCAACCGGCTTGCCAGTTCCCAATCGGACAGCGTCACGGCCTGTTCGCCGGGAGCAGAACGTTCGATTCGATACAGGAAGTTCGGTGAAACGAGGACTCGCGTGATCACGGTGCGGATCGCAGCATCGTGCGAAAGTTCATGTTTGCGACGCAGGAGTTGATACAGCTCCCGCAACTCATCGGTCTCCGCTTTCGACAGGGAACGCCGCCAGGCACGGGTCGCCAGTTCGATGACGGCGTTGAGCTGTCCCGGCTCGGCCGCCGCCGCCGACTTCTCGAACGCTTTCACTTTTTCCTGCAACGACGGAATCAGTTTCGCGAACTTCGTCGTGTTCTCGATGCGATCTGCCGGCTGAAAACCGATGAACTCTTTTGTGTTGTACAGGACTTCGACCGGATCCCGTGAAAGGTAATGCAACTCGTCCCACAGTCGATCGAGCTGCCGGTGTTCCTTTTCGTCGAGGACCAGTCGAGACAGCGGCTCGTCTTCCCGAAGGAACAACTCCACGGTCACGTCGGTGTTGACCGGAATCACCGGGGCAAAACAGACCGCCCGGGGAAACAGCCGGGCGAACGATGAGTACGTGTCGGAATCCCGTTTCAGTTTTCCTGACTTGTCGCTCAGCGGAATGACATGTGGGCCGAACAGGCCCAGTGAACCGATCAGGTGATTGGTTTGACTGTTGAACTTCCACAACCGCGCCTGCCTGCTGGAGATGGTCCCGAGCAGTCCGGGAGCCACCAGGTCCGGCATTGGACCGAACTGAATCGTCGTGGTTCGAGGCATGTGTCCGGACGTCACGCCGACCATGGCAATTCGCCAGTACCTCGCGGTGGCCGGTTGGAATTCGTAGTGATACGAGCCCGTGAAATCAGGCGATGCCTTGCCGTTTTCGAGCACTCCTCCACCACTGTAGGTGAGGTAATTGAATTTCCCGCCTTCCGGCACTGTGAACGGACCGCCCGGTTCGTTGGAGAAGGCCACCTGCATGTTCGCGCCACGTGGCCCGCCACCGTAACCGCTCCACAAACGAACCTGTTTGATCTGTTTGGCATTGCCGAAGTCGACGACGAAATGACTGCCGGGATTCCAGATGAATCCCGCGTCGACGTCTTTTCCGGTCACGTTGCGGACGCCATACGGTCCGGGATTACCGAACGCCCCTGGAAGCGGTGGATACTGGAACGTTTTTGGGTCGCCGGGATTGCTGCTGTTGGCCTCCTCGATCCGTGTCGCCGCATCATACGCTCCCTTCACCACGATCATCTTTGTGTCACGCCACTGCCGAACGACTTCTACCATTTCTCCTTCAGGTGGCAGCTCATTCAGCGACTCCCAGAGCAGCCGCAGATACTTCGGACTCAGCGTCCGTCCCGCTGCGAGTTCCTGTTGCGCGACGAACTCCTCCAGCGACAGGTCGGCTGCCGGGTCACGGTCGCGGTAACGCAACGTTGCCTTGAGGTAGTCGGCCAGCGGGAGTCGCCCCTCGCGGTCGGTGTACCGGGAATAGAAGTCCTTGATTCTCTGGGCCGCTTCGGCAATCCAGTTATGCCGATCGCTGCTCGGCGAGAAGCGAACCCCGGCCGGCGTCAGAACGGCATGCGCGGACACCTGCCGCGCGGCGTCAAGGTACTTCGGGAGCAGGTCCGGCGCCATGAACAGCGATTCACCCGTGTTGGCAAACCCTTCGCCGGCCACCGAGTCTTCCAGGAATCTCTTCGCCGGCCGCAGGTCGACACGGGTCAGATCACGAATCGAGTAGTTGAATTCCGCCTTTGTCAGGCGCCGCATCAGCACTAGTCCCGGATCACCGGCACGGTCTCGCGCATCCGCCAACAGGTAGTTCTCGGACCATTCAATCAGCCGCTTTCGATCAGCCGATGACGGCTGAGGACTGTTCTTGGGAGGCATCTCCCCGTCGCGGAGCTGTCGCAGCACTTTCTGCCATGTTCGCGAGTGACTGCGAACGTCGGCAACTGTCCTGAAACGCTCGAGATCCAGATCCCCTTTTTTCTCTTCGGCCGAATGACACTTCAGGCAATGTTTCTGCACAAGTGGGAGGATTCGTTCTGGATACTCCTCCGCCAACCGGCCCAACGACCCGTCGGCAGATGCCGGCGTTTCCGGTTCGGCCACACTGCTACCGACCACCGGATCTTTAGCCTTCTCGAATCCGCACCCCCCAACGAGCAGTGACAGCAGCAAGCAGACACGCAGTCGTGTCATGGCGACACCTGTAATCGAACAAAGAGATTCCCAGTCATTCTACTACAACTCTCAGCTCGCTACTACAACTCTCAGCTCGCCACAGCGACATCCGCATGACGATGCGGTACACGTCGCGGTAGGGGCGCCGGGTCACCGGCGTCCCTACCGCGACCGATTTGAATTCCACATGTCCTTCAAACAGCGTGACGGCAAATGGGTATTCGAGACATTTGAAAACGACTTCACGGCGACGACCGAGGAATGGAGGTCCTACAATGATCATGATATTTACGCCAAGTAGCCAAGGGACGTTTGTAGCGTACCTTGGAACGCGCAGCTGCACAGTTAAAAGCCCCCGAACATTGTCGGGATCCAGAGAAGAAAGAGAAGACGTGCTCAGACGTGGTCAAGCGACTCGACAGTCCGCGAGGAATTCCCGCAATCGCGCCGACTCTGCTTGTTGCAATTCGCTGATAAGAGACTTTAGCTGGTCGGTTTCGGCTATCGATCACAAATGTCCTGGACCGAGGTCGTCAGGAGCGAGACAAACGTCCAACATACGACTATGATCCAGCATACTATTTAGTTTTGCGTGGCCGCGTTGGCGACGAATGTAAAGGACAAATCCCGATGACTTTTCTGAAAACATTGACATTGACGTTGATTGTTACCATCTGTCTCCCGGTTGCCTTTGCCGCGGATGAATTTCAGGAAAAGGAGCTGACAGAGGCCAACTACGCGAAGTGGCGCGATCACGTTCTTCCCAGGAACTGGGAACTCTCTTACCGAAAGATCCCTTGGCAGACGAGCTTCTGGGATGCCGTCATCGAGGCACAGGCGAAGGACAAGCCGATCTTGCTGTGGTCGATGAACGGGCACCCGCTCTGCAATACATGAGGCAATGGCGTCAAAGACCGACAGTTAGTCTGGTCAAATCGAGAAGTGCAAAAGCTGGCCGTCGAGTTCGTCATGGCCGCCGATGCGTGCGACCGCATGCAGAGAAAGTCCTGCCAGGATGAAGACGCCCTGCTGTTCCGGAAATTTGCCGGAGAACGCACATCGACGAAGGGAAATCGAGGTGGCAACCAGGGACACTACGCGGTGACTCCCAGTGGAGAGTTGCTTGCATCTAGCTCCAACACTGACCCGAAAGCGCTCGCGGAGTTGATGAAGCAGGCACTCGAAAAGTGGGCAGAACTCCCTCGCGAAAAACGACTGTTGTCCAAGGCTCCAGACCCTAAATCTGCCGAGAACTGGCGCCGCATGGAGGCACTGTACCCCGAAGACGGCCTGGCATTGCGGGTGGTCGCCCGTGATCAGAAGCGCGAGCGTTGGCCTGACTCGAACCTGGACTATGCTTGGTTTCGCAAGGATGAGGCCCGCGCATTCTTTTCCGCTGAACCAACGAAGGATGCGCAGCACGAGGTACCCAGCGAATTGGTGCGACGTCTGGCTCGCTTTCATTTGATCGACAACGTTCACGCTTTGAATTACACGTTCTTCCCCAAAGAGGCGATCGAGAAGGCGCGATTAACGTCCACTGTGGTCAGGGTTGACGGCGATCTGGTTTCCCTCAGCTTTGAGGGCGAGAGCCGAGCCTCAATGGTGTCCCCCAAGAAGATCGGCTACGCACCGAAACTTCTAGGCCGTGCAAAGTACAACCTCAAGGACCAGAAATTCGTCTCCTTCGAGTTGGTGGCGGTTGGGCTGCGCTGGGGACTGGGAAGCTGTAACCAACGTCACAACCCAGCGCCCGCTCCTATGGGAATCGTACTTACGCTGACCGGCGACAGTCCGGCTGAACGACTTCCGCCTGCGTTTATCTCTCGGTACGGTTGGTAGGCCGGGACCGTCAGAATGCTGATCCTCACGGATGACGTTTCAATTTCTGAGTCGTCGAGAAAATTCGGTCGATTGCCGTTTGAAATCAACAGGGTTAAATTTGAATGGAACGAATCGTTCGAACCCTCGCTTCTTATGGGAAAACGTGATTACAACATGGACAAGCTCAATAAACGCGAATTCATAAAGACCACAGCCATGATCGGAGCGGCAGTCGTTGTTCCAGCCGCATCGCTTGCGGCAGCCGAAGACGTGGTTGCCCCGGCGACGATCCCGCCGGCGACGGACCTGGTTGACAAGCATTTCGCATCCACCACAGGCCGGCATTTCGGATCTCAAGTCATTCATCACGGTGAGCAGGACGGCTACCAGGTCACGCCAATCAGCCAGGACAAGGCTGCACCGGGCTACCAGCGGCCAGGCAATCTCCGCAATCCGACAGTTGCAGCCTTGTTACGCAAAGTAATGGAAATGGAAGGGACCGAAGCGGCGATTGGAGGGCCCTGCGGAATGGGCATCATTTCGCAGACCTATATGGCGTTGCTGAAGCCGGGCGATCGCGTGGTGGCTCACCGCTGCAACTACGACTGGGTGATGACGCTGTTCCGCGATTACTTGCCAGGTTGGGGCATCGAGATTGAGTTTGTGGACCTGACCGATCCCGAGAACCTGGTGAAATCGCTGAAGGCCAAGCCCGCTAAGTTCGTCCATTGGGAACCCTACGTGAATCCAACGATGGAGGTGTTGGACACGCCGTCTCTGATCAAGATAGCCAAGGAGGCCGGTGCTATGGTGATCGTGGACAACACTTGGTTGACGCCCTACCTGTTGCAGCCCTTTCGTATTGGCGCCGACCTGGTGATTCACAGCGTGACGAAGTACATGGGCGGCCACGGAAATGCCATGGGCGGCGTGATCTCTGGCCGGGAGGCCCTCGTGGAAAAGATCCAAGGCGCGCAAAACTGGTTTGGTGGTTTGATGAGGCCGATGGACGCCTTTCTCGTTACGCAGGGAGTGAAGACACTTCCCTTGCGAATGCGTCAGCACTGCCGCAGTGCTCAGATAGTTGCTGAGTTTCTCCAGTCGCATCCGGCGGTTGCCCAGGTGCGCTATGGAGGTTTGCCTGCTTGGAACCGACATGCGGAATCAAGTTCTCTGAAGGGGTTCGGCGGTATGCTGGGCGTCGAATGGAAGAAGGATGTCGTCCACCGAGACTTGGGCAAGCACGTCAAGTTGATCCTCAATGCCACTAGTCTCGGCGACCCGGTCACAAGGATCACGCCGCGCAAAGAGGAAAAGCTCCGCGGTATTCCCCCGCGTTTCACGCGAGTGTCGATTGGCCTTGAAGAGCCAGAAGATTTGATTGCTGACTTCAAACAAGCGATCGCGAGATGTGGTTAGGATAGGGAGAGACGATGAAAACAGAACGTGATCGTCGTGACTTCATCAAAGTCTGCTCTGCAAGTACGCTTAGTGCGCTGACGGCCGGACTCTCCGAAACTCTCGCAGAAGAAGTCGCTGACCCGTCGCCCGCGAAGCCAGCATACGATTGCATCGTGCTCGGACTTGGCGCCATGGGTTCGGCCTGCGTCTACCAACTGGCCAAGCGCGGCGCAAGCGTGCTCGGAATCGAACAATATGACATCGCTCACGCCCTGGGCAGCAGCGGCGGAATCTCGCGACAGACGAAAGTGATGCCCTACCTGGGCGGCCCGTATGAGCCGCTTATTCGCCGTGCGAATGAGAATTGGCAATCCCTGGAAAAGGACAGTGGCCAAAAGGTGTTTCACCCATGTGGCTATTTGAAATTAGACGTGAATCAACGGCTCCCAAAAACTGTCGATCGGAAGAAGATTGAACTGTTTGACGAATCCAAGCTTGGTGAACGCTTCCCGCAGTTTAAAGGTCTGCCACGCGGTACGAATGGCCTATTCGACCATCAGGGAGGCTTACTGCGCAGCGAACTTGCGATCGCTAGTCACTGCCATGTCGCGTTGCGACAGGGTGCACATATTCGTGCCCAGGAGCCCGTAACAGGCTGGACCACGGACGCCGAAAGCATCACGGTCTCCACATCACGTGGCCGCTACCGGGCAAAGCACCTGATCATTGCAGCCGGGGCATGGAATGCCAAACTCGTCCCGCAACTCCACGGCAAAATTCAGGTCACACGACTATCGCTGGGTTGGTTCGCGCCTAAGAAGCCAAAGTCATTCTCTGTAGCAAGTTTTCCCATCTGGGAACACGGCTCGTTTTACGGTTTTCCGGTGTTGCCGGACTTTCCCGGCTTCAAAGTGGCAAAGCACTGGCGCGGTGATCCGACCGATCCTGACAAAGTCGATCGTCGCCCGAATGCCGCTGACGAGAAACTCGTGCGCGACTACCTCGGCCGTCATATCCCCTCGGCCAATGGTTCAGTTCTCGCCTTCAAGGTGTGTATGTACACGCATGGTGGCCCGTGGCTTGGCGCTCTTCCTGGCGAAAAACGCGTGTCGTTCATCGCCGCCTGCAACGGTGGCGGCTTCAAGTTCTCTAGTGCTTACGGCGAAGCACTCGCCGACCTTGCCACTCAAGGCCGAACAGATATACCCGTCGGATTCATGGCGCTGCGTTAAGGACTGTTACGACACAGCGTCGTGCCGCATCCACCTCCTAAAAGGCTCTCTGGCGGACGCTGCTGAACAGAAACCTTCAGGATGTCGTGGCAAACAGCAGGGCAAATTCCTGGGTAGTTCGATTAACGTCAACTTGGGGACGCCAATTCTCTTCTGGTGAACGTAGTTCACAGTTATCAAGCAGGCCAAGTTGCATCTTGGTCCAACGGGAAAATGGGTCTTGGCACGTTCCGGTACAGCAGGCGTTCATAGTGCCGTGTGCAAAGGGCGCCGCTATCGCAGACGATCACCTGACCGGCGATGGGTTCAAAAGCAGCGCGAAAATGCTGCATCGACTTCAGTGCGATGACGTCTTTGCGTTCGGGCTCGACGCCGAACGATTTGAACTGTTGCAGGTCGAGCATCTGCTTGGCAATCGTGACGATCAAGATTTCGATGCCGTCAACGAGCAGGACAGCGCTCGGGCCATAGGAGCGGGACAGCCCACCAAGGATCGGCCCGTCCCCCACGTAGTGGCCGTCACTGATCGAGAGCAATTCACCCTCGAGTGTTAATGAGCCGCCACCAAAAGAGGCGTCGATCTTACCGCCAAGAACAACACGAAGGTGCGCACCTGCCTTGGCCCCGTGCAGCGATTGAGCTGCTTCACCGTCCACCATTGGCCCGAAGCAGGCGTTGCGAACGCCCGCCTCGAGTAGTGCGCCAAGCAGTGCGGTCGAGTCACCGTAAGCGCCCGCGCCAGGGTTGTCAGCGTAGTCAGCGATCACAAGTGGACCATTTCGGGAATCGTACCCGGCGGCGACGGCGGCTGCAGTCTCAACGGTGAGGTAGTCATTCAGCACCTCATGACGCCTCGCCCAAATGTCGTCGGCCAGCGTTTCAGCGAAGGCAATGTGCGGGTCGAAGTCGCCCTGGCCGGTGACCAGTACCGTCGGTCCGACCTCGGCGATATCTGAACTGGCAAAGCCTGCGTTGATACTGACGGCGAACACGTCGGCTTGCTCCTCATATTTCCTGGCTGCCGCCAGGCGCGCGATCATTGGGCCAATATCGGTGCGTCCCCCGTTGGTTTCTTCGAGCATCGGGCGGCCCACGCGGATCGTGTGCGGTGTGATTTCACCTGCCATCGTTCTGTGCAGGATCTCGCCCGCCCGCTGGGCGGTTTCACGCATGTCGATATGTGGATACGTTCGGAAGGACACCATAATGTCGGCGAGCGAACACATCTCCTGTCTGACATTCGCATGGGGGTCGAGGGTGATGGCGATCGGAGTCTCGTTGCCGCAAGAGGCTCGAATGCGACGCAAGATTTCGCCGTCGCCGTCTTCGCAGAAATCAAGGACCATCGCGCCATGCAAGGCGAGGAGAATACCATCGAAGCGACCACGCTCGACAGCGGCGACGATCGGGTTGCAAAGCCACTCGAATGCCGCTCGCTTTACTTTGCCGCTCGGCCCCGCCGCCGCACTGAGTACGTGTTCGATTCGCCAGCCATGCGCCTGGCCCACATCGAGGAAGCCGGCGAGCTCGGTATTGGCCTCACGTCGCGCGACCATGGCGTCGTCTCCAAGGCGAACGAAACGGTCCGTAAAAGCCTGTTTGCCGGTCAGGAGGCGACTGAAGGTGTTTGTCTCGTGCGAGAATTCTGCGGTGAGGACTCGAAATGTCATCAGTCAGCTCAGTAGTGAAGAGGGAATTCGGTCGTTCCGCCTCTTATTGAAGACTGCATTGCGAATGAGCCTGTTCAAATCGACGAAAACACTTGCTAACAGGTACTTGGCTAGCAACGGCTAGGTTCATCATTAGTTGCGCAGTCTTCAATAATGATCTTCGCGACGAATGGTGAGGTCGTGGCGCGGACCAACGCACTGTAGTTTAGTTGGAACGTGACCTCGGCGCCAACGGACAGGGGGGCGCGGCCGGAGTCGATGATCAGGTGGTCACTGCTCGCCCCGAGGATCTCGATTTCTGGAGGTGGGCGGAGGCCGCACGGATCGGTGTCCTGGCGACCGATCGCCAGGATCGTCTGCGAAATGTAACCCCGATCTGTGGCAGGTGCCTCCTCGCCGAATGCAGTTTGTGCGGTCTCACCCCATGGCTGCGATGGCTTAACCTTCGACTCGATCACTTCGGCAATGAGCGTGATGGCGTCGGTGAATAGCCCGTCGATCGGTTGGCGGTGTAGAGGTTCTCGGCCGAGTAGGATTGATTCACCCAAGCGTAGATCGTTGATCCGACCGGTGTCTGCGCCGCTGAGCGCCCATTGGAGATTGGCGGAATTCCCGCCGGACACGACGTCGAGCGTCAGGCCGAAGGTCGCCTCGATCGAGTCCGCGAGCGCGGATAGCTCCGCCATGTTCCTAGCATCGGGTGACACTCCACAGCGGCAAGCAAGGTTCGTGCCGATGCCCTTGAGCACGATATTCGGCAGGCGAAGCGTTTCACGTACGGTGTTCTCAAGGTCGTTAGGCATAAGACCTTCACGGAGGTCTCCAAGCTCGACCATAAGCACGATCTCGTGCGTCCGTTTCGCCTTCCAAGCGGCGGACGAAAGTGCACTGATGACATCGAGTTCCGTGTTAAAGCTCACATCGGCGTACGTGACAACCTGCGCCGCCTGGCTGAGCATCGGAGAGCGGATGAGTGTCAGCGGCGCTAGTACGTTCGCACGACACATCGCTTCGATGTTCTCGATACGTGAGTCGCCGAGCCCACGAACGCCCGCCTGGAGCAATGCGCCAGCGATTTCAAGCGAGCCAAGGGTAGCCTTCGTGACGCCCGTTACTGAGATGCCTCGCTTTCCCAGCCGTTGGACCAGCGCGCGGGCGTTGTGGTGGATCTTCTCGAGGTCGATCTCGAGGCGCGGCGCGGTCATCGTGCGCCCACGCTCAACTTCTCCTCAAGCTCCGGAAATGCTGAAATGACCATCTCCACGAGACGCTCGGGTGGCCTGGAAAGGGAATCGGTGGCGGGGATGCCGAGTTCGAGCTCATACAGCGTGATGGCCACGTCCACATCGTCGTCAGTCATATTTTCGTGGTTGATTGTCAGGCCGATGACCTTCGTACTGGAGAAAGTCTCGATGAGATTGATCTCGGTGGCCGGCAGCGGCATTGACATCTGTTCAAAGTCGCAGCGATGCGTCCGTTCCGGTGCGTGCTGCAACACGACCGCGTCGGGGCAACTGCCTCGGAGGATGAAACTCGATGTCGAGTAGGCGGGGTGACTCAACGCCCCTTGCCCTTCGATGATGATTACGTCGGGGTTCTCGTTCTCAAACGCTTCGATGATTGTGGCTTCCAACTCACCCGCGCAGAACTGCGACGGGATGGCATCCAGGGCGACCCCGTAACGGGCACCCTGAATCAAGCCCGTCTGGCCGGTGCCAACCATCACAGCTTTCAGGCCGTGATCGCAGAGGGCACGAGTCAAGATGGTGGCAGTTGTGCGTTTGCCGATGGCGCAGTCCGTGCCAAGCACGGCAATGCGCGGACAGGTGACATCGGTGATGCGACCGCTGAACGACCGCAGATCCTTCTTGGCACGGGGCTTTCGAATGTCGAGGATCTGTACGTTCTTCGCTGCACTGGCCGCCGCGAATACTGGGTCGTCACTCAGGAACTCATGGAGACCGTTCACGATGTTCATCCCCAGGTCGATGGCCTCCAGCACGAGGCCACGTTCGTGTGACGACAACATGCCACTGGCCGGCGAAATCCCGAAGATGAACGAATCGGGTCTGCTTCCGACATGCGCTATGGCGTCGGCGAGGTTGCGGCAGACAGGGATGGCGTTCGGCGCCTCGCCGAGCACTTCGCCGGAATCGAGCCCGGCCTTCTCGCTGTCAATCACCGCTAGGATCTTGTACTTCTGCGAGTGACGGACGAGACCGTTGGCGGTCTTTCCGTCGATGGCGCCGAAGTTCGCTTCGCAATAGACAACCGCCGTTTGAACGGGTTCATGTTCGGCGCCGGTTCGCAACTGGGCAAACTTCGCCGAACCGTTTCCGGCGGCATGGTCATGATTAGTGAGCTGCGCACTCGCGGCGCGTTGGGACACTGACATTAACTCTCCTCGATTTAGCTCAGAGGAGGCGACGGGATCGTGTTGGTCGGATTTGGCCAATTGTCAATGAGTGGTCCCCACTAAGAATCTGCCCGCCAACTTAGCACAAACCGACGTCGGCTGATACGGATGGTGAAAACGGCGGAAGCGGCGATGGGTGGGAACGGCTATTAGATCTCTTGACTTTGTGGGCGAACGTACTACCGACCCCGTGTGGTCAAAAAACTCAGCCGACTCGTAAACGATGGCCTCAAACGAGTTTGGCAACGAGATCTAGCCGGTAAATCGGCGGAGGCTTCTCGCCCGCAAGCCTTGCGCAACTCGCACAGAGCGACCCGCCTGGACGTCGTCCTCGCACGTTGTGGCCCATGAGTTTCATTCTGCAGCGTTGATGACTGTCGCTTTCCCATTGACATTCACGTGTCAGCCCCATAACTTGTCGTTTTCGAGTAACGAGCCTCCAGTTGAAAGGAATCCCGATGGCAAAGAAGAAGGCAGCAGCGGCCAAGCCGATGACCAAAACCGAAATCCTCACCTATTTGGCGGAAGACACAGGTCTGAGCAAGAAAGACGTGGGCAGCGTTCTCGACGGCCTTGGCACATTGATCGGCAAGAATCTTGGCAAGCGAGGTCCGGGCGTGTTCAACTTGCCCGGTCTGATGAAGGTGAAAGTGATCCGCAAACCGGCTACCAAAGCCCGCAAGGGTATCAACCCGTTCACGAAAGAGGAAACCGTCTTCAAAGCCAAGCCCGCCCGAAACGTGGTCAAGATCCTGCCGCTCAAAGGTTTGAAAGATATGGTTTGACGAGACAGGGGGGGAACCGCCTCGGCTGGTATCGCAATCCGGCACACGATCTC
>LWDU01040063.1_pt1 | contig 12014 bp, 11 predicted proteins | sample 727161 | NCBI WGS metagenome assembly LWDU01 (sample SAMN04566230, study PRJNA314399) | hydrothermal vent metagenome | isolation source: deep sea hydrothermal plume seawater | place: Mexico: Gulf of California, Guaymas Basin | collected 2004-07-11 | reverse complement strand
TCGTTGGTGACCACATAATCCGCTCTGCCCAGCGCAAGGCCCGCACCTGTGAAAGTTGCCACAACAACCCCAAGGCACTGGGCTACGGTATTGTAGGAGGCGTGTTTCAAAGGCGCTACACCGAAGATATGGTTGAGGATTTGATCGATCAGAAAACAGGAAAGCCGATTCCCGGACGCTACTGGATTCAGATTTCCAAGATCGAAGCCTTGGATTTCGACTGGTCCACCATCATCAAGGACGGTCAGCAGGTGCAGACCGTCGGCACTCACTGGCCGCTTTCACGGGCGCTCCCCAAGGAAACGCGATGGAGCGCACCGGACTCTGCATGGGCTGCCACCGCGAGATAAGCAATGAAGAGCTTTGGGGCAAGGTTTCCACCGCAGGCCGGCTCAATGACGCGCAGCACATTGAGTTGATGAACAAGATGTTCAAGGCGTATGCGGAACTCCAAGGAAAGTGACCGAAGCATCCCCCTTGTGCCGGATTCGGGATTGACCTAAACATGGGATAGGCGCAGAATGGGTTCCTAGCTTGAGGCCAATTCCCATGCTCACCCGAATTCATGAAAATCACGACCGTTCATTCCTTTCGAGAAACCATCCCGCTACGGTTGCCCTTCACCATTGCGGACAACACCAACGACTCGGCGACCCTGCATTTTCTGAAAGTGCAGTCCGCTTGCGGGTTGACCGGATTGGGATCGGCCTCGCCCAGCAAACGGGTCACGGGCGAAAGCCACGACTCCTGCGCCGCTGCTCTGAAGTCGTTGGATTTTCTGAAGGGTGAGGATGCCCGGAACCTCCCTCGGCTGTTGCGCGAAGCGGCCACGGCTCTGCCGAACAATCCCGCCGCTCGTGCTGCGCTGGACATGGCGTTGCACGATTTGTTGGCGCAACGTTTGGAGGTGCCGCTGACGGAACTGCTGGGGCGTTGCCACACGACGCTGCCGACTTCCATCACGCTCGGCATCCGGAGTCTGGACGAAACCCTTGCCGAAGCCCAAGAAAACAATGCGCGGGGCTTTGGAGTGTTCAAGGTCAAACTCGGCAAGAGCTTGGAGGAAGACCTAGAGAAACTGCGGCGGTTGCGCGAGGTGCTTCCGGAAGAGGCCGTGCTGCGTGTTGACCCCAATCAGGGGTACACGCTCCCGGACTTGCAGGGGTTGCTGGCCTGCTTTGACGAATTGCGACTGGAGTTCATCGAACAGCCACTTCCAGTGTCCGCCACCGACGATCTGCTAAAATTATCCCCGGAACAGCGGCAATGGATCGCCTTGGACGAAACTTTGCAATCGGAGCGCGACGCTTTGCAGTTCGGTTTTCCGGAACGCTACTGCGGCATCTACAACATCAAGATCATGAAATCCGGAGGGCTGGAACCCGCCCGTCGCATCGCGCAACTGGCGGAACTCGGAAACATCGCCCTGATGTGGGGCTGCAACGACGAAAGCTGCGTGAGCCTCGCCGCCGCACTGCACCTTGCCCTTGCCTGTCCAAACACCCGCTACCTCGACCTTGACGGCGACCTCGACCTCGTGCGCGACCCTGCGGTGGGTGGCTACGAAATCCGCAACGGTGTGCTGCACCTCAGCAACGCTTCCGGACTTGGGGTGCGCTTGCGCTGATCACCCACTCCGTGTTAAATGCGCTGTCGGAGAGTGTCGGAAAAATGCGAAACGGTGTGACGAAAACAAGCTGGAGATTTTTGTGGATTTTTTGGTTGCACCTCCAAGAATTCCGCGCTAACGATGTTGGGTCACTCAAACCCAAGGAGCCACATGACAACCCATTTCACGCCTGCCACGCTGGCAGAGCTTCCGATACTCACCGATGCCGAACTCTCGACGATGCGGCAGTACCGCCTCAAGCGCATCCGGGCAGAACTCAAGCAGCGCGACTATGCGGGAATCCTGCTCTACGATCCCCTCAACATCCGCTACGCCACGGACACCTCGAACATGCAGGTGTGGTGCATGCACAACGCGGTGCGCTACTGCTTCATTCCTACCGAGGGGCCGGTCACGCTCTTCGATTTTCACGGCTGCAACCACCTTTCGGAAGGCTATGAAACGGTGCAGGAGGTGCGTTCCGCGCTTTCGTGGTTTTACTTTGGGGCAGGTCCGCGAGTGCAGGAAAAGGCTAAACGCTGGGCGTTGGAAATCGCCGATCTCGTGCGCACTCACGGGGGCGGAAATCGTCGGCTCGCCATTGACAGGTGCGATCCCGCAGGCATTGCGGCATTGGAAGCCGAGGGCATGGAAATTTTCGACGGGCAGGAGGTCACGGAGTTGGCGCGGCGCATCAAGTCTCCGGAAGAGCTCAAGGCGATGCGCATTGCGATTGCCGCCAACGACGAGGCGTTCCGGCGCATGGAGCACATGCTGCGTCCCGGACTCACCGAGAACGACGTCTGGTCGGTGCTGCACCAGACCAACATCGAACTCGGCGGGGAGTGGATCGAGACGCGCCTGCTCGCTTCCGGACCCCGCACCAATCCGTGGTTCCGGGAAAGCAGCAACCGCGTGATTGAATCGGGGGATTTGGTCTGTCTCGACTCCGACCTCATCGGCCCCTACGGTTACTGTGCTGACATCTCCCGGAGTTGGTACTGCGGGGACGGCAAGCCCAATGACGAGCAGCGGCGGCTTTACGAGATGGCCACGGCGCAGTTGGACTACAACCAGCGGTTGCTCAAACCTGGCCTGACCTTCAAGGAGTTTTCACAGCAAAGCTACCAGCTTCCGGAAGACTACCTGCCGAATCGCTACTCCGTGGTCGCACACGGGGTGGGGCTTTGTGACGAGTACCCGCATATCGCCTACACGGAGGACATGGAACGCGGCGGGTACGACGGTCTCATCGAACCCGGCATGGCAATCTGCATCGAATCCTATGTGGGGCGTGTCGGTGGACGCGAGGGCGTGAAACTCGAACAGCAGATGCTGATCACAGATTCCGGGAGCGAACTCCTCTCGCCCTACCCGCTGGACGAATCCTTCCTCTGATTCACCGTGGCGCCCGCAGGTGGCTGAGCGGGAGCGCGGTGGTGTGCTTGCACTCCTGAAGCAGCAGGCTGGAGCGCACACTGGAGACCATCGGATCACCCCGGACTGCTCCAGCCGCTTGGTGCGCCGCAGGCCTGCGAGGTCGAAAGGAACACTCGCTCCGACAAGCCCGACAGCACATCAACCTCGCTAAGGTGCATCGGTGGGCTTTGCGGTGGCGTGACCCTCCGGACGCTTGCGCTGGCGAAACCATTCAAGCCTGTCCGAGCGTCTGTCCGGTCTTGGCCCAGTCGTCGAGAAAGGCTTGCAGCCCCTTGTCCGTGAGCGGGTGGTTGAAGAGTTGGAGAATCACCTTCGGAGGGGCAGTGAAGACATCAGCTCCGATTTTGGCAGCCGTCAGCACATGATGCGGGCCGCGCACGGACGCAGTGAGGATTTGCGTGTCAAAACCGTAGTTATCATAAATCTCGCGGATGTCGGCGATGAGTTCCATTCCGTCTTGGCCGAGGTCGTCCAAGCGTCCAACAAATGGGCTGATGTAGCGGGCACCCGCCTTGGCCGCGAGCAGAGCTTGGTTGGCGCTGAAGCAGAGGGTGACATTGACCGGATGCCCGTCCTCACTGAGCGTTTTGCAGCGGCACCTTGACGACCATGTTGTCCGCGATTTTCCGCAACCAGCGTCCTTCCCGAATCATCCCATCCGCCTCCGAGGCAACGGTTTCTCCGGAAATGTCTCCGGGGCAGATCGCACAGATTTCCGCCAGCACCTCCCGGATGTCGCGCCCGGATTTGGCGATGAGGCTGGGGTTGGTGGTCACGCCATCAATGATGCCCAGATCCTGAAGGCTCTGGATTTCCTGAACTTCGGCGGTGTCGGCAAAGATTTTCATGGGATGGTTCGGGTTGGGTTGAGGTGATGTGGAGAAGAATTCAGGAGCCAGGAGACGGAATTCAGGAGCCATGAAAATCCATGCTGACTTCGGGCTCCTGACTTCTGGATTTCCTTTCCAAAAAGTCTCCCGGAATCGTCTGCCGTTTTCAAGAGAAATTAGCGGATTGCTCAAACTGTGTACGAAAACCACCGTCTGCTTGTGGAACGAAGCGCAAAATGCGGTCAATGCAGGTGAGGGTGTCCTCGGCAGCATGGGTGACGTACAACACCTGTGTTGAGGTTTCGTGTCCGATGCGGTCCACCAACTGCAAAATGCGCTCGCGGTTTTGCGGATCGAGTCCTTGACACGGCTCATCGCGGATGAGCAACTCAGGATGCTTGACCAAGGCCCGCACCAGCAGAATCAACCGCTGCTGACCGTAGGAGAGTTTTTGGTATTCGGCTTCGGCGAAGGTTTCCAGCTCAAGTGCAGTGATCCATGCTTCGGCTTGGGCGCGTTGTGTGGGTGAGGCTTGACGGTAAAGTCCGATGGAGTCGAAGAATCCGGAGAGGATCACATGGCGTCCGTGGATTTCGTTGCGGTACTTGACCTGAAATTCTGAGGACACCAAGCCGATGCGCTGTTTGAGATCCCAGATGCTTGCTCCGGACCCGCGTTTCTGGCCGAAAATCCGGACATCGTTGGAATACCCCTGCAAATGATCTCCGGAGATGAGGTTGAGCAGCGTGGATTTTCCTGCGCCGTTTGGTCCCACCACCAGCCAATTTTCTCCGGGCTGCACCGTCCAGTCCAGCCCGTTCAGCACCACCTTTTCGCCATAGCGCACGGTCACATTGCGCATCACCACCGGAGGATCGGTGGACGGAGTTGTGGCTGCTGGCAGCGGTAGCGGGCGTGCCATTTTGGTTTGTGTGGAACCCTGCCCAAAAGTAGGATCGTACAAATTCCGCAGCAGCTTTTCGCACAGCACCTCCTGCTGGGAACCCTGCTTGAAAATGCACCCTGCCTTGAGAGCCAGCACATGCGAGATTTCCGGAACCACCTCGTCTGCACGATGCGTCACCAACAACACGGGCAGGCCGCTTTGGATGAGAACACCAAGGGTTTGCTTGAGCCACGCAGTGCTGTTGGTGTCAAGTCCGTCAAAGGGTTCGTCAAGCAACAGCAACGCCGGATTGGTGAGCAAGGCCCGTAGCAGCAGCGTCTTGCGCAGCTCTCCATTGGAGTACTGCCGCAACGGACGGTCCAGTAAGTCGGCCATCTGAAATCGAGCCGCCAGCGATTCCAACTGTTCTGGATCGGGATGGACTTCTGCTGTGACCCAACTGCGGCAGGTGAGGCCCACCTGCTCCTTGCCACTGTAGTCCTCCCAGCGCTCCTTGCGCTCCTCGCGGGCGATCAGTTGCTTTTGCTGGTGGAGCGCGACATAGCCGATGCGCTCCGGTTTGAGTAGTTCCGGATGCCGACGAATCGTGCCCTGAAAGTATGGACGCCGCTGAAGCAGCACCTGCACAAGCGTTGTTTTACCGGCACCGTTGGGGCCGACCAGCGCCCAGCTTTCTCCACTCCGGAAGGTCCAATTCAGGTTGGACAGCACTTCCTTGCAGCCCAGTTGCGTGGAGACATTTTCCAGCGCGAGCAGGACCGTTCCGGTTTGGGAGCCGGATGCAGCATTGGGCATGGAGATCAAACCGCCGGGACGAGTTGGGGCAGTTCCGGAGGTTCCGGGGCAGGACTCTCGTTTTGCAGCCGCCACATTTCCTGATAGTAGCCGGGTTGTCGGATGAGTTCGGGGTGAGTGCCCTGATCGACAATGCGCCCTTCGTCAAGCACGAGGATGTGATCGGCCCGTTCCATTGAGGTGACGCGATGCGAGACGATCAACAACGCCTGCACGAGTGGCTTGCCGTTGGTTTCCGGATGTAGCAATTGGTGGATTTCGCGCAGCAGGAAACGCTCGGTTTCGTAATCGACTGCGGAAAGCACATTGTCGAGAATGAGCAGATCGCAAGGTTCCGTCATCGCACGAGCGAGGCTGATGCGCTGCTTCTGCCCTCCGGAGAGCATGATGCCCTTTTCCCCGACCAGCGTTTCGGTTTGCTTGGGAAAACGCTGCACCTCTTCCTGCAACGCGGCGGCGTGGATCACGCGAGCCAAGGCTTGCTCGGATGCCTCCGGTTCCTCCGGAAGCGTGAAGCGGATGTTTTCGCGCACGGTGTCCGAGAACAGAAACGGCTCCTGCGTGACCGTGCGGATGCTACGGCGCACATCGGAAAAGCTCAATTCGCTAAGGTCGCGGTCACCGAGTTTCACGCTACCGGGAGGTGGAGAGAGGTAGCGATTCAGGCAATTGATGAGCGTGCTTTTTCCGGAGCCGATGCGTCCGAGAATGCCGATGACCTGTCCGGGCTGGATGGCGAACGAGACCTCCTGCAACACGTCTCCGGAGCCGTCCGGAAAGCGGTAGCTGAGCTTGTTTACCGTTAGACCGTCGTTGGAAAACAGCCCCCGCGATTCGGATTCCGGTAGGTCCGGAGTTTCCGAAAGCGGTGTTTTTTCGGCGAGTACGGTGCGCACACTTTCCAGTCCGACCAAGCCCTGCTGGATCATCGTCGTCACCCAGCCCAGCGCCATTAGCGGCAACGTCAGCAAAACGGCGTAGGTGATGAAGGCGGTGAGTTCGCCAAGCGAGAGGTTCTCCTGAATCACGAGGGCACCGCCCACGAGCAAAATGAGCAGTTTGAGGACGTGTTCGAGGTTGGAGAGGATCGGCATCACGAAGGAGCGCACCCACGACATGTGCAAGGCCCGCGTGACCATCTCCGTGCTTTCCACACCAAAACGTCCCAAAGCCCACGGGTGCATCTCGTAGCTCTTGATGACGTCGATGCCGGAGAGTGAAGCCACCGAGAACGCCGAGAGTCGCTGCAACGCCTGCATCCGCGCCCGCATGTGGCGGACCAGCACCCGCATTCCCAACCGCACGATCGTGAAGACCACGATGATTGGCAGGATGCAGTAGAGCGTGAGCTTGGGAGAAAGCTGCCACATCTTCAGCGGCGTGAGCGAGAGCATCGTGATAATGTTGAACGCCTGCATCATGGCAAACCCGCAGATCATGCGGATGCCCGTGATGTCGTTGTTGACCTTGGAGATGATGCCGCCAGAGGGGTTTTGGTCGTAGTACCCCTTCTGGAGCGCCATCAACTTGTGGAACATGTCGTTCTTGACCTGACACTCGATGGTGCGTCCCGGATTGAAGAAGAGGATGCGCGAGAGGGTGCGCACCACAATCATGCACACGGCAAGGGCCAGCATGATCAGCAGGTTGTCGGTGAGCCGTTGCTGTTGGTTGCTGAAGTCTGCCCCCAGCAGGTCAATGCTGACTTGGATGTAGTGGGGAATGCTGACGGCGATCCAGTTGGTGCAAATGATCGCCACCACGCCCAAGCTGTAGGAAAGCCAGTGCTGGCGCAGGTAGTGAAGCAGCAGCGGAAGGGTGCGGTCAGCCGGGGGCACAAAAGGTGAGGAGTGAAAGTGGCTATGATTTAGCAGATGTGGGAATCATGCGTACTCGGCCTGAAGTTCGCTGCCCATGCGGATGATGTTGTGCATCTTGCGTTTCCAGACAATCCCCTCGCTGGCCCAGCGGATGGTGATGCGGACGTACTCGCGTCCGAACCCGAGCTTGCGGCCAATCGTGAGCAGGAAGTCAATTTCGTTGGTGCCCAGCACGTTGTCCGCGCAGACCACGAGCAGGAGTTCAATGAAGATCTGCACCTCGATTTGGCGGGTGCCCTCCGGAAAGCGTTCGAGCTTGGGGAGTTTCTGATCCTTGACCGCTTGGATGATCTTGTTCGCCTCCGACTTGGATTCGAGGAATCCCAAGGCCCGCTCCATGTACTGGATTTCCTCTGGTGCAATGTTGCCATCGGCGGTGATCGCACTGCAAATGGCAACCGCCAGCCAGTATTTCTGGGTTTCGTTGAGAGTGTCAGGTTCCAGACCTGTAGGGAGTTGCAGGCTCATAAATGTTTCCTTGTGTCAGGCGCAGCCGCCGGAAGTTCCCCGGACAGTTGCTGGAGTTGGGTTTCTACCTCGTTCATCAGGTCCACCCGCTGCCGGGAGGAGTAACACGATGCGTCCACGGGACGTCCGATGTGCAGTTCCACTTCCTGATCCCAGTGGAACTGAAGCTTGTCCGCAGGCATGACCACCCCTGTGCCCCGGATGCCAACCGGCACAATGGATGCTCCCGCTTGCTGGGCCATCATGAAACCACCTTTCTTGAGCGGCAACATGGCGTTGCCACGAGCGCGGGTGCCTTCCGGGAAGATCATTACGGCGATGCCACTCTCCATGCGTACCGTGGCTTCCTTGATAGAGGCTGCGGCTCCAGCAGGGTTCTTGCGATCCACCTTGATGAACTCTCCGGCTTCCAGTCCAACTTTCCAGATGGGCAGCTTGAAGAGTTCGGCCTTTGCGACCATCCGGAGTCCGTGGGGGAACGCCATGAAGAGCAGAGGAATGTCATAATAGCTGCGATGGTTGCTCATGACAACCCACGGATGTCCGGGGGTGAGTTCCACGCCAAAAGGATTCTCGATGCGAACGCGCACTTTGAGGAGCGCCAACAGGTCGCGGGACCAGTCGTAGAGGATTTGGTCCGCGGCTTGCCGTGTCAAGCGCTTGCGCTTGGCAGACACGAGCGTGGCCACCACATACCTCAAGGTGGTCCAGTTGATGCGCAGAAGCACAGCAAGGCTTGACAGGGTGCGTAGGATCATCAATCATTGACAAGGTTTGTCTCCGAGCGTGGCTTGCTGCCCTCGGAGTTAAGTTCAATGAGAAACCTAACTTGGAACTGCATATTCCGCAAGTTTTCCAGTCCGATCCTGCCGAGGCCAACGAGGCCTACTCAGGCTTCCGGACACTCGCTGTGAAGCCAGCACAGTTGCAGGAACTGGAGCGCACAGGTGCTCTGCGCTTGGAAATCCTCCCGCCGCTGCAACCCAACGAAGGGGTGCTGCTGCACTCCGATCACCCTGATGCCGAAGCCCTCACGCTCTACGAGGCCGCGTCCGGACAACTCCGCAAGCTGGAGGACAGTCCCACACTCTGGGGGATGGAGGCGCGGAATCCTGAGCAACGCTTTGCCCTGCACCTGCTGATCGATCCCAGCATCTCCATCGTCACACTGAGCGGCAAGGCCGGAACTGGAAAGACGCTGCTGGCCTTGGCTTCCGGACTCCATGCGATGCTGATGGAGCAGCGCTACTCCCGGATGCTCGTCTCCCGCCCAATCTTCCCGATGGGCCGCGACCTCGGCTACCTGCCGGGCGAGGTGCAGGACAAACTGGCTCCGTGGATGCAGCCCATTTTCGACAACCTGGAGTTGCTCATCTACCAACGTGGGGGCGACCGCAAGGGACGGCAGGGGTATCAGGAACTGATCGAACAGGGCTTGCTGGTCGTGGAACCCCTCACCTACATCCGGGGTCGCAGCATTCCGAACCAGTACATGATTGTGGACGAGGCGCAAAATCTCACCCCCCACGAGATGAAGACCATTGTCACACGGGTTGGTGAGGGCACGAAGATCATCTTTACCGGCGACCCGCACCAGATTGACAACGCCTCTGTGAACTCAAACTCGAACGGACTCAGCACCCTCGTCGAACGCTTCAAGTCGCACCCAATTGCCGGACATGTCACCTTGCATAAAGGCGAACGCTCGGCTCTAGCAGAACTGGCGGCCAACCTTTTCTGAGTGCCGCAGGTTGCTTTTGCTGAAAGTCGCTTGGAAAAACGCAGCGTTTGTGTTGGGATACGGAGTTTGACAAGACCGCCAACCTGCACAGCAACTTCACAAACACTCTAACATGGACTGGATTCAAAACCCACCGCCTTCCTCGGAACTTGCGGATCGTGACATCAAACAAACCGGAACTCACCTTGCAGGCAGGCGCATCGCCTTGCTGATCACGGGGAGCATCGCAGCTTACCGCACTCCGGACCTGATCCGCGACCTGCGACGCGAGGGGGCCGAGGTGTTCGTGTACGCCTCCCGTGAGGCACTGTCCTATGTCACCAAGCAGACCTTGGAGTGGACCTCGCTGCATCCGGTCTGTGATTCCTTCACAGGCGAGGCCGAGCACCTTTCCGAATCCCACCCGTTTGACGCCTACCTCGTCGCCCCGGCTTCGTACAACACGATCAACAAGGCGGCGCTCGGCATCGCGGATTCTGTTGTAACCACCACGCTCGCTTCGGCACTGGGACGACAGGAAATGGGACAGGCCGCAGTGCTGTTCGCTCCGGCAATGCACGGCACCCTGCACAACCGCATCCTCTCCGAATCGTTCGCCCGCTTGCAGGCGCTCGGGGCCACCCTCATTCCACCTCGGCAGGAGCAGGGGAAAAATCACCTTGCCGCGCTCGAAACCATGGTCGCCGCCACCATCCGCGCCCTCAGCGGCGAGCCCTTGCGTGGAAAAAAAATCATTGTCACTGGAGGCCCCACCCCAGTGCCCATTGACCATGTGCGACGCATCACCACCGTGTTCACCGGCGGCTTGGGCATCCAACTCACTGGCGAAGCGTGGCTGCGTGGCGCGAGCAGTGAACTCGTGCTAGGCAAGGGGTCCGCCATCGCTCCGGAGTATTTTCCGACCCACCACATCTCGACCTACAACGACTATGTGCGCGTGTTGCAGGAGCGGCTGGACGCTGGAAGCATGGATTGGGGGATCTTCACAGCGGCGGTGGCGGATTACCAACCCAAGACGGTGTATGACGGAAAACTCCCCAGTGGGCAGGATTTGAACCTGCCGCTGGTCGCCACCCAAAAGGTCGTGCGGATGATCCGGGAACGCTATCCCAAGCTCGGCATGGTCGCCTTCAAGTACGAGGAGGGCGACAGCCACGAACACTTCATGGACACCGCCAAGAATTTCCTCGCCAAGGGGGGCTTCCAACTCGTGGTCGCCAACCGTGGAGAAGAATGCTCTGCGGCTGGGCAGCACATTGCGTGGTTGATTGCTCCAGACTCAGAACCCACTCGGCACCTCGGCAAACCCGCCATCGCCGCCGCTCTACTCGACTGGATCGCGGTGCATTGCGTAACATCAGTTAAATAAAGACCATCCAGATGAACAAGATCTAAATGATTTTCATGATTGGGTAGGTTTCCGATTGTTGATGGAGCTGCAGCAATCCGTAGGGCAAGCCGAGGAAGCCAAGCAGGAGGAGGAGCGCAAACGTCAAGAAGCAGAGCAAAGGCGGATTGCTGAAGCAAAGCGCAAGGCAGAGGGGAACTGGCCGCGCTGCGCAAAAAGCAGGAATCCTCAAACGTGTGGACGGAACCGGAAACCGGGATGAAGTTCGTAAGTGTCCCGGGTGGAAGTTTCTGAATTGGCGATCAGTTTGGAGAGGGAGAAGGTAACGAGTGGAACAATCGCAAGATCACGATCAAGTCCTTCCGTCTGGGAGCGACGGAGGTGACGCAGAAAGAGTGGCAGAAGATCATGGGCAGCAACCCCTCAAAATTCAGGGGCAGCGACCTTCCAGTGGAGAGTGTGAGTTGGACGGACGTTCAGGAGTTCATCAGGAAGCTCAACGCCCGTACCGGGAAAAGGTTTCGTTTGCCCACCGAGGCGGAATGGGAGTACGCCTGCCGTGAGGGAGGCCGGAAGGTGCGCTACTGCAATGGCAAGGACGAGGCCAGAACATCAGAGATTCACTACAATAGTGGTAAGACCAAACGCGTTGCCAGCTTTGCTCCTAACTCACTTGGTCTCTATGACATGAGCGGCAATGTCTTGGAGTGGACGTGTTCGGAGTACAAGAAGCGCTACGACGGCAGGGAGGAAAAGTGTGCGGTTTCTGCCAGTAAATACTTCCTTCGCGGGGGTTCGTGGGGCCACAAACCGAAGTGGGTGCGTGCGGCGGACCGCGGTGGCTACGACCCGGATCACCGCAACAAAGGCATCGGATTTCGTCTTGCCCGGGACTAACCCTTTTCCCTTTTTTTCTTTTGGAAATCCCCCTCGATCCCCCTTTGAAAGAAAGGAGAAAGTTGGGCAGAGTGTTTCAAGCAGTGCGGAGTTGCCCAA
>LWDU01042572.1_pt1 | contig 12016 bp, 7 predicted proteins | sample 727161 | NCBI WGS metagenome assembly LWDU01 (sample SAMN04566230, study PRJNA314399) | hydrothermal vent metagenome | isolation source: deep sea hydrothermal plume seawater | place: Mexico: Gulf of California, Guaymas Basin | collected 2004-07-11 | reverse complement strand
TACAGAGAATCACCGGAGCCCTGATCCAGCGCGCCGGTGGTGACTTCGCACAGGCGCAGAAGGGGATCGTGCTGATCGATCAACTCGATCAATGTCGGCGCACCGTGGCGGGCCCCGGCGACCCAGGCATGGCGGTTCAGGATGCCATCCTGGCGCTGATGGATGGCATCGTCATGCGGCACCCCCAGGCACCCGGGCAATCGCTCGACACCGCTGGCTTGCTCTTCATCTGTTGCGGCTCCTTTCCCGAGCTGCGGGAAGTGATCATCGATCGCATCGGGGATGATGAACGGATCGGCTTTCAGAGCGAAGATGAAGACGATCCAGATGACGATACACCGCAGATCATCCTCAACGACCTGATCGCTCGCCAGGATCTGGTGTCGCTCGGTCTCGGCGAGGAACTGGCCGCCAGATTCGGTCATATTTCGCTGCTCGACTCACTGACCGAGAAAGACTTCGTCTATATTCTCGATCAGATGGAAACCAGCATCATCGGCGAGAAGAAGAAGTTCTGGGCGGCTCATGGCATCGAACTGAGCTTCAACAAGGAAGCGATGCAATCCATCGCTTCACTGGCGATGGATTCAGGAGAAGGGGCTCGAGGACTCCACGGGATCGTCGAACGAGTACTCGATCCGATCGATCATCGGCCAGTCGAGCTGGCCCGTGCCGGTATCCGGTCGATCGAGATCGACCGCAGCTGTGTCGAGGATGGAACCGAACCCCCGATGAAAAGCGGTAAAGGTAACGATCTGGTCGACCAGATGCTGGCCGAGGTGTGGTCGAAGTTGCAACCTCAAGGCAACGAGAGTGCAGTGCTTCCGATCGCCATCGATGCGGCGATCCTCTCGATACCTGTGGCAGGCCTGACGGAGGCGATCCGGCAGCTGGAGATGGCGCTGGGCCGACTCGGCCTGACCACCGAACAGGATCGAACCTGGCGCAGTTTGATCAAGAAGTATCCGGGGGAAGGCCAACGGGTGATCTTGCAGTTGCTGGCGACCATCCAGCAGGCTGGCTCGAGCCTGCCGGCCCTTTGTGATCAACTGGAAAAGAACAACGGAGACCTGGTCGAGACGATCGGTTCAATACTGAACTCGAAACGCTGATCTCGACCAGATCTCCGCAATTAAATTCTAGTTGTTGCAGTCCAGTGCATCCGATGTCGGGTCAGATCCTGGTGCCGGGAATGGCGGAGGTGGCGGTGAGCCACCAGCAAACAGGAAATCGAGAGCCGAAACCGCATCGGCGATGTTGTTGGACCCGTCATCGTTGGTATCGATCGCATCGAGACAATCTGCCGGACCTCCACTGAACAGGTAAGCCAGGGTGAACACGGCATCTGCAACGTCGACCGTCAGGTCGCCATTTCCATCGCCTCTCAGGAAGAAGCTCGCACCGACCGTGATCAATCCCCCCTCGAGCAGCGGCGGTACAGCAATGCCGCCGGGAGTACTGAGCAGATTCTCTGTCGGAGGAACTCCAACACCATTGAGCGGAGTCACCTGAAGAGTTGCACCTGCCGGCACTGTCGGTTGCACGATGTAACTGGCGGTGCAGAGGATGGTCTGGTTGGAGGGTAGAATCGTCGCCGAACCGTTGAAGGCGATCACCACTCCCAGAGTCCACCAGCCACCACCGGGCCCTGTATCGTTGTTGAGAGTCGCCTGGAAGAAGTCGGCGCCGACCGCGACCGATCCTGCCTCACCCACTGAAGAGATCAGCAACTCATCGACATCAAAGTCGATCGCCAGCGAGTAACCGGAGATGATGGTGTCGTGATCTCCGCTCCACTGTCGTGAATGATGTACTCCTCGGTATAGAGGAATCCAGGATCGAGTAGGTCACTTCCGGAGAGCTGGCTGGCGATCACCGAAATCGGTCCCGGTGACGAACCTGGCGGTGTGTACCCGACCAGTTCGGTGGGGCTGATATAGACGAGGTCATCGACTACCGATCCTCCGATGAGGATCAGTATATCCTGGCTGAAGAACTGGCCAGAGATGGTGATGTAGGTGCCGCCGGTTGTTGGCCCGCTCGGAGGATTGATGGAACCGATACTGGGCGGTTCCTGCTGTGGCGGTGGTCCCTCGGTGATGGAGACATTGTCGATGTACCAGTCGTCGTTGGTCTCGTTGGTATCGGTGAAGAAGCGTAATCGGAAACCGTTGTGCCTGGCGTTTGCCGGAAGAGTGTAGGTGTGAACCGTGAATCCAGCAGGATTGGTACCAGTGGAAACGATTCGGTCGAGTTCAATCCAGTCGAGCCCGACGTTGAGATATCCCACCACCAACTCCTCGCCATTCTCGACACCAGAGTGATTGGTGTAAAACTGCAGAGTAGGAATGGTTCCGCCCAGCAAGATGACATTGCTTCGTAGCTCGTCGTACTGGTAGGTGCCGGTTCCTGATCGATCGAGGTTGAGCGAAAAGGGAGAACTCGGTTCACCACTGCCTGTAGTGGTCGAGAGTCCACCTTCGTTATAGGTCCAGTGGATGGAATTGACGGAGCTACCGGTGAACTCATCAATAAAGGGAAGCGACAGTGCTGGTGCCTGACTGGTGAGGCAACCCCGGGAGTTTCTGTGATTAACGATCTGACCGATCGGCCCGGTGGTAAAGGTCAGCGGATTGAGACCGGAACAACCACCCAGGCCAGAGCACATGATCCGGCAGGGGTTGGAACCGTCGCAATGCTGCGCTGACCAGTTGTGTCCCAGTTCATGAGCAGTGAGTGCCACTCGACGGTTGTAGTTGCTGGTGAAGCGCGACTGCGAGAGACCATAGCCGTTGCCGGTGCAGATCACCGACAGACTGGCGATACCGATGGTACCTCCGTCGATATTGACTCCGGTGAACAGATGGGCAACGTCTCGCTGAATCTGAGCCTCCGGTGAACTACTCCAGACATTGCCAAATGTATTGAGCAGTGTTCCCGGTGCAGTGATGGTGCCGTAAGGGTCAGCACTTGTGGTACGAACCACGATCACCGTGATCTCGTAACTGATGACGATGCTGGTGTCCTCATACACCGACTCCACGCCATTCATGACATTTTCGATGTCTCCCACCGTGGTGAATACATTTGAATTGTTGAGCTGGAAGTACTCGAAATCGGAATCGATGCCGATCTCGCTCAGGTAGTAGGTGGTGCCGAAGGATTGCGTTGTTCCTCCGGTTCCGCTTCCCGGAGGACCTGCACCATCCGGAGTGCCGCATTCCCTGACCAGATCGAGTTCATCGCGACCATCGACAATTCCATGCCAGGATCCGGTTCCCGGGAATCCAAGATCCACCGTGGAAGAGATCGACCACACCTGACCATCGGCAAGGATCAGTGCGGTCAAGCGTCCCGACTGATAACTGGCCCTGACCTTTGATCCGGGGATCTCCAGCACTTCACCTTTGCGGGTTCGCACCGGAGGAGCCGAAACCTCGACCAGCTGGCTTCCATCATCCACCATCACCTTGAAGCGATCACTTCTCAGACTGTGCGGATAAAGACTCAAGGTTGCTGGCCCAAATCGTGGGAGATCTACTTCGACCACCAGTTCGCCATCTGCAAACTCGGCGAACTCGAGTTCGAGAAGTGTCGCTCGGGACCCATCCATCGATGCTGCCACTTGTGTTGCATCGGGGGTGGCAACACCACCGACCGTCTGCGCTGCCACGGGTACGGTAGCGATCAACACCCACAAGGTTATCGCTGGCAACTGTAGAAGATTACCGATGCTCAATTCTTGTCTCATCATCTGGCTGGACCCTTCCCGGATCACGCATCATCCCTACGGCTTCACCGATATTTCCATGGCGTCACCGACTGCGTCCCCAAGTGCCTGGCGGGCACCTCATAAGAGAACCCCCGATTCCGCCAGATGTTTCATCTGGAGCAGGAAATCGGATTGCCCCTCTGGAATCCAATCCAGGATCCCAATCTGATGGCTCATTTCTGCAGATAATTATACAAAAATGACCCATCAGTGATGCTAACGATGGCTACAGGAGGGGGCAAGCACCCAGAGCAGCCAATCCTTGCTCCAGTGACCCTAAATGGCAGTATTGGTCGATCCCCAATCGCCCCTGGCCCTCAATCCGTGTGGTCGAGAGTCGCTTCCTCGAGCACCCTGGAGAGCACCTCGATGGTGTAGGGCTTCGGCAGGATTCCGACAACATTCTCCGACTCCTCGACCTGAAGCGAGTTGAGGTTGTTTCCACTGGTCATCACGACCCGAATTTCAGGGTCCATCTGAATCAACTTTTCAAGGCACTCGTCCCCGGCCATCCTCGGCATTCTCTGATCGAGTAAGACAAGATCGATCGCTTCTCCCTTTTCCTCATACATCTCCAACGCCATCAAGCCGTCACAAGCGGTCACCACATCGAAACCGATCGTGTGCAGAAGAATCTTGCAAGTTTCCATGACCACCTCATCGTCATCGACCAACAAGATCCGGCCGGTGCCTTTGAACAACGGCTTCAATATCTTGTCATCCTGTTTCTCAAGATCCTCCACCAGTGGCCATTCCGTGATGAAGGTAGCGCCGTGAGCTCTGTTATTCCCGACCCGGATCGATCCTCCATGTTTTTTCATGGCATTGTGAACGACCCACAATCCCAACCCCGCCCCCTCGACCTTCGAGTCCTTGGTCGTGAAGTAAGGTTCAAAGATCTTCAACTTGAGCTTTGAATCGATCCCTGGTCCTTCATCTTCAATACTCACTTCGATCATATCGCTGCTGTATTGAGATTGCTTCTTCTTCACTCGAGAACGAATGGTAATGGTTCCAGGCTGATCCAGTTCCGCCATCGCTTGTGACGCATTGATAATCAGGTTCATGATAACCTGATGTGCCAGGCCCGAATCTCCCAGTATCGAATCGCTGCCGGCTTGAAGATCTTGCTGGATGGTTATCTTAGGATCGATCACAACTCCCAAAAGATTCACTACTTCTCTGACCTTGTCATGGAGGTTAAAGGTAGCCTTGATCTGGGACGGATTGGATCGATCTCTGATCTTCTTGCTCAGTCCTGAACCCCTGTCCGCAGCTCCACGAATACCCTCCAAGGACTTTCTCGTCTGCCCATCAACACCTTCCCCCCGAAGGAGCAACGATGCATGTCCAGAAATGGCGGTCAACAGGTTGTTGTAATCGTGACAGATTCCTTCTGTGATGTTGTTCAGAGCATCATTTTTGTCTTGCTGCGTCGATCTATCTTCGAGGATCTTGCGGATCTCATCACCGTCTTTTCGATGAAGAGCAGCGGCAATAATGTTCACGATCGGCATGAGAATACGGCTGGTCTTCTTGCGATGGTAATTATTCACCGACGGGCTTGGATCTGTTTTCAAAGCCACCACGGAGAACCCGATGAACTCCTGTCGGAACCACAACGGAATTGCGAAGAACTCAAATCCTCTCGAGTCATGGAACAATCGCGAGAGCTGCGGTCCATTTCGGTGAGTTAAATCGAGGGTGGAACTTCCCGACTTGAACCACTGCACAATATCCACAACATCCCTGCGTCGAGGTGTCTTATTGATCTTTAAATCGAAGTTGTGAAACCCCTCCTGGAAGGCGCAGTCGAACCCATTTCCAAACTCCTTGTAGATTGAGATCCCGGCCAGGTAATCATTCGGTTCCTGTCGAGTTCCTCCAGCAAGTTCATCGATCACTTCTCGAATTGCTTCCTCGATCCGCGAGTTCAACTCTTCTGAACTGGTGGTGATGAGATCGGGAAGTGTCTTCGAGATGAGGTCGAGTTGATCGAGGCTGTGAATCTCGGTGAGAATCAAATCTTCATCACCCGCCAGTTCTTCGACCTGGATGAACCTGGCATTGACAACTCCCATGAAACTGCTTTTATTTTTCTTGATAAATCGAGTCTCAAACTTGGCCTTTCCCTCCTTGAGAAACGCCTCGAAGTTCATCATCCGCTCCTCAGTCATCTCTAACCCATCGGGGTGCAATTTGCCGATTTTCATCTTTTCCAACTCCCGCCTCGAGTAACCGAACATGATCGCGGCCTTGGAATTGACTCGTTTGATGTGCCCCGCAAGATTGTGAATCAGGAAGGCCGCCGATGGGCTGTGGAAGAAGTCATCATTTCCTGATAATCGACTGATCACTTTTGTTTCAGTCTTCCTGCCTCTCAAGTTGATCTCGATCCTGGAAATCTCCGATTCCAGATCCATTTCAAGACGGTTTCTTGCACGATTTCTTCGAGCACAATTACAGCGCCTCGCGATTTCCTCTGCCGGAGTATCGAACGCCAAGCAATCAGTGGCTCCCAGCCTTAACCAGTGCATCGCTCTGGTCTCCGAATCTTCCTTCTTTTGGTTCGACTCTTCACCGAGCAGAACGACGACTCCCATTCCCAACTTTGTCGCGACGTTATCCAAGTGGTGCTTGTTTCCTTGAAAATCAGAGTCTTCTTGGTTCAACTCTTCGAGTAGTTCCTCATCGATCAGCAGCATCCCCCCGCCTTCATTCCTGATTCGAGGGTAAGCTCTCGATCCCTCAACAAATTGAACCAACTGCTGATACGGTTGCATCCGATGTTCTAGATCCTTGACCAGATCTTGTCGTTTGGAATGCACGTAATAGACAGGGGACTGACGAGGCTCATGTTGCTTCTGCAGGCCATATTTCACGCGACTGATGATCCCTTGTTCCACTTCGGACATCAAAATCATCTGATCTGCATCGATATCGATACAAAACTGGTCAAAGTCGGCTCCAAGAATCCTGGTGGCGACCACGATCGTCAGTAGATTCTTGCCACCGTGATCTTCTCCAACACGCACCTTCATCCAGCGGTTCAATCCAGAAGCATTAATTTCCGGGAAGCGGAGATGAGAAATCAGGATTTCAGGTGGATCACCGGTGGTTCGGGCAACATCGAGGTGGTGTTTGATGTCACTTATTTTTTTCGCGACCTCGACCATAGCACCCGCTCTTTCGAGCTGATCGCGGAGTTGTTCCAGTTCCGGACCGTCTTCCTCGGGATGCCATGCAAGTAATACCCGTTTTCCCTTCAGGGAATCCGGGTCTATCTCCCTCGTTGTCATCGTTGACCTCTCCCTCAACACTCCTCACTAGACTCCCTGCGCTGCAAGATCCACGCATTGGGTGACCTTTGTCTTCAGATGGATGAACGCAATTGGAGTGTCGTCAGTTCCACTGGATCGATTGAGGACAGTTTGCGCTTAAATCCGACAGCGACATTTGCCGCTCTGGAGTCATGTATGCCCGAAATGGCATCGAATTGACCACAGTTGCAGGGACTCATCGAAGGAGATTCAACCCTGTGGACGTGTCGCATTTTGAAGCAACGTGGCTGAACGGATGGATAAGAAACGGAACCGTTTCATCTACACCTGGATGGGATCTGGTTCTTGCCACAGTGTCTGCGGCTCCGCAGCGATTCGGTCGGCTCTTATGGACTTCTCAAACCGGTCAGCAATTGATCCACCACCGCCTTGGCATCTCCAAACAACATTCGAGTGTTGTCCTTGAAGAAGAGTGGATTCTGAACTCCCGCATAACCGGTGCCCATGCTGCGTTTCATCACCACTACCATTTCTGATTTCCACACTTCCAGTACCGGCATGCCGGCGATGGGGCTGTTTGGATCTTCCAGTGCGTCCGGATTGACGATGTCGTTGGCGCCGATTACCAGCACCAGGTCGGTCGCGGGAAAATCATCGTTGAGCTCGTCCATCTCCAGAACGAGGTTGTAATCGACATTCGCTTCGGCCAGCAGCACGTTCATATGCCCCGGCAAGCGTCCAGCCACCGGATGGATTCCGAACCGAACCGTCTTGCCCTTTTCCTTCAGGAAATCGACCACCTGACTCAGCGAATGCTGTGCTTGCGCAACCGCCATACCGTAGCCAGGAATGATGATGATGTCGGTGGCATCTCGCATCGCTTCAACCGTCTCTTCGATATCGAAAGTAACCACTTCGCCCTGGTCTTCATCCTTGGTGCTGCTACCGCCACCACCGTCAGTACCGAAGCCACCAAGAATAACGCTGACAAAAGAACGATTCATCGCTCGACACATGATGTAACTGAGGATCGCCCCGGAAGAGCCGACCAGTGCACCGGTCACGATGAGTAGATCATTTTTGAGCATGAATCCTGCGGCGGCGGCAGCCCAGCCGGAATAACTGTTGAGCATCGACACCACCACCGGCATATCCGCGCCACCGATGGCCGCCACCATGTGGAAGCCGATGACACAGGCGATGAGAGTCATCCAGAGCAGTGGTTGCACTGCCGTGTGACCATCGGCAGTGACGAATTCAAAGGCCAGATAGATACATGCTCCGACCATCAGTAGGTTCAACAGGTGTCGTCCCGGCAAGGTCAGCGGCTTTCCCGAGACACTTCCTCGCAACTTGAGAAATGCCAGCACCGATCCGGTGAAGGTGATCGCACCGATGAAGACATCGAGATAAATCTCGATGTTGTGAACCAGTTCACCCCCAACGGGTACAGAAATTCCAGAACCCATGTAAGTCGAGATCCCCACCAGCACTGCTGCCAACCCAACAAAGCTGTGCAGGATCGCCACCAGTTCCGGCATCGATGTCATCCCGACTCGAGCTGCGAGTATCGCGCCGATCAGGGCTCCCAGCCCGATCACCACGGCAAACACCGATGACGTGGTGGGATCGTTGAGCAACACCCCGCTAAAGTTCTCCCCCAGGCCTTCCGGGAACTGCACCTTGCCCAGAATCAGCATCGTCGTGGCGGCAACTGCCAGCGCCATTCCGATGATGCCGTAGAGATTGCCACGCCTGGCAGTCTTCTGGGTAGAGAGCCCGCCAAGACTCAAGATGAAGAGAACAGCTGCCACGAGGTAGGAACTGATGATGGCTCCGTAAGGAATCATGATGGCCCCCTTAACCCTGGAACATCTTCAGCATGCGCTGAGTGACCAGGAATCCCCCGGCGATGTTGATGGTAGCAAAAAACACGGCGATCACTCCCAGGATCGTTGCTGGAGAATCGAGCGGACCTCCCAGCTGGAGCATTCCGCCAACGATGATGATTCCGCTGATGGCATTGGTCACACTCATCAAAGGGGTATGCAGTGACGCGCTGACATTCCAGATCACCTGGTAACCGATGAAACAGGACAGCACGAACACCGTCACCTGATGAAGAAATCCGGTATCACCGGACCAGCCCACTGCGATCAGCACCAAACCGATCAGCAGCAGTGCAAACGGTCCGCGATCCTTCTTCTCGGTGGGGCCGACCTGCACCGCAGCTTTCTGTGAAATGGAATCCGCGACCTTGGTTTCCTCGGCCAGTTTCTTGACCGGTGCCGGCCACTTCATCTCGCCGCCATTGAGCACCAGTGTTCCCCGCACCACTTCGTCTGCCTCGTCGACCTTGTAGTTTTCTGCGCCACCCATGTCATCGAGCAGGTGACAGATGTTGTTGCCGTAGAGATTACTGGAGACCTTGGCCATTCGGCTGGGAAGATCGGTGTAGCCGATGATGGTCACTCCGTGGCTCTCGATCACCTGATCGGCGACTGCTCCGGCAGTGTTACCACCTCGCTCCGCGGCCAGGTCGACGATCACCGACCCGGCCTTCATGTTCTTGACCGCTTGCTCGGTGATCAACAAGGGGGCCGGTTTGCCCGGGATCAATGCAGTGGTGACGATGATGTCGATATCCTGAGCCAGTTCCTCGAACAGAGCGTGCTCTGCATCGATGAAGGCCTGGCTCATCTGCTTGGCATAACCGCCGGATCCTGTTCCATCCTCTTCGATCTGTACCGTCAGGAACTCGGCTCCCATCGATTGCACCTGCTCCTCGACTGCAGGACGCGTATCGAATGCGCGAACGATGGCACCAAGCCCTTTGGCAGCACCGATCGCTGCAAGCCCCGCAACACCCGCTCCCACCACCAGCACCTTGGCGGGAGGTACTTTTCCTGCAGCTGTCATCTGGCCAGTGAAAAAGCTGCCGAAATGATGCGCCGCTTCGAGTACCGCACGGTAGCCGGCGATGTTGGCCATCGAAGAGAGAGCATCCAGTTTCTGTGCCCGACTGATTCTCGGCACACAATCCATCGCCAGCACGGTGGCCTTGCGAGCTGCTAGTTTTTTAACCAGTTCTTCTTCTTGCCCGGGCCAGATAAAACTGATGAGGGTTCCGCCTTCACGCAGAAGGTCGGCCTCATCGACTCCCGTTTCTGGATTCTGCATCGGGGCGCGCACCTTGATGACAATGTCGGACTGCTCCCACAGAGCGGCAGTTCCATCGATCACCTCGGCTCCCGCCTGGCGATACGTTTCATCGTCGAAACTAGCAGCGGCTCCCGCTCCACTCTCGACCAGCACCGAGAAGCCCATCTTGACGAGCCTCTTGACGTTTGCGGGGGAAGCGGCCACACGGCACTCGCCGGGCCAGACTTCCTGCGGAACTCCGATCTTCATCGACCATCTTTCCTTGATAGCAACTTCATGTACCCAGAGCCACTGCGGCTGTAGTCTCGCAGGCCATGATGCGAGTTCACGGCCACCGATTGAAGCGAATCTGGCGATTTCGAGGTCTTCCGGACTCGATATCTCATGGCGCTGATCGAGTGTATAATGGAGATTCTCGCCAATTTAAATCTTCCGTGAAGAGTTCCTCAGTTGAAGGGAAGGCTGGCCATGAACCATCTCGATCAGAAGTCAACAATTCCGTATTCCGTCGAGTTCTTCTTGCTGGTCCTGGCTTTACTGTTCGCCTCGTCCCCCGCATCAGCTCAGCCTCAGCCGCCTCTGTTTGAGGAGTGCGGGGTCTTCGAAGACGACCCCTTTGGAACCGGCTGCATCATCTTTTCTGCCTATGCATTCCCGGGCGAGACGTTCACTGTTGACCTGGGTTCCACGCCGGCTCCTCCGGATGGAACGGAAGCGTTCTTGACCGGATTTCAGGTCTCATGCGTCGGGATCTGCTTCCCGACCAGTTGCATCATGAATGCCACCTTTGAACTCTCCTGCAGTGGAACACCGGGTCCACCGGAGTTCATTCGTGGCGATTGCAACAATGATGCTTCCTTCAACATCGCTGATGCAATCTTCCATCTCTTCTGGCTCTTCGCATCGGGTCCACCACCCCCGTGCCAGAATGCCTGTGATTTCGACAGTGATCTGAGCATCGATATTGGTGATGGCGTGGCGATGCTTGCGACCCTGTTCAACAGTGGTGGACCGCCGGCTCCGCCGTGGCCTTCCTGCGGAGTGGACCCCGTGGCTCCCACCCTCCCAGACTGCCTCAATCCCATCTGCCCTTGATGTAATTCTCCGATGTATACTCCGTCTCCCGGAGAGGCGAAGTGGATGAACAGTGATCGCGAGCCAAGGTTCGGTTTCCAGGATCGAAGAAACCAATCCCCCCATCAGAAAACTCTCGATGGCACCGGCCCGTTCAGAAAGTGGATATCTGGCTGCTTCGGTGTCTTCCTGTTCCTGTTCTTCGTCCTTTGGTACGCGATACTTGGTTTCATCTTCGAGGAAGCCAGCAATGGCAGGGATGCAGTGAACTGGCCCACAACTTCAGGGCAGGTTGTCGAAACAAAGGTCACTTCCCACACGTCCACATCCAGCAGTGGCAGTAGCAGGAGCAGAACCAGATCCAGTACAACCAGCTATAGACCCTGGGTGCTCTATCGCTACAGCGTCGACGGTCTGGAGCTGGAAAATCACACGGTCCAGACGATGACCTCGTATGAGACTCGTTCAGAGGCGATGCTGGTGACGGATGAGTATCCAGTCGGCTCGACGGTATCCGTTTACTACAAGCCTACCGATCCGGACACATCGGTACTGGTACCGGGTATCTCAGATGAGACCCATATGATTCTGAACATATTCACCTACGTACCCGCCATCCTGTTCGTCATCATCGTCATGTTCTGGGCCATCAAGAAGGCGAAGAGCAGCTTGTAGTTTCTCAGCTGTACAATGCGCAGAGGGTTAGACCAGAGTTCGATCGATGAGG
>LWDU01000371.1_pt1 | contig 12020 bp, 7 predicted proteins | sample 727161 | NCBI WGS metagenome assembly LWDU01 (sample SAMN04566230, study PRJNA314399) | hydrothermal vent metagenome | isolation source: deep sea hydrothermal plume seawater | place: Mexico: Gulf of California, Guaymas Basin | collected 2004-07-11 | reverse complement strand
CTGCACATAATTTCGACATTCGGGGGTGGAGCCATGGATCCCAAGGTAATGACTTGCTCGGTTGAATTCTGCGGTGGCGCGCCAATAACAACTAGTTGGCCGCCGTTGCCGCTACTTTTCGTCTTTTTCGTCGTCTTCGTCGCGTCGCTGGTGCATTTGTTTAGGTGCGGCGTTATATACATACAATGTACAATTTGGGGACGACCTTCGCCTTGCGTTTTACGGCGAGGGCGGCCTTGCTGGCAGCGCTGGCAGCGGCCTCCTTTGGAGGGATCCTCCATGGCCGCGGACCCCGTAGACCCAGCCCAAAGCCATGTCATAGTCGATTGGGACGCCGTACATTGCCTCCAGCCGGCTCCTCTGATCTCTCATTTGCTCTCCTCGTCCGATCGGTAGAATTCTTCCTCTCGGGCTGCTCCTGGGCGGCAGCCTCTGATCGGACCTGTTGTTTATGTGGTCAGGGATCTGCTCCCTGACCAAGCGGCAGCATGGGACCCATGTTGTAGCTGCCGGTCTCGGTCACGTAGTGGCTGTGGCTTGCACGCCTGGTGGGCCCCTGGACCCGCTGCCAGGTCCCTGGCCCAAAGTGGTAGAAGGCGTCGCTGTTGGCCTCGTCTCTGGTGCAGCCTATTAAGCGGCCCATCAGCCGATATCTTGGCGGCGACGAGTCGCCGTCTCCGCGAACGGTCGGCCGACTCGCCGGGCTTGCACGGGCTCCGTCTGCTTCGCGGCGTCGGATCGCTCTGGCGTCTGTCCATCCTCCTCTCGAGTGGCCTCGGCAAATGGTCCCTCTTCCCGTCGGGCTGGGCCCATGCATTTGCACCTCATGCCGTTCTTGTTGGGAACGTGGGACCGACCAAGTCGGCAGCAGTGGCGGATTCATCGGCACTGCTTCTCCTATGGTCTCGTAATGGTGGCTACTTGAGCCGCTCAATGCCGACAAAGTCGCTGACATGCCGGCGGCGAAATTCCTCCATGGATCTGGTCCAATATCTGGTCCAATATCGGGTCCAATATCTGGGTAGCCACCTTCTGCCCAGCGTTGTTCCGGTTGCTGTTGGTTCGGCGACCTCATCGTCGTGGCGCCGTGTTGCATGCTCGCCTGCTCACGTCTTAATGACTCGGTGGCGGCGTCACGTCCTGTGTACATTGCGGTATACATCATTTCGTCCGCAAAAGTTACTCTTCTTGGTCTGGCGTAATGCACAACCGATTCTTCGGCGAATGTGACTCTCCTCGCCAGCGGGGGCTCTCGGGGCCTCGGCGGCCTCAGGGGCGTCGATGTCCTCGGCGGCCGCGGCGGCGGCGTTTGGACAGCTGCCACGAGCTGGCAGACGTCTCGCCTGGCGGCCTCTCTGACGGAGGCCGAGGCCAACGGCGGGTCTTGGGACCTCGCCGGCCTCCTTGGTGGCGGCCCTGGGGCCCTGGCCGCTTCGTCGGCCTGCTGCAGCCTTTCTCGTGAGAATGCGTGGGGACAATTCCAACTTGCGTGGAGACCAGCACCGCAATTTGTACAACTGCTGGTAGTCAGCTCGGTTCCCGCTAGTACGCACCTTTTGCTCCACATAGAGTGCGGCGGGCAGGAAACGAGGCCACACCGGTAGCATTGATCCTGGTTGTCCTCGCATCTGGCTAGGACGCCTAACTCGTCGCGCGAGAGTTCGTAGACGTACCGCGTCCTCGCCTCTGGCGGCGGCGGGGTGTTGGAGACCAGCGGGGCTGGCGGCGTGGGGATGTGCACCGCCACGAAGCTGCCGGCGCCGCTGTGATTCTGCATTGGGCACACCGAGGATGCTTGCCTTTGCAGGACCATCTGATTGAGGTTGACCCACTCGCACGTGCAGCCGTCGTAGTCGGCCGGCGAGGAAGTGGTCACTTCTTCATGCTGACGGGGGTCACCGGCGGCGGCGGCCGGCTGTTCCACTCCGTCTGATGTGGGCACTATGTTCGTCATAGCGAATGGAGAGTCTGCCGTAGGCCACGCCGCACTCGTCGCCGTCGGCGTGCTCCTTGGAGGCTCAACCTCACTGTAGGGCGGTGGTAGTTCCTCCAGATGCTCTTGCTGCCAATCCGGCAACCACGAAATGAGCCCTGGGTTTTCTGGTAGGTAATCGGCCAGCTCGTGCTGGGTCACGGCCTCGTCTTGCCAAAGTGCTTGGGCAGTTTCTATAGTAACCACTGTTTCGTCTCGACGCTCGGGTTGTGCTGCTTCCGGCGGCGGTGCTACTTGTACGACTTGGTCTCTGGGGATCACCCCAGCGCCGGCGTGGGCCAGTCTATTGTCGCCCACTCCTGCCGCGGCGGCCATCTGGACGGCGTCGCACACTCGACAGGCTGCACCTCCTAGGCAGATGCTCACATCGTGTGTTTGGCTGGCCAAGTGCAAGGCCTCCGCTTGCTGCCTCATGGCCTCGGCGCGCCTCGCCACGTAGGCCAGCTGTTGTTCAGCTGTACGCAGACCTCCAGCTCTCTCAGGGGAGTTAGGGTAGCATATTTGACAAGGCGGGCCCCAGCCACAAATGAAGTCTCCGTAAGGGAGGCCAGCGAGTGCCATTCGCCCCATTTCGATACCATGCCTTCGCCGGCCCCTTGGGCTGCCCGCAACTTGATCGTGTCCGAACAGAGTTTGGATGCCAACGGTCTCTCTAGCAGCCAACTGAGCTGCTCTGGCGTCGAAGGCGTCCACCCTGGCGGCATGATCCCGCTGTCCTCTCTGGTTGAGGACTTCCCAATCCGGCTCCAGTTCGCAAACGAAGCCTGGTTCACCGGCTTGTCGTGCCGGGTCGAACCGGCCATCCAGCCCGAACTCTTGCTCTCGTCGGGCATTAATTTTGTTTTGTTGTTGGGCATCGCCATTGACCGCAGCCAATAACTCGGCCGGTAGTCCCCATAGTTGGGGCTGTTCTGGTCGAGGTCGTCGATCATGGCGTAGTCCGGGCCGAGGCTGCAGGGGATCGGGAGCACTGGGTTGGATTGTGGCGGCGGCCTGAGGCTGTCCTCCGTGGACATCATGTCCTTCTCCTTGTCCATCTTCAGCCCAAGGAGGTCTTCGGGGGCAGCCATATTGGAGTTGGGCTCGTTGTCCGCTTTGACGAACAAGTCCCACAGCTGGGCGAACTCCTCCGGCTTCTCCGCCACCTTGCACCAATTCTCCTTGTCCTTGGCCTCGGTCCTGTTGATGCTCACCTTGGTGGGCTTCCTGTTCTGGCTCGTATTCTTGCACATCGGGCAACACCCATTCGTCGGGGTACACATTGTTGACCACATTGTGGTCAGCTGGCAGGATGGGATCTCCATCGTCTTCCTCCTCCTCCTCCTCTTCTTCTTCTTCTTCCTGCGCTACTTCCAATTTCAGTTCGGGCGCCGGCGCGTTTAACCTCGCTGGCATTGCTCACGACCTTAAAGGGGAACTGCGTCCTCACTTTTCAGCCGATCCGAATTTTTGTTTCTTCCTTGCTTCGCTGATTCCGAAAATTGCCTCCTCGATGGAGGTGGAGGTGGTTGCGCGTTGTTTGCGCTAATGGTTTGCCTTCCATCGTTGATTGGCAGATCTATATTTATCGGTCTGCTGTGTGACTGCCGAATCCGAAGTCGACATCGATTTGGCGGCGGCGGCGGCTTGTGCATTCTTCCTTTTTTAGGAGGATTTGGGGTTTGCGCCACCGCCTCTTTCACAACATTCGATGTTCGTCCATTAGCCAGATTCATTTTGCATATGCTCGTTTGACGGATGGCACGTCGGTCAACTACGCTTGACTGGCCGCCTAATGAAATGATCATTATGGTGGGCGACAACGATCAATAGGTGGTTTTCTTATGCAATTATCTTGTCACTCTGGCTCTTGACGTGTTCTTTTTCCCTGCTCTTTCAGGTTGCCAGATGGGCCCTTTTTCGCGGGCTCAGTACCCGTACACCCGCAGTGCGGGCGCTCTCGTCATTTGCGGGTCTTCGGGCTCTTCGAGTGTTTTGACGTCCGTCTCTTTTCACGACGCCTTTTCGTCGGGTATTGGCCACCCTGTAAATTCACTCGCGCAGCCATTTTGAATTCTAGCGATGCAGCAGAGCGTATCTTTTACGCTCTGCCGTGTAAAGTATCTTTTTCTGACCTGCATGTCCCAGTATGGGATCTGACAAACAGTTCTGTTTCCGATTGGCTTCTTTTGCAGTCTCTACAGACTCTTGGAAGTCGGTGATCATGTTGTACTTGGAGCCAGCCATCCTTGGTGGTGACGACCTTTTCATAGACTTTCCTTCAAACTTCGATGAATTTACGTTCTTTTCTCACTCGGCGCGGCGGCTGCAGCTTTGCAGGGGAAATTGCCAACTTTGATTGTCAAACAGCACGTACCCAACCCTATGGTTGCACTTTCCTCTTCTGCAGAGCTGCCCTTAGCTTTCGCTGTAGAGGGGCTCTTTCCGCGCATGTTGTGATTTCGCGTAGATTTCATCCATTGCTTTTGGCCTTTGAAATCACTCGGTTGTAGTAGGGTTTGCTTTGCAAAAAGCCCTTGCGCTTGCGCACCTACAATCGTTTGGTCGATCTCCTCACTCGTGCGTGGACAAATGTCCGGCTCGGTTTTAATCAGTCTCACTTTCTGTTCATTTGTCTGTAGGATTCTCGTGGCTTGAGAATCCTGCATCCGATTGAGGTGTCGTAAGCCTCGACCGCTCGGCATCACGTGAAGGGTCCTGAGCTAACAAGGCTCTATGGCACATAGACTCGAAGCCGTATGGCTTTAGTTGACCCACTCAGATGTTAGAGTAGGTAGCCATCTGGGAGACGTCGTCCTTGAGTCAACCGTGACGTAGTAAATAATCCGCTTGATTTGAAGTTGCGTTAGTAGCAACACTGTTATTTTATTCTAATTTGGTTACGTATGTGAGAGTGCCAAAGTAGGACTCGATTTAGGTTTAATTTGGAACGGACTTGAGGTCCTTTATTTTGTAGTCAAAGTTAGGCCTGATGAGGTAGATCCTGATTGTGTTGAAAAGCCGGGTTATTGTGTTGGTGCGCTAATTATTCGTACGGACGTAAAGATGCCACTTGAAGATGGAAAGGCCGGGCTCGGTGGCCTTGATGTCGTCGATCAGGAGCCCGGTTCTGGTTTCAGCCTCTGCAATAGGAATGCATCATGGGGCCAGGTGGCCTCCTTGGGTGGCCACCTGAATCAGCCTTGACGGAAACCATGCAGAACCGGCCTCCACGGTTGTGGCGGAGGCTCAGCTGGCCTCTACTTGAGCCACGTGGTTCAGGTTTTGATTCCTGTCCTCCACATGGACTTTGTACGACTGTACTTGTTGGGGGTTCCTTTGTAACTGCCTCTGACGAGAGGGGCTCATGGAGACGCTTCGTTAACCACAAGTTATGTTGGCAGCCACATACTGTATGGTGCGTATTTGTATGGTGATAGGGCGCCTGCCGCCATGGTGCACGTGTTCGAAGTTTTTTACAATTAGTGTACTTCTCCTGCCATTTTGCCAAGAGTCATCAGATGCCGGAGGGCCCCCGAGGGGCCCCTCCACGCTCCCCTTTGAAATTGGGCCGACTCCTGTGGCCCAATCCTGGGTTTGCTTCGCTTGTGGGGGATGGCTTTACTCGCCGTATTGCGGAGCCTCCACAATACGCCCGGGGGTGCCGCCGTCCTGTCCTTGGAAGTGGGAATTCCAGAAGAAGTGTTCGGCACTCCTCCTCATCTCGATGTCCGGGTAGTTCAACAGGTAGAGTCCAAGGTCGTAGAACGAATGCATCTGGTGGGCAAGAGCTTCACCTTCATCTCGCCTCTCAATTATGATCCGTGCCGGTTTGCACGCCAAAGAGGCCTCGATCAAGTACCAGTACGCGGCATTCATTCGCTTCCAATTCAACGACTGGCTGGGGATAGTGGCGACCTGCCTGGAGTTGATCCGGTCCATGTAGAGGGCCTCCTTCTGGTAGTCCCTGTATTTGGCCTCTGAGGCTTCGGCGCTGGTTTCCTGCACAAAGTGTCGGTACATCCTGGCCTGATCGATTTGAATCTTGAAATAGCGCCTCGCGTCAATGGCGCCGTCGTCCAAGCCGGAATTTTCAAAGCTATTGTCGATGTCGGCCAAGCCTGTGGTTTGACTGGCGGGTCCTGCTGGGCCCCTGGGGGCGGGGCTCGGCCATTCTGACCGCGGATATTGGACCACTGTCTCGATATTGATCGGCGGCGCGCTGGTGAGCGGTGCTAGGGCCGGGCGAAGCGGCTGCCCGTCGAGCGCTGGCCGAGCCGTTGCTGGCTGAGTCAAATCAATAACGGGCAGCACGCGTTGGCGCTCGTTGAGATTCGTTACTTGTTGCACCGATCCTCCTGACCAGATGGATCTCTTGACGCTGGGTGGCCATTGCTGCCCACTGCCCGTGTTGCTGGGGTTCAGGCCCAATGGGTCGGTGCTTGGAGGGCCCATGCGGGCTACCGGGCTCGCTACATCTTGCGAGCCATGGGCTAGTTGTCCGTCCGCCATCGAGGGCGGGGGGTTGTCGGGGGGTGAGCCTCCCCAATGTAGTCCGGGGCAGCGGTGACCTTGACGAGTGAAGGCGTCAACAATTTCTTGGGCCGAATTGGGCCATTGCGGCTTCCAGGCTTGGCCGTCTTGGCTGGGTAGTTCTTCCCATACTCGGAGTCCAACCCAGCAACGGTGTGCCGCGCCTCCTTGCTCACACATCCGCCGCCACCATCGGCCAATGTGAATTTGGCTCATCTCAAAGATCATCCGGAGCTCCTTGGGCATTCCGAATGGTGTTTGGAAGCGGACTCGCGCTTCGATGAAGATCATGGCCTCCCTGGTCTTCCCGGCGGGGGCGTCCTCGTCGATGATGGGTCGTACTTCACCCCAGCAATGGGCGAGGTCCCTTAGGGGGAGGGCGGACTTGCCGAGCACCGTGTTGTGCCCTTCGTGGAAGTTCTCGGCTGGCACCACCCAATCCACCTCGATCTGCTCCATGTCGATCTTGAACTCGCGATCGAGTTGGTGGCGATTGCGAAGGTGGTCGGCCGTGACTTGCTCAACCCATCGTGCGGGTCGGCCTCCGTCCAAGAAGGTGAGTATTTGTTGTATCTTCCTGAGGCCGTTCATCAGGTCCTTGAAGCAGAATTCGGCGAATTGCCTCTGGCATTTACCGATCACTTCACCTTCGTTTTTCCCGTCTTGGATGAGGTCATCGCCCGTCAGTTTGGCGATGATGCCCAACTTGGTGAGCTGGCCGGAGGAGCACCTCATGAACTTGGAGTTGCACAGCCCGATGAGCTCGCGTGTGCCGGCATTTCGTGACGGCATTGTGTGTTGCAGCGCGCCAAATACGGCCGCTCTTCGGTGGGCAGTGCCTGGCGGGGAACGCTGACTTCCGCCTCGTCGGGGGCTGTCGCGTGGCCGCTTTGGGCTGTTGTCTCGCGCGGTCCAAGTCGCAGGCGAGCCCCCTCGGGGTTCGGTGGTTCCTCTGGTTGCTGTGCTGCAGCTGGGCGCCGAGGCGGCTGCTGCGGCTGCAAATGGAGCCACCTGGATAACCGATTTTGGTTGGGCCCTTCGTGGCGGCGAAAGGGCTGGGGCTACGTTGTCTTCTGCCCGGCAATCGATGGCTACGATCTCCACGGCCGGGGGCCGGTTGGCAGGCTCCGTCGTAGAGCTGACCGGCGTCGCCGCGTCCTCCTCGCCACGGGCGCTGCGTCGACTACCGTCTCGGGTGGCAGACGTCGGACCCGGCGGCGCATTTTCGTAGATCTGCTCGGCTGCGGCCGCTTCCGGCCGAGGTCGCTTGAATACGTGACCTTCACCGCCCTCGTGGCGGCGGGATCCTCCTGGCGGTGGGCTGATTGCTCGGCTGATATGGGACCGGGTGGCCCTGGCATTTTCTTCATTTTCACGTAGATCGGGTGCATCTCGTCGACTCTCGTTGGAGAGGCTGCGTCTTCGGGACATGTCGGCCCAGCCGCCTTCGTTCCAGCCGCAGCGCGTCTCTTAGGGCGGTCACGAAGGTGCGGCGAAGCTGCGGTACCGGGATCCGGGAAAGGATGGAGGCCAGTCGCGGGCGTTGCTTTCGATCGGCTTGATCTACCCGTCGTCTGAAGGCGGCCTCGAAGCAGCGGATCGAGCGTCGGCGCCGCGCTTCCCGTTGTCGTCGTCGCAGCAATATCTCTTGGAGTCGGCGATTACCCAAAAAGCGATATTTTTTCTTCAGTTCTTGGTAGGTTAGCGGCTTCTTTTCCGGCTCCTTCTCCGAAGGAACGGGCATGTCTTTCCGCACGTTCAGCGGTGGACGTGGTGGAGACGACTGAGCTCAAGTTTGTTCGTCGGGGATGTGGCCGCCAAGCTTCATCGGCAGCCGCATGAATTAATTTCGAGTTCAACGATTTGACAAAATGTTTGTCGGAAATATTGCTAATTTGCCATCCTGGTTATCCGTTTATCATAATTGTGTTTACACGCCGCTGCCGGTAATGGTTTTTTGACGGCCGACGACGGTGCTGAGCGTGACGTCGATGATTCGTAATTGTTTCGTCGTCGCCCGATTTTCGTGTTTGTTAATTGTACATGTCTTCATCGCCTTGACATGCGGTGTAGTGCACCTGCACATTTGCGATCGGGCTCGCCGCCTCGGGACCCCGACGAGGCCGCACGCCCCTGGTCGATGCCACGGCGGTGAACGTCGTCGTCGCGCTTGGCCTGGCGTCCTCGGGAGCAGTTTCTCTCAAAGCCCTCGCTTCCTCGTCGAGCTGGTAAGTGGCTACTTGGCTGGCGGCGGCCGCCTTCGTCGTTGAGTGTCGTCGATTGTCGGCCGCTGGGCGGGGGCGCCGTGGCCTCTTGATGCGCTGCACCTCGTTCCAAAGGATCACAATGACGGCGATTAGGATCCACGATACGAAGAGGGCGGCGGCAGATGACCCCAGGGCGGCGTTGATCCACCACCAGTTGTATTCGATGCCGTCCGCATTGGTCATGACAGTAGCATTGCGGTTTATCATCGCCGTTATCTTGTTCATCACGATCTTGGCGGCGGTGGCATTTTGGCCAAGTTCAGCCAGCTGGGCGGCGGCCCAGCCGATTCTTGAGCCGTCGGCTGCGGGCTGCTCTTCCACGGTCACGTCCATGGGCATGACCCAGTCCATTTGGATGCCCTCGCTTGGCCCTTCGATAGTCACGGAGCTGCCCGCAGGTGACCCCTGGGCCGTTGCTCGGCAGCCGCGCGGCAGGCGGACGGTGCCGACGCCTTTTAACGGCGTGAATGTGGGCAGCAACCGGTGGTTGCAATTGACCGTCAGCCGGGCCGTATCGGCGATTGAATAGGTTGTCCCGCGGGGGCCTTGGTTGTAGTAGTAGTCCTGAGGGCTCTCTCGTCGAATGTCCATCGGGCAGGGGGTGGCGTCGCCGGCCATAAAGATGTCGGGTCCGCACGCCATCGTCTTGGTGTTGGTGGCGACCTCGGCGAATTTGCATGGCCCTCGCATGCACGCCGTCCATTCCGCCTCCGACACTGCAGAGTATCGTGTCATTTCCCGATTTGTGACAATATATTCGTGGTCGACTTTTGGCCTGGCCACTAGTCCGGCGGTTACGTTAAACCGTGGGATACCGGTCATGCGGATCATCGTGTAGTTTTGCCGCGAACTCAAAATGGGCAAGCTCATGAACAGCTTGAACGCGGCCTCCTCTTTTTCGTGGGGTTTTATGGCGCAGAAGGTGTGCTCGGTGGCATAGAGGACGGTCTTCTTCGTTGCCGCATAGACCGCGCTGTGGACGGTTCGGTAGTCTTCGGCGTTGAGCAGCTTAGTGCTGACCTGACCGCGGCTGGCGTCGTCGACGATTGTTCGGATTTGGCCAAGCCCGTGATCGATTTCGATTTTTAGACTGGCTGCGAAGTTGACCATGGCTTGTATTTGGAGGCCGACCTCCACAACCGGCACGAGGGTGTCGGTGGTCCTCTTGACCATTTGGATCATGCCCCAGGTCTTGTTGACCAACGTGGACATTTCGCTGATCCGCGCGTCGGTCATGCGCTGGTTGACCGCCAGCTGAGCCGTCTCTAACTTTTGCCGTGCAATCAGGACGCCGTGGCTTCGGACCTGGCTCTCGGTCTGGAGCCTCCGCACATAGTCGGAATAGGTTTTCGCCATGCCATATACTTGAAAGATCGCATTTACGGGGGCCAAGACGCCAACGCTTCTTTGGGCCCGGCTTGGCCGGCTGGGGTGCTCGCCGCTGCTGGCGGCGTTGATGAACTCGAGCCTGCCGTAGTCCTCGTCGCCGAGCTTCTCTCGGAGGTCGGCGAGGACCATCCACACGGCGCTCGTCTCCCTGGCGTAGCCGATGTCCATTCCATCCACCCGCAGGAAGTAGTCGGAGATCGTCATCACCTCCTTTGTTGACTTGTGCCAAACCAGATTAGCTCTTGCCAAGTATAGGTACTTGTTCTGTTCAATCCAATGATCCCGTCCCTTGGCGACAATCCATTCCACCTTGCGCAACATTGGGTAGTTGGACGGGCGTCGAGCCCGTTCCCCATGCTGCCAGCCGAAGTAGAACCGTTCGTCCTCTCCGTCTTTCCGCCGCCACTCTAGCTTGGTGCCGGCCTGCTCCGCCACTTCCTTGACGGCTTCATAGGTGGAGGCATACATGCCGCGGATGGCGGCTGCTCCAATAAAACAGTTGGACTGGGATACTTTTCTCAGCCTCTCTGTCTTGTCCTGGTTGAGCGGCTCCTCCTTGTCCTCGGCCTCTGCCGACCTCTTGGCGGGCACGTGCGAGTCGGCGTCGGCTGCCGGCCCGCGATTGGCTCTTTCCGTCGCAGCAGCGGCGGCGCGAGTGCGAGCCGTTTCGAGGTTGCGCTGCTGCTCGGACATTTCCTTCCGTCCCGCGTCCATTATCACGGCCCTCGGCCTTTTCCGGCCTTGGCAGACCAGCGGCAGCTTCTGTAGGGCGTCTCGGTAGTTCCAGGAGTCCGACGCGCTGGCGGCCATGTCCTCTAGGAACTGGCCTTTCCTCCAGCCGGGCTCGGGCAGCTCCAACACGCTGCCCTCCTTGTTGGTGTACACGGGGACGAAGGTCAAGCCGCCTGCTTTGTTGTAGGCGGGGATTCTCCAGTCGTCGTGCTTCCCTGCGACCTCGGATTTGCTCAACATGGTGAACACGTCCCTCCACTGCGCCTTCAGGGCCGGGATGGCATCGAACAATCTCCCGTCGGAGATCCATTGCTTGCCAAGGTCGTATACATTTGTTCCTTGGATTATCCCTGCAAAGACCCTTTTCAGTCCTTTCTTCTGCATAAAATGCCCGAATTTCCCGACCGCATTGGGCGTCCTCAGCTCGGGCAGCTGCAGATGTTGTCGTTCGCATTCCTTTTTGGCCTCGGCGAAGGTGAATCTGCTCGAAGCGGTGGCCGCCGTGAAGAAGTCTGCTTCCCCTAGAGCGCCGGCTTTGTCAGGATCCACCTTGCTGATGTTCCTCGCATGGACGGTGATTTGCTCAAACTGTCCACACAGTAGTTCGGCGGTGGCCGCGGTCTCGCCAATGCTCTCTACCCCACGTTGGACGGGCTTCAGCGAGATGATTTTAGTCACCTCTACATAATTGTATATTCTTTCGATGTCCTTGATAAACTCGAAGAGGATGTTTCCTTTGACGAGGGCGGGGTTTGCTGCTTGAGGCTGGTGGCCCCGGATTGTTTCGACTGGGCCGACGCTGCCACACCAAATCAGCAACGAAATGGTGAGGCCGTGCATCAGCACCTGATGACTGCAGACTTTGCTTGGCTGACACGGCCACTTTTTCTGCATTTCGGTAGTTTTCAACGACGCTCGCTGCAGGAGATCGTTGACGACTGGATCCAATCTGAGGCCTTGCGATGCTCCTCTTTTGTGCACGCAAGTAATGCCAGTGTGGAATTCCGTCAGTCTTCTCATCAATTTGTTGCGCTCTCTGCACATAATTTCGACATTCGGGGGTGGAGCCATGGATCCCAAGGTAATGACTTGCTCGGTTGAATTCTGCGGTGGCGCGCCAATAACAA
>LWDU01036456.1_pt1 | contig 12025 bp, 12 predicted proteins | sample 727161 | NCBI WGS metagenome assembly LWDU01 (sample SAMN04566230, study PRJNA314399) | hydrothermal vent metagenome | isolation source: deep sea hydrothermal plume seawater | place: Mexico: Gulf of California, Guaymas Basin | collected 2004-07-11 | reverse complement strand
TCTCGCCGTCCAGAAGCGTCCCGCTCTCATCCCACTGGCGGCACCCGTCCCTTTGGTCCTGACCGGCTATTACTTGTCGATTTGCACGGCCAACCTGAACGACTGGACGAACACGGTGGCATGACGCTGATTGAAGAACTGGGCTGGGTGCTGCCGGACGCCGAGGTCGAATACGTCGGGATTGATCGAGACGCCCACCATGCCCGGTCAGCGGCTGCCAGAGAAACCGATAAGCAGCCGACCTGAGACAGACTGCTCTACACCGAAAGCGACATTTTCAGTAACCAGCACCCGGCAGCACTGAGCAGGCTGCTGTCCCCAGAAGCTACGGCGAAGACTGAATTCGGCGATTGAACAGCGGTGACATTTTTCCGGTGTACCCGTTTGTACCCGATTCGACTAAACGGCGATGAAAACCAATGCATTGCAATGCAATGCAACGGCCGATGAGGCAAACTATTGGTGTTAGTCGTTTTCGTGTCAGGTATTCGAGACCTTGACATCGTGGCGATCACTGTGTCAGAGTGGCTTTCAAGGTGATCGCCTGTGACGGTGATCGTCACGGTGTATTCGCCGTTATCAGCGTACACGTGGCTACCTGTGACAGTGTCGGAACCGCCGCCGACTGTTCCGGGCGTCGTATTGCCGTTACCCCAGTTAATTGTGGCTGTGTCTGAGTCCAGCAGGCCCACATCCGCAAAAACCTGGGAAACCGTGACAGGTGAGCCTTCGACGCCGACAACGGACAACAGACAGCGATCTTCCAATGCCTCAGTGGTCTGCGGCGCAGTTCCGGATTGAGGCGATCGTGCGTAACCCAAACGAACAATGCTGCGGCGTCGGCCTTTATTCGTGCGTCTCGAGGAGCGAATTCGAGTGATGGCGGAACGAAAGCAGGAAAGCCAGGAAGAAGTTAACATCGGAAATACATTCGGAAATTACGACAGAAAATGTTTAGAAAAAAGTTTGAGGAGGGGTGTAAGCAACGGGAAACCGGACCGTTCCACCAGTGCCCGAGCTGCCGGCACGGCTGGCGAAGTTTTGTCAGTTCGGCAAACAGACACGGTGGCGACAGACGGGTACCGCCTGCTGTTCTTCGCTGACGGAACGCAGTTGGTCACGCAGGCCATAACACATCGCCTTGCGTACCGACTGACGCGACCTGTGATGCCAAACCGAAACATACTTCGAACGCTGCGACAGCGGATTTCGCCAGGCGAGTGCTGCCGCCCCGTTCGCAGCATTTGATTTCCGCACATCGAACTGTGGCATGACCCCCGTGGACTGGTGCTGCTGACACCACTTATTTGTGGCAGAATCGCAACAGGGCGCCGCGGGCCACTCTTCACGAAATGAGACGGTGGGTGTGAGAGGTGAACGTGAAATGCGTCTGGCCGGCTGAGCGTGCGAAGAATGGCCGATGATCAGATTCCGCAGCTGATCACCACGACGACTGTATTTGATTGCCCGTTTCTTCATCAATGTCCCCTCACAGTTTTAATATACCTCGCGAATTGAGCTCCGGCTTTTCGCAGGTCATTCCAGTCATTGACGGACAGCCGGAAACGAGGACATGGGCGTGCGGCAGCCATGTCGGCAGATGGTAAAGTTTCAGGGTACGAATCTGCACACTGGAGCGGTTCAACACATTACGTGCCGGGGTACTGCCCTGTTCGTAATGGTGACTGTCGCTGCAGGGTGACTCTGTAGGGCACCATCGTGGCGGCATTGCCATTTCGCAGACGCCAAAACACGGCTGACAGCGTCGGAAGTGAGGATGCTTTTCGTTGCCTTAACGCGTTGGTTTTCTTCCGTTCCAGTGTCCGAAAGCTGCGCCATTTTCTTTTGCGTCTGCGCCCTGTTGCCAGGTAGTATGGACGCAGGAAAAAAGTTTCGGAACGAAGGACGTTGTACCATGATCGCTGGGTAGCAGAACGCCACCATGCACGGACCAGACGATGACTTTCCGATTGATCTGTCGGACTTCGAGTATTACGCATACCGGGATGAGATCACAGAAAATCCGATGGTCATGGTGTTTCGGACACACATTGATGGCCCAGTGGATGTGGAAGCATTTCGCACCTCCGTTGCTGAAGCGATCTGTCATCACCCGCTGCTGCGAAGTGTAATCGATCAGACAGGAAATCGGCTGTCGTGGAAACTGCTGGATGGCCATGAGCCACAGCTGGACTGCACATTCCATGACGACGAATATCCACCAGCCAACTGTCCTGGTGCCTGGCTTGACCTGACACGTGAGGCGGGCGCGCGTTTCGAGTTGCGGATCTGCCCGCACCGAAGTGTTCTGATTTCCTGGTTTCATCACGCCTGTGTCGATGGCATTGGCGGCATCGGTTTTCTTTCCGATGTGTTTGCTCTGTACGGACAGAAGACAGCAGCTTCAGAAGCAGATCGTCCGGAAGTGCAGTGGCCCGTCCCGCAAGTGCTGCTGAAACGCGGAGCGATCCCGGATCTCGGTGGTCACGGAGGTAAAAAAAAGAAATGGACGGAATGGTTGCGGGGGCCGGCGAGTTTTCTGCTCCGGAAAAACTACTGCATTAACGCTCGGGAGAGCATCCGTCTGTATGGTACGGCCGATGAGAATATTCTACATACCGCTGTGTTGTCCAGGTCCACCGTACGTCAGTTGAAACACCTTGCGGCCAACAGGCAGGTTTCCACAAACGACCTGTGTATGATGGTGTACCTGCAACAGATTGCTCAGTGGACGCAGGCCGACCCGGCAGCCCGCGACAATGACCTGCTGCGAATCCTGATGCCGGTCAGCATGAGAACTCCGGAACACGACGGAATTTCTGCGGCCAACGTGCTTAGCTATGTGTTTCAGCCATTCCGGCGGCGGGACTGCCGGAATTCGGAAGCACTGCTCGCTGCCATTCATCACAGCTCCACGGAGATGATTCACAGCAACGAGGGTACCGTCCTGCTGAGGCTGTTTGCTTTGGTAAGACGCGTACCCGTTCTGTTTCGGTTGTCGCGAAAACTACAGCCGTCCTTCGCCACGGCCGTGCTGGCCAACGTGGGCGAACTGAAACGCGTCTTTGGAAACCGTTTTCCTCTGAAAAAGGGCCGCGTCGTTGCGGGCAATGTGGTCATTAAGCGAATTGACGGAATTGCCCCACTCCGCAGGAATACCAATGTCGTCATTTCCTTTGGAGGCTACGGCGGAGAACTTATTCTGAATCTTCGCGCCAACCCGGACGTGATGTCCGCAGGCGAAGCAGAATCATTTCTGAATCAGGTTGTCTCACGTCTGGCGACGATTGCCACATCACAATCACTGACGTCTGCCGATCGCGGCGCGAATGACAGCCAACCGTTGGGATCCGATAAACAGGAAGCCGACGTGAAATGAGGGTTTCAATGCTGGCACGCATCCTGAACAGGAAACTTCATGACAGTTGAGTCAGGTTCTATTTCCAAACGTCAGCCGGCGTCGTCTAAGACGCTGCGCGCCGGAGATTCCACACCGATGTCAAAGTACCTGTGCCCCAGGTTTCTGGCATTTCCTGCATTTGCTCTCGTTGGACAATGGTTCTGGATGCAGAATTATTCTGCTGTGTCTGCCTGGGCCTGTGCGTTCTGGATTCCCGTGCTGACCTACTGCTGATTTTGCGTCGGCGGCCTGTCGCACGAACTGGTTCACCAGAATCTTCCCTGCGGTGCACGAGTGACCGGAATCATCGGGCGAATCCTCGGCACGTCGATTGGTATTCCGTACACCGTCTATCGCGAGATTCATCTGCGACATCATGCCTACCTGAACACACCGCTGGACTGGGAATTGTGGCCCTACAGTGATCCCCATGCGTCGCTGCGATTCCGCCGGTGCTTCGTCTGGTTTGACATGCTGTGCGGCACTCTGGCAACGCCGCTCATCTGGTCCCGGATCTGCTTTTCATCGGAATCACCTGTCAGCGACAAGCTAAAGCGTACAATGCAAAAAGAATATCTGGTGATCGCCGTCACATGGACGCTGACCGCCGGAATTGGCATCTGGCTGTTGGCATCGGGCCGGCAGGTATTCCATGCAGAAACTCTTATCTTCGTCCTGCCCCTCCTGCTGGCCGGCAACTGCAATTCCGTTCGGAAAATGACGGAACACCTTGGCACGCGCAGCTTCGACCCGTTGCAGGGAACACGTACTGTCATTGGCAACAACTTCGTGACTCGGCTGCTTTCGTACTTCGACTTCGACCTTGCTGTTCACGGGCCGCATCATCGTTACCCAAAGCTGGACCACTCGCTCCTGAAAAGCAGGATGAGGGAAGTTCAGGAAGCCGCGCCGGACACGTGCTATCCTGTTTTTATTCGTTCACGAGCGTCCTGATCGATACGTTTCGCACGGCCATTGCAAATCCGGCCGTTGGCATCAATGCCGGTTGTACCGACGATCTCAGCCATCTTCCCGGCATGAAGGATTCAGCGCCTCCCGCCGACGGCCAGCACATCAGGTTTCCCGACAGGATGCCATGAGCATAAGTCACGTCGAGATCACATACGACGAACTGTCTTCCTTCACCCTCCTTTTTACGGAGGGGCGAGCCTAAGCGAGGTAAGGATTCGGCACAGTCGCCCTATCCACGCCTCGAATCTCCCACGGGGCAATGGCATCTACACATGTCTGAAGATTACGACCGAAGCGTCTGCGTGCAGATAGGTTCACGTATTTAATCTCCCGCTTGCGGGAGAGTCGGGCTATCAGGCCCGGAGAGGGGCTGCACTAACCACAACCATACATTCGCATTTCGACTTCGATGACCCTTCCCGCTCGTTCCTCTCGGCCCTCCTGTAAAGACGGGAGGGTAAAGATGTGTCGATACCGATTCCCACGGGAGAGTGAAGTTGAATTCCAACTCCGACGTCTAATGAGGGATTGGCAGGGCCGGCGGCGAGTCCGCAAACTGCTCTGATTCAGACGGAGCAGACATGGAGATCGCCGGGATTTCGTGTGGAGCGGACGCGTACAGCCACCGTGCTTCTGCCTGCAACAGTCGCGTCGTTTTGGGATCGGTTGGCGAACCAAGATGCCAGCATGAATCCAGTTGATGCACAACGGGACAACGGTAGCCTTTGGGCATTCGGTTCATGCGTGAGTGAATGACGACCAGGCGATTCGCGTTCGATGGGTGAATGCATCGACCCATATGCCAATTCAGGTTGAAGCAGTCCAGATCGACAAAAGTTTCGACACGGACACCCTCATTCGCGACGATTTGCAAAGCCTTGAGGCCCACAACTGTGCCGTAACTCCAGCCGACCAACATGACTTTCCGGCCCTGGCACTTCACTGCATTTCGAATCCATGATGCCAGCAGTTCATCATCGTGCAGCTGCTTCCATGGGTCAAAGTACACGGCATTGTAGCCACAGCGGCAAAAACTCTCGGCGACTTCCGGAAGTTTGCCGCACTTGGCGACGTCACGGTCGGCACCGATAAAGATGGTCAGGGCCCCTGGTCCGACGAGCAGCCGGACTGCTCACTGCAAGACACAAGCGCTGTCCTGTGGGCATGGCAGCCGGTGACGGCAGCCAGCACGACAACCAGAAGTGCGGGCGAAATAATCGAACGTAAACAGACCATTGAAGGTCCTCCTTGTCCACCGGCACCAACTCCTTTCGGCAGCCATTTTGCTTCCATGTGTTGACAGTATTGTCATGGTACGGCCGCCATGCAGCAGCCAGCAGGCCCAGCCTGGGCCTGTTAGCGCCTTTATCGACCAACCCATGCCGATCGCGTTATGTTCATTGGCTTCAGCCGTACATCCAGCACATTGGATCAGCTGGCCGCGTAATCGGGAGAATCAAGACCGGTCGCGTGGTGCTGAGTGTTTTCCGAACGGGTGTGCACCGTTTCGGTCGCGGGAGTCAATGTTTTTTACATCAGAATCCGTCCATCGTGTGCGCACACGAGCTGATGCCACTGCGGCATCACGTCCCGTTGTAACGATCACACAACGGGAGTCTTTCGTTAGCTGACAGAATCCTGTCAGACCGCGTCGCCGGAACTTGCAGCACACTTGGCGCCAACGGCCCGTTTGTTCAGATTGCCAACCCAGGGTTACCGCACCAATCGGCTGATGACACGGAATTCGTCCGTGCCGGCTTTCTCACACCATTCGAAGACAACGCTTTCGGCGGTGCAGATCACCGCGCCGGAATCCCGTAGGCGGTTCATCGCTGTGCGACGGTCAGATTCACGACGACTGCTGACTGCGTCGTCAATCACGAAAACGCGATAACCTTCAGCCAGCAGGTCCATGGCCGTCTGCAGAACGCAGATGTGCGCTTCGATGCCGACAATGACGACCTGTTCTCGACGGTCGACTGCGGTAGCGGCGTCGGTTGACGCATGGAGGGCCTGGAATCCTTCGGCCGCGCTGAACCGAAGTTTCTGAAACGATTGTTTGGGCACGTGATGCTGAGCAATCGCGTCAACGGTTGCACCAAGTCCTTTCGGATATTGTTCGGATACGATGACCGGAACCTTCAACGCTGCCGCCGCATCCAGCAGCAGGACGATTCTGTTTTCGATCTGATCTGCATTGTGAATGACGGGCATCAGCTTTTGCTGCACATCAACGATCAACAGTTGCGAATGATGGCGATCGATTAGCTCGGAGCTGCGACGCAGGCTGGCCTGGTGTTCTGTTTGAGATGATTCTGGCACGACCGACTCTCTGGTGGTTTGAGTTTTGCTGCAGTGTGCAGTGCTTTGTCAGCCCCCCAATTGAGGCACCAGGAAGTCTATCGACTGCTGCGTTGATCGCCTACCGGTGAAGTGGCGGTGGCTCAGTTTTCTAAACCGTGATGTGAGCCGCATGGCGCTAGCCGCGGGTGCGTTCACGAAAAACCGGCGGCTAGCGCCTTGCCGCTCACGCCGAGAGCTAGGGAAGTCAAAAAACTGAGTCGCCGCGCGGTGAAGTGGCGGTGGCTGGTCGTTCGTGCGACAGGACTATTCCGCCGGTTTCTGTGCCGCTGCGGGTGTGGCAGGGAATTTTTCAGCGTAGGCAGCGTGAACTTTTGCTCGGGCTGCTGCCGAGTCAAATCCGGTTGTTTCCGGAACAAAGCGAAATGTCTGAGTGCGGTCGCCATTCGCACCGAAGCCAAAGTCGCGTGGATCTTCGCCGCGCAGATGAATGGCAACGGCCAGAGCAAGGTCGCCGATTTCAACAATATAACCAGTTCGGTCACGTTTCCCAATCAGGATCGATTTGTTCTTAAACAGAGACTCCAGCAAGGGCAGGTCCTTGACCGTGCCCTGCTCGGCCAACAACATCATGGCCGACAGTGGGTATGTGCCACGAGCGGTCTTCAGAACCCTGCGAGCCAGGATCGGACCTTCCGGAATCTGATGTCGTCGAGCAAATGAAATCGGCACAGCTGGGGCGATGCGGTCTCGCAGAATGTAGGCTCCCGCAAGACGACTGAACGCTGTGTCCTGGTCCGGTGACTGAACGGCGGCCATGAATTGTGACTGCTGAAGCAACGCGCTGATGGCCGTCGAAGTGGTCTCCGTTGCCCGCCAGCAACAGCACAGCGGCGTACGAGTCCACAGAAAACTGTTCGGTTTTCTGAGAGGCCGGTCGCGTTGTCTGAACCAACTCAGCCGTTCGCTTCTGAATCTGCGTCGGCAAGGTCTTCGGTGAATTCATCGCTGTGCCAAACAGTTCGGCCTCAGACTTCAACAGACGAACATAAAGCTCAACCGATTTTTTGTCAGAACCAACCAGCGTTGAAAATCGATCCCATTCCGGCAGACCGTTTGCGTCGTCTGAAGCCAGCGTCCGCTGCAGCTGACTTAATCGGAACCCGAATGACTTGCTTTCCAGCTCACGCAGAATCGACTGGATTTGAACTTTTACATCCGGAGTACTGGTCGGCTGCGCCTTTCGCAGGGCAGAAATCGCGTCCACGTCACCCTTTCTGAGGTCCGCTCCGGCCGCCCGCCGCACCGCAAAACTGTCCGACCCAAGGTCCTGGATCAATTGCCCGACCGACTTCGTCGGTTTATCGTCACGCCTGTCTTCCTGTGCCTCCAGTCGTGCGCAAATTGCCGCGGAGAGCAGCAATGCTGTCAGGCAAATGGTTCGGCAGTGATGAGGCAGGAAGTACATCGGAGACAGGCTCGGCGCACTGAGGTGGCGTGTTTGTGGCAAGCGAGACGTGTTCGTAATCGAAAACTATCGCAGATTCCGACGGTTTTGGGGGAATGCTGGGCCATAAAGTCCAGCAATTCTTCTGTTGAACCGTGCAAACCGGACAATCCGCAGTTTTCCACTCAGCTGGCCCGTTCCCCCTCCTGCAGTGGTCGACGGGGGAAATAGTGGGCAGTTGGCAGTATCCCGTTGTCAGTCGGCGGTATTCAGGAGTCCGGAAAAGCTGACTTTTGCGGGACCGGTCAGCCAGAGGTGTCCGAATTCGTCAATTCGCACCTGCAAACGTCCGCCGGGTAAATTGACGGTGATTTCTTCATCTGCGGAACAGTATCCGCGCTGGATCGCCGCTACGACCGCAGCGCACGCTCCGGTCCCGCAGGCCAATGTTTCTCCACTGCCGCGTTCCCAGACTCGGGCGTTGATTTCCGTTGCCGACACAAGCTGTACCCATTCCACATTGGTGCGGTCCGGGAACCGTGAATGCGTCTCGATCTGACTTCCCACACGTCGCACCACACGGTCCGTCAAGTCGTCGACAAAGACTACCGCATGCGGATTTCCGAGTGACACAGGTGTGAATTCAACGTCCGAATCAGTGCCTGGCAGGTGCACGTCAGACAGCCGTTCCGATTGGGACGACACCGCTGGCGGGCCCATATCGACAGAGAGAATTCCGCAGTTGCGAGATCTGTCCAGTTCCACTGCTGTGGCCGCAACCACTCTGGATGCCGTCTGTATCTGACACGTTTCGGAGACTCTATTCTGCAGGTGCATCCAGAGTGCCACACACCTGGCACCGTTGCCGCACATCGCACCTTCGCTACCGTCTGCATTCCACATTCGCATTTCGACATCGGCGTGGTCGGCAGGCGACATCACGATCAGTCCATCAGACCCAATTCCGAAGTGTCGATCACTGACTGAGCGAGCCAGCTGTTCCGGAGACGGTGGCACCTGAGTGGCGAAACCGTCAATAAAGACGTAGTCATTGCCAGCCCCGTGCATCTTGATGAACGCAATTTCACTCAATGGAAGTCTTCCTGTTTGTTCCCGATGCTTTCACTCTCCCTCTGGGCCCTCTGGGAGAGTCGAGCCTCAGCGAGGAGGGCCTGCCGGAACGACTCGGGTGATTGGAATGCGCCAAAGCCGCTCCCCGCTTGTTCCTCGCGACCCTCCCGTCAAAACGGGAGGGTAAAGGTGTGTAGATACCTATGCTCACCAGGAGGGTGAACTGATGGGGACGCTAACGCAGACATTCTATGTCTTTCAATAGGTGCAATGTCCTCGTTTTATAACATTTTCATTGGTTGCGGCCGAAGGCCAACACTGTGTTTTGCAGCGATGATTCCGTGTCAGTGACTGGGGCCGGACTGGGATTGTTCACAAGAAACGCGAAGAGGCACGAAAAGTGGTACGCAGCTGTCGAGTTGACTGTGGTTCGCCGCGGAACGGCATCAGCATTTAGTCCCTGCGGCCGCTGGGGGAATCCCTGTTGTCAGGCCGTGGACCCGCGGAGCCTTACGTCCCGCACCTCGCCAGCATGATTTTCGTTTTCAGACGGGTCCGCCGAACACCCGTTTCTCCTTCCAGCGTTCCGGCTTGTGGGGATACCCGTTTCTCTGGTGTAAATGCGTCCTGCGGGGCCACAAATCAGCATAAAACGCTATAGCCCGCACAACTTCGAACACAGTACGAAATTGCCCGCACCTCTCAGTGTTTCCGTCACAGGGCATTGTTATAAAAGCGGCGAACATATTCGATGTACAGGACGTCATCATGTGCAGGCGCTGATGCGGGACGGCCCGTAAGCCATTCGAGTTACCCTCGGAGGCTTTGGTCGCTACGGAAATGCACCCAATATGGTGAGTTGTTTTACCGAACGGCACCAGCCACCCGGTCGTCGTTCGTTTCGTGTCATAATTGTGAGTTCCCAAGATGTCTCTGCAGATTTATCTGTCAGGAAAACTCGTTCCTCAGGAACAGGCAGTGGTCAGTGTTTTTGACCACGGATTGTTGTACGGCGACGGCGTTTTTGAAGGCATTCGCGTCTACGGCGGCAAGGTGTTTCTGGAACAGGAGCATATTGATCGACTGTATGAAAGCGCTTTGTCGATTCGTCTGGAAATCCCGCTGACACCGGAGCAGATGACTCAGGCGGTGCGCGATACTGTCGCCGCAAACAATATTAGTGACGGCTATGTCCGTCTTGTGGTCACTCGTGGTGCGGGCACGCTGGGAATCGACCCACAGCGAACCAGTAATCCGCAGGTGATCGTCATTGCGGATTCGATTTCTCTGTACGCGCAGGAATTGTATGACAACGGCCTGAAGCTAATCACCGCCAGTACCATTCGCAATCATTCCGCCGCGCTCAGCCCGCGCATCAAATCGTTGAACTACCTGAACAACATCATGGCCAAGATTGAAGGCACCGACGCAGGCACCGTCGAAGCTTTGATGCTGAACCACAAAGGCGAAGTCGCCGAATGTACGGGCGACAACATTTTCATCGTGAAAAACGGTGTGCTCAAAACACCGCCTCCGGAAGCGGGCATCCTGGAAGGATTGACGCGGAACGCCGTCATCGGACTTGCTGAAAAGGCGGGGATCGAAGTGCAGCAGGTGCCGTTAGTGCGTCACGACATTTTTGTGGCGGACGAATGTTTTCTGACAGGGACTGCAGCTGAGGTCATTGCTGCTGTCAGCCTGGATGGCCGAACCATAGGCAGCGGAAGACCTGGTCCGGTGACCAGCGATTTGCTGGAACTGAGGCGGGAGGCCCGCCAGTCGGTGCGGGCAGTTGCTTGGAACGGAAAAAAAACGCCCGAAACAAAAATAACAATTGCAGAAAAATCTCCAGGAACCGCTGAAGTCGCCGCTGCCGGCGAGGAAACAAATGCCACGTAACCGCGATCTTTTTGACGATTCCACCATGACCTTTGGCGAACACCTGGAGGTGTTGCGGGTTCACGTCTGGAAAGCACTGGTCGGTCTGGTCATCGGAGTCATTGCGGCGTTGTTTTTCGGCGACAAAATTATCGGCGTCCTGCGGCAGCCGATCGATGACGCACTGCGCCGAAACAACCAGCCCGTCGCCGCCGACGACCTTGGTGGAATGGACTTCACCGGATTCCTGGAACAACTGTTTTCTGACAAAGAAGAAGAGGAAGTTCCGGAAGTCATCGAAGAACCTGAGCTTGCTGAGGATGAACTGATCGTCGAAGTTCCTCTGGCAAGTCTTCGCAGCGCCATCGAAGCCGCAGTTCCGGGGATTGTGATCGACGTGCCGCAGCCGGACGAGTCGGAGGCGGCGGCCGCTGAACCTGAACCTGAACCTGAACCTGAACCTGAACCTGCGACGGACGAAGGCAATGCTGCGGCAGGCGAGGGCGATGTTGCGACGGACGAAGGCAATGCTGCGGCAGGCGAGGGCGATGTTGCGGCAGGCGAAGGCAATGCTGCGGCAGGCGAGGGCGATGTTGCGGCAGGCGAGGGCGATGCTGCGACGGGCGAAGGCGATGTTGCACAGACGGCCAATGAGATTTCGGTGCCACTGATTTTGAGGTCAGAAGACATTGCTCTCTTCAAGAGGACGGCAGATCGCTTCAATCGGCCCGTGACATACAAAGTTGAAGAAGCGTTTATGACGTATATCAAGATCAGCGTGGTTGCTGGATTCGTGCTGACGTCGCCCTGGATCTTCTATCAGATCTGGTTGTTTGTCGCAGCAGGGCTGTTCCCTAACGAACGAAAGCATGTCTATATCTATCTGCCAATGAGTCTGGGTTTGTTCCTCCTGGGAGCTGTTTTCTGCTACTTTTTTGTCTTTCCGATCGTGCTGG
>LWDU01038773.1_pt1 | contig 12033 bp, 9 predicted proteins | sample 727161 | NCBI WGS metagenome assembly LWDU01 (sample SAMN04566230, study PRJNA314399) | hydrothermal vent metagenome | isolation source: deep sea hydrothermal plume seawater | place: Mexico: Gulf of California, Guaymas Basin | collected 2004-07-11 | reverse complement strand
GACCTTCAAGGCCTCGCTGATCCGCGTATTCGCCGTGCAGATCATCGCGCTCGCTCTGCTGGCCGTGCTTCAGTTCTCCTACCCGGTCTTCTAGAGGCGCCACCGCAATGCATTGGATCAACTGGCTGATCGTCGTCGTCTACTTGGCGTATGTGATCATCGACGGCATCCGAAAGTCCAAGGACACCGACACGATCCGAGGGTACTTCCTGGCGAGCAAGAGCCTTCCCTGGTGGGTCGTCGGGCTTTCCGTGATGGCGACGCAACTCTCCGCGATCACGATGATCGGCACGCCGGGTCAGGGGGCCACGGATGGCATCCGCTTCATCCAGATCTACTTCGGGCTCCCGCTCGCGATGCTGATTCTAGGCGTCACCCTCGTGCCGTTTTTGCACGGTTCGGGAGTCTACACCGCGTACGAGTACCTGGAGCGCCGCTTCGACGCGAGGACGCGCTCGTTGACCGCGTTCCTGTTCTTACTGTCACGCGGCATGTCGGTGGGTGTGATCATGGCCGCGCCCGGCGTGGTGCTCAGCGCTATCTTCGGCGTTCCGCTCGTCTGGAGCGTGGCTCTGATCGGCGTTCCCACGGTTCTCTACACCATGGTCGGCGGGGTTCAGGCGGTGGCCTGGGCCGACGTGAAGCAGATGGTCCTCATCATCGTCGCGCTGCTGGCGATCGTCATCGTGCTGCTCGTCGAGATGCCGGTGAGGCCCGCCGACGCGATGCGAATCGCGGGCGCGACGGGCCGCCTCGAGGCGTTCGACTTCAGCTTCGACCTGACGGAGACTTATACGTTCTGGTCCGGGATGATCGGCGGCACCTTCCTGATGCTCTCCTACTTCGGGACCGACCAGAGCCAGGTGCAGCGTTACCTGGCGGCCGAGTCGGTCGACGCCGCCCGCTCGTCGCTGCTCATGAGCGCTTACTGGAAGATCCCCCTGCAGGCGCTCGTCTTACTGGTGGGTGTGCTCGTATTCGTGTACTACCAGTTCACGCCTGCCCCGTTGCTCTTCAACCCGACGCATGAGACGGCCGTGCTCGCTGAGCAGGGGGCCGCGTACGACGCGCTGCAGCAAGAGTATTCGGCGACGTTCACGCTGCGTGAGCAGGCGGCTCGGGCTGCGGCAGACGCGGGCGACGAGGCCAGCGCAGCCGAGGCGATGGAGGCGTTCCTGGCGCGCGAGGCCGACATCCAGGCGATCCGGGGCCAGGCGCTCACGTTGGCCGAGGAGGTGACGGGAGAGGCCTCACGAGACACGAACTACATCATCCCGCGGTTCGTGCTCTCTGAGCTCCCGATCGGGCTCACCGGCCTCTTCATCGCGGGTGTGCTGGCGGCGGCGATGTCGAGTATCGCGGCCGAGCTCACGTCGCTGTCGACGACGAGCGTGATCGACTTCTACCGGCGCTGGGTGAAGGACGACGCCGACGACGCGCATTACCTCAAGGTCTCCAGACTGGCGACCGTGTTTTGGGGAGTTTTCGCCTGCGTGGTCGCCACATATGCCGCGACGTTGGGTTCACTCATCGAGGTCGTGAACGAATACGGGTCGTTCTTCTACGGATCGATCCTGGGCGTGTTTTTCTTGGCGATGATGCCGCGCTCGAACGGGACTGGCGCGTTCTGGGGTCTGTTGATGGGGATGGGTGCGGTGGCCGGAGTCCGGTATGGGGCTCCCGACGTCGCGTACCTATGGCACAACGTAGTGGGCGCCGTGGTCGTGCTGGTCGTGGGCTCGGTTCTCAGTAGACTCGGAGGCGGGTCGGAAGCGTAGCGCGAATATCTCAGCCGGTTGGCGCGTAGGGGCCTCGTCCTCTATCTCAGCGGCCGGCGGTGAATGCCGCCCAATCGCTCGCATCGAGCGAGACCAGGTTGGCGAAGAGTCGGTACGCACCGGGCACCCGACCCGCCCACTGCCGGAAGAATGACAGCCCAGTGTACACGTACACACCCTCTCCGACCGCCGCGACCAGCAACGATCCGTGTCGTGCCGGCTCATCCGGATCGTTTTCAGCTCGAGCAGAGGCACGTACTCGTCACCCCACTCGCTCGCGAAATAGAGGCCCCGCTCCTGCACCCATCCATCGAAGTCCGCCTGAGTGATGCGGTTCGGGGTCGTAAAGACGGGCGCCCCCGGCTCGAGCATCGTAATCGCCGCGCCCTCGTCCGCCACCCGGGGAGCGGGTCGCCCGATCGTGAGGTCGTACGGCGCATACCCACCGTTAGAGAACCGGTACTGGTTGTATTGGTTGACGACCGTTCCGCCCGACCGGACGAAGTCGAGCAGCTGACCGTTGGCGGCCCGCACGTCGGGGCGTGTCTCGTAGGCGCGCACGCCCAAGACGATCACGTCATAGTCTGAGAAGGCTCCATCCCGAACGTCCGCCTCCGAGAGCAACGCCACCGAGGCGCCCATTTGTCGCAGCGCCGTCGGGCCGTCATCGCCGGTTCCCATGATGTATCCGGCACGCAGGCCTTCCCTGACCGAGACGGGCACCATCGTGACGCCTGCGGCAGCATCGGCGAACATCGCGGAACGCTCGATGTGCTCGTAGTCGATGAGCGTGAAGCCTTCGTCATATATGTGGCCGCCCACTTCGGCGGTCGCCCGCAAGACGTGTTCGCCCGCGGTGACGGAAGCCCCCGGCTGGATCTCGAAAGCCACGGAGCGTTCGGCGCCGGCGGAGGTCAGGTCGAAGGGCTGAGACGCCGGAGACACGTTCCAGCCCGGTGGTGCGTGAAGCGTCACCTCGCCCGAAGAGCCGTCATCCGCTAGCGAACGCAGCGCGACGGTGATGGTGACACCACACCCCGGGGCGTCACCGCGACCGAGACCGCCGGCACAATCAGGACCGGCTTTTCGAGTTGGCCCTTGGCCTGATCGACGCCCACGTACCGAATGGGCTGAGAGCTCTCGGCGCGGGCCGCGATGGCGGCGCCCCCTTGATACGGAGCGAAGCCGATGCTGGCCCGCGCGATTGCGGCGTCGCGAGGCAGCCCCCACGACCCGGGCGCGTCAGGCCACGCGTACATCGCCGCCTGACGGTCTTCCTGCAGGAAGTAGAGCCGCGAGAACGCCGCGTCATCCGGAATCGGCAGCTCGTACGTCCAGGTCACGAGGGTCTGGGGAGCCACGCTTCCATCGCCGGCCAGGCCCTCTACAGAGATCTCCCGTACAGGCCAATCCGAGTCAGCGCCGCCGAACAACTGCACTTCCGGGCGTCGCAAACTGGCAGAGCCGCCATTCCACAGCTGGGCCTGCACTTCAACGATCTGCCCAGGCACGACGAGGTCGTCCGATGCGCGCACTTGGAAGTCGATGCCTGCCGCCGCCATGAAAGCGCGCGTGGCGATGAGCTTCTTCTGCTCGAGCGCCGAGCGAAACTCCGCGCTGCCATCGGACACATCCAAGGCCCGGTCGAGGTGATCGAGCCCCTCGGCCAAGTGTGGCACGATCGCGGACAGGTCCAGTCCGAACGCGTCCCGCGCTCGCTCGAGCGAGCGTCGATATGCCTCGAGGTGTGCCGTAGCGTCGGCGGCGTTCCCGTCGCTCATGCCGGCGGTGAGTCCCACAAGTGTCGTGTCGATGCCGGAGAACATTTCATTCTCCTCGCCGCCGACGTGGGATGCCACGAACGAGGCGCCGGTCGTGCGCGGGCCGGCTGGCTGTGGCGCGCCCATGCCCTGCGAGCGGTGCTGGCTACGACTCTCCATCGAGAGTTGGAAGTGCGATCGCCCAATCAGCGGATCGTAGGCTCCCGTCTCCACCACGATGTCGGGGGTATCACGCGGGGCGGCTCCCCCGAATCGCCGGCGAGCCGACTGGTACAGCTTTGCGGGGGTCCAGGCTTTGACGCCCCTCTCGAGCTGATCGGGAAAACGAGCAGGGTCGCCGGCAGCTTCGAATACTTCGCGAGCGATGATTCCCGAGGCCTGGTGCTGGCCGTGCCCGTCTCGGGGCGTTCCGCTCCACACGGACACGATCACGTGTGGCCGGAACGTGCGCACGATCCAAACCGCGTCCGCGAGCAGTTGCTCTCGCGGCCAGAGAGTCAGCGCCTCGTCTGCGGTCTTGGAGTACCCGAAGTCGAAGGCGCGGGTGAAGAACTGGCTACCGCCGTCGAGTGCCCGCGCCGCCTCCAGTTCCCCGGTGCGAATAACGCCGAGGCCCTCCCACAACTCCGGGCCGATGAGATTCTGACCCCCGTCCCCCCGCGTCAGGGAGAGGTACGCAGTCTGAGCGCCCCAGCCTCGCGCGAGTGAGGTGAGCAGACTGGTGTCCTCGTCGTCCGGGTGTGCCCCGATCATGAGGACTCGCTTCACACCGTCCATCTGCCGAAGGAGCAGACCGGTGGGAACCAGCCCGGTGCCTTCCATCGACTGGCCTTCCAGGGCGTCCGCCCCGATCGCCAGCGTTGTGGCGGCGAGTGCAGAAAGCACAGTCTTCTGAATGCCGTAGAACCGCATCGTCCCTCCAACCACTCGTTTGAAGCACCTCAGCCAAGCAAGATAGAGCCGTGGTCCTTGTGGGGACTAGCCGCCCGCCCGCTTCGGCCAGGCCGTCGCGAGGGCAGCCGGCGCGCGGGATCGGCCCACCCATCCCGCGAGCGCGGCGAGCGTCAACAAATATGGAAGCGCCAGGAAGAGCTGATACGGTGCATCGAGTCCAAGTGCCTGTCCCTGGAACTGCAGCGCGTTCGCAGCCCCGAAGAAGAGCGCGGCGAACAGGACGAGAACCGGATTCCATCGACCGAGCACCACCACGGCGATCGCGATGAAGCCGCGTCCGGCGCTCATGTTCTCGGTGAACGTGCCGGCGTGCGCGACAACCAAGTGGGCGCCCGCGATGCCGGCCATCGCCCCGCCGAAGATCGTGGCCCAGAACCGCGTCCAACGCACACGCCCGCCTGCCGCCGCCGCCGCGTCGGGCGCCTCGCCCACGGCGCGCAGCTCGAGGCCCCACTGCGTCCGGTAGAGGAAGTACCAGAGGGCTGGAGCAAGCACATAGGCCAGGTAGGCCGTCGGGGCCTGAGCGAAGAGCGCGCTGCCGACCACGGGCACCTCGGAGAGGAGGGGGATCTCGGCGGGGGCCAAGGTCGGTACCGACAGCACGGCGCCGGTCGTGCCGAAGCGCACCTGGTAGATGGCACCGGTGAACCCGAGTCCAGCCAAGGTGATCGCGGTTCCGGTGATGATCTGGTCCGTGCCCAAGCCGATCGCAAAAGCGGCGAACACTAGAGCGACGAACGCTCCGGCCGCGCCGCCGACCAGGATGCCACCCCACGCCCCGCCGAGTGCCATCGCACCCATGGCGCCACCCAGCGCGCCGGCGATTACGGAGCCCTCGAGCCCGATGTTGATCACGCCGCTGCGTTCGGTGACGGCCTCACCCATCGCGGCGAGCGCGAGTGGGACGCCAAGGCGGACCGAGGCCTCGAGGAACGCGACCAGCGCCACGGCCTCAGGCATGCGAACGCCGCCTGAGTTGATCCACCACGAGCACGCTGAGGATCACGAGCGCCTCCACGGCGGTGACCCAGGATGCCGGGATGCCAGCCGTGCGCTGCATCTCGGCGGCTCCCGCCTCGAGGGCGCCGAACAACAGGCCGGTGCCGAGTACCGCGATAGGATGCAGTCCGCCGAGCAAGGCGACCGCGATGGCGGTATATCCCCAACCCGGAGACAAGCCCTCGTAGAGCGCGAAGGTCACACCCGCCACCTCGACACCACCGGCCAACCCCGCGATCGCTCCGGATGCCAGGAATGTGATCACTATCACCCAGTTGCCCTTGATCATTCCTGCGATCCTCGCCGCGTTCGGGGCGACTCCGACAGCGCGGATCTCGAAGCCGATGCGGGTCCATCGGAACATGGCCCACATCGCGGCCCCGAGCATGAGCGCCAGCAGGAATCCCACGTGCAGGCGAGTCCCTGGCATGAGCAGAGGGAGCCTGGCCGCCTCGGCGATCTGGTCGGTTTGGTTGAAGACGCCCCGAGCCTCCTGCAGGGGGCCAACGACCATGAAGGCCGCCAGGTAGATGCCCACGAAGTTCATGAGGATGGTCGTGATGACCTCACCGATGCCGAGCCGCACGCGCATGAGCGCGGGAATCGCGGACCAGAGCGCGCCAGCAAGCGCCGCCGAGCCGAGAACGAGCGGCAGGAGAAGGAACCACGGCAGGACATCGCAGACCAAGCCGACCCATACGGAAGCGACCGCGCCGGCGTAGAGCTGGCCTTCGGCGCCGATGTTCCATATCCCCGCCCGGAATGCGAGCGCGACGGCGAGGCCGGTGAGGATCAGCGGGACCGACCTCACCATGGTGATAGACAGAATCGCGTTCGAACTGCCGAACGCGCCGCGCATCATGGCCGCGCCCGCCGCGATGGGATCGAAGCCGCCGAGCCAAAGGAAGCCTGCTGCGACAGCCAACGTGAGGCCCAACGCGAGCGCCGCCGCGCGCATGGGACCAAGGTGGGTCACGGTACGGAACCGAGCATCAAGGCGCCGACTCCCTCCCTGGTGCGTTGACCCAGGGGCACCTCGGACAGCCGACCGCGGACGATGACGAAGAGTCGGTCCGAGAGCGCCAGGACCTCGTCGAGGTCCGTCGAGATCAACACGACCGCGGGAGCCTCGGGCCCCGCGTCCACCGTGTCGAGAATCCGCCCGTGCACGAAGTCCGTGGCAGCCACGTCCAACCCGCGCGTGGGGTTATGTGCCACCAGCAAGTCCTTCGCCACCGGGAGTTCGCGGCCAATGACGAGACGTTGCTGGTTGCCGCCCGATAGCGTCCGGGCGTGCACCGATGTGTCGGTCGCGCGGACTGCGAATTCCGTGCGCAAGTGCTCGGCTCGGGCCCGGATCTCGTCCCACTTCAACAGGCCGCTCGACCGAAACTCCGCGTCCCGGTGGGCCGCCAGAGCCACGTTCTCGGACAAGTCGAAGTCGAGGGCGAGCCCCTCCGACGTCCGGTCCTGGGGGATGAAACCAGTACCGTGGGGGAGATCGACGTCCCCCGAGGAGGGTTCCGCCCGCCCCGCAAGAATGAGAGCCAGCTCGCGCTGACCGTTCCCTTCCACGCCCGCTACGCCCACGATTTCACCGCGGCGCAGGTCGAGGGAGACGCCAGCCAATGCCGTGTGTCCACTGGGCCCCGCGGCGTGCACGGCGCGGATGCTAGCGACGATCTCGCCGTCGCTGGCCGGACGTCCTCCGGGACGTGTGCCGGCGGAAAGCGCGACCCCGACCATCGCACGCGTGAGGCTGGTGGCGTCTACCTCGGAGCGGGGCGCGCTCAAGACCGTGCGGCCCTCGCGTAACACGGTCACATGATCGGAAACCGCGAGCACCTCATCCAGCTTGTGCGAAACGAGTATGACGGCTCGCCCATCCCTGGCGAGATCCCGTAACAGGGCGGACAGGCCCTCGACTTCCGGCGGGCTGAGTACGGCCGTGGGCTCGTCCAGAATCAGAATGCTCGGTTCCCGGAGCAGTGCCTTGAGGATCTCGACCCGTTGCCGATCCCCCACGCTCAGATCCTCGATGACGGCGTCTAAAGCGACGCTCAGGCCGACCCGTGCCATGAGGTCGGTGGCTCGGTCCGCGATCTCACGCAGCGGTAACCGCCACCCTCGGGACGGCGCCCGCCCACCCAACGCGAGGTTCTCGAGCACGCTGAGCCGCGGCACCAGCATGAAGTGCTGGTGGACGAGACCGATGCCATGTGCCCAGGCATTCCGTGGACTGCGCAGCGTCACCGACGCGCCGCGCAGAGACAGCGTCCCTGAATCTGCCGCCTGCAAGCCACCGAGAATGCTCAACAGCGTCGACTTGCCCGCGCCGTTCTCGCCCAGTACCGCGTGTACTTCGCCCGCCCTCACCTTGAGATCGGCCCCGTCGAGCGCTGTGACGCGCCCGAAGCGGCGGACGATGCCGTCGAGCCGGGCGAGTACTTGGCTCACGGCGCCCCAGGCTCGTCCGCGACGTAGGCCACACGTGGCACCTCTAGCGCCCCGGCAAGAATCAAGGCACGAGCCTCTTCGACGCGGGCCCTGAGGTCATCGGGGACGCGGTTCGCGAGCAGAGGGTTGAGCACGAATTCAACCACTTCCTGCCCGGTGCCCGCGTACAGTGGTTGCCCCCCAAGGCCGCCTGTCTGCCACGCAGTAACCGTCTCCAGGAACGCCCGTGGAATCCGCAGCACCGCGCTGCCCAGGATGACTTCCGGCGCGATGGCGTTCTGGTCCCCATTCATGCCCAGCGCCCAGGCAGTTCGGCCCGCCTGTGCGGCCTCTCGGACCGCTTGGAAGACGCCAAAGGAAGCCGCGTCCACGTTGTGGATGAGCACGTCCGCCCCTCTTTGCAGTTGCGCGACCGCCGCCTCCTTCGCCGCCGCGACGTCGTCCCAATTCCCGGTGAACGCCTCCAGCACCTGGACTTCGGGATCGACCGCGAGCGCGCCGGCCTCGAAGGCTCGAAACGTCCCTTGCGCCGCAGGGATTGCGACGCCCCCGATCATCCCCACGATGCCCGACTCGCTGACGCCCGCCGCAACCATGCCGGCCAGGTAGCTGGCTTCCTCCAGTCCGAAGATCAGCGGCACGACGTTGTCGGAGTACCGCCCCCCCCCGCTCACGATGAACGTCGTACCCGGGAAGCTCGCTGCCGCCCGCATGGCCGGAGCCGTGTGCAAAAATCAGGTCGTAGTCCATCGAAGCATAGGAAAGGAAGGCTTCGTCGAACTCGGCGGGGGTGCGGGTCTGTTGGTGACTGACGTGGGCTCCGAGTGAGTCCCGCAACAACATGAGCCCTTCGTACGCACCCGCGTACCAACCGGCGTCGCTGACCGGACCTGCCGTGAGCAGCGCGACGCGAAAGTCCACCGAGGCTTCGCCTTGCGTGTCGCGTTGCCCACCGGCGCAGGACGATACGGCCAGCCCTGCGGCCAGGAGAGGAAGTCCCACGAACCGACGCATGATCACGTCTCTCTGAAGAGGGTAGCGGTGCGATCCGGCGCCCCGCAGGGGCCGATCGGGGCCCAGGAAGAGTGTAAACCACTGACTGTTGGGAGTTCAAAGCCCCCGGTATGTTGTCGCCCATCCCGAATCAATGAAGTAGGAACAGGTCGCCCAACGGCTCTCCCAGAGATCCGATGGCTCTAATAAATGCCGGAGCAAACACGAATGATGGAAGAGCAGCAGAGAGGGAACTGGAGTTCGAGCATGGGCTTCGTGCTCGCGGCCACGGGCTCCGCCATCGGTCTCGGAAACCTGTGGAAGTTCCCCTTCATCACCTGGGAGAACAACGGCGGCGCATTCGTGTTGGTGTACCTCCTCTGCATCGCCGCGGTCGGACTCCCCATCATGATGGCCGAGTTGCTGATCGGTCGCTCGACGCAGAAGAGCGCGGTCGGCGCGCTCAAGGAAGCGGTCGGTCCGGCGTGGGGCCTGGTCGGCCTGTGGGGCGTGCTGTGCGGTTTCATCCTGCTCAGTTACTACACGGTCATCGCGGGCTGGTCACTCTTCTACTTCGCCAAGACCGTGGGTTGGTCTCTAGGCGGCTATCCGGCGGGCCTCGCCACGGGTGATTTGTTCGGGGAACAGGCCGGCAACGGCCTCTTACAGCTCAGGCTTTCTTTGGGCTTCAGCATCGCGACCGTGGGGGTCGTGTATTTCGGCGTGCAGAAGGGCATTGAACGAATCGCCCGACTGTTCTTGCCGGTGCTCTTCTGCATTCTGGTGCTGCTGCTCATCAGCGCGCTCGGCATGAGCGGATCGGGAGAGGCCTTGGCCTTCATCTTCCGGCCGAACTTCGCGGAGCTCGAGCCGACCGGCGTACTGGAAGCGCTCGGCCATTCGTTCTTCACGCTGTCGCTGGGCATGGGCGCGATGATCACGTATGGCTCCTACATCCAGCGTGGCCATTCGATCGTGAAGGCGTCCGCCATCATCGTGGTCCTGGATACGCTGATCGCATTGGTCGCGACGGTCATCATGTTCTCGGTGATCTTCAGCGTTGCTGGCATGGCGGACCAGGTCGGAGGATCGACGGTTGGAATGCTGTTCATCTCGCTGCCCGAGCTGTTCTACTCGGAGGTTCCGTTCGGGGTAGTCCTCGGACCTCTCTTCTACGTGCTCGTGGCTCTCGCGGCGCTGACGTCGACCATGTCGCTGCTCGAGGTCGTAGCCAGCTACATCATCGACGAGCATGGGGTGACGCGGCACAAGGCGACGCTGATGTGCGGGGGCGCGGTCTTCGTTTTCACCATCTTGGCAGCGGTTTCCTTCGGCGCTGTCCCCTTCGTGAGCAACCTCGAGTTGGGGGGAGCCCTGGGGGATCTGATCTTCGGCGGTAAGGTGGGTTGGTTCTCGATGGCGGATCACTTCGTATCCAACTGGATGCTGCCAACGGGCGGCCTCGCGGTCACGCTGGCGGCCGGGTGGTTCATGACACGAGAGGCCACCGAGAGCGAGTTGGTGGATGGCACCGAACCGGCATGGTTCCAGTACGGTGTCTGGCGATTCTTCATCCGATTCGTAGCGCCGCTGGCGGTGTCGGCGATCATCATCGCGGTGCTCTTCTTCGGCGTGGACTTCAGCTGACGATGCTGTGACGGGTGCCCGGCGCCTTTCCGCGCCGGGGGGAAACCGGGGCGGGCGGACTGAGGTCCGTCCGCCCCATTTCTGATCCCCGAACCCATTTCCTCATAGAACGTGAATCTTGTCGGAATCCGTCCCGTAGGATTCTTGACGAGCGTTTGCTCACGTTCAATGAATGGAGTGTCCGTGTCTCGGGACTCCGACCAAAGGCGGGTCCGGGTGGTGAGGGACGGCGTATCGCAAGTGCTCAACCTCCACCCCGCTGAGATCTCGGAAGCGACCCTCCGCCTGCCTATCCAGTCTGGCGATTGGATCCACGTGCCCCCGGCGGCCGATAGCGACGAGCTACGCAGCGGCGGATCTCGATGGCGTCGGCGCGTCGCTCCGACCAGCCCGTTAGCGGCCCGCCTTACCCGATGATCCTATATGGGTACCAGGACGCGACCGCCTGCCCTTCCTGAACGGCCGGGCGGAACATCCACTCCGACGCTTCGCGGATGAGCTGACGGTTCAAGTTACGGCTGCTGGTGGGCGGATCGAGCCTGGTGGAGTCGGCGATGACCCGGCCGCGCTCGTTCACGAAGACCCAGACCCGGACCGTGATCCCGCGCAACGCCTTGTCGTTGGGTGGAATGATCACGCCGCGTGGCACCGGTGGCTGCAGTCGATAGAACCCTTCGTCCGCGTTGCCGCCGTCGCCATCGCCATCACCGTCCTCCAGGCCGGGGCCTTCGTCCAGACCGGGCTCGTCGCCCAAGACCGATGCCGGGTCCATGACCACTTCCTGCTCGAACTCGACAGGCTCGACCTCGATCTCGATCGGGATGGGGACCGGAGGAGGCACGATCGGTACCGTCGGCGGCGTGCGTACGTTGATAGCCTGAAGCGACCCGCTGGCAGCCCGGTTGTCGCCGGCTCGCGGCCCCGCAGCAGCAAAGGGCGAGAGCGGGATCACCGTTCCGCGAGACCCGATGAGAACGAGCAGATGCACGAGCACCGAGACCCATAACCCGGTGCGCCAGATCCGCCGCTCGTGGCGTCGGCGATCCTCGGCTTTGAAGTCGTGGTACTGGCTCATGCGGCAAGGCGTCTGCTGGGGTTGCGACACACCATACTACCAACCATGACGAATAGGTGTTTCCAATTCACACGGGTAGTCCCCGTATTACCTACCTCGTATGTATAATTGGGTCGTCCAGCGGCCCCGTCGCTGAACACTTTCGCAGAGGTCGAAGCAATGGCCGGTGCCAACCCCAGTGACTTCGAGCAGCAGGTCTTGCTGGCGGTGTGGCGGTTGGGGGATGCTGCCTACGGTGCCTCCGTGCGCGAGCAGTTGGAGACACGAACCCAACGAACCGTGGTACAAGGGGCGGTCTACGTGACCCTGGTCCGCTTGGAAAAAAAGGGACTCCTGGGGTCAAGGTTGG
>LWDU01043960.1_pt1 | contig 12034 bp, 12 predicted proteins | sample 727161 | NCBI WGS metagenome assembly LWDU01 (sample SAMN04566230, study PRJNA314399) | hydrothermal vent metagenome | isolation source: deep sea hydrothermal plume seawater | place: Mexico: Gulf of California, Guaymas Basin | collected 2004-07-11 | reverse complement strand
TTATCGGTTCTGACAATGTTTCTGTTCACCTTGATTCATATCACATGAACATTGAAGAAAGCGGATTGGGCAATGCCATCAGGGGATGTGCCGAGCGTCTCGGATACTTCCATATCGGAGAATCTCATCGAGGATATTTAGGAACAGGGAATATCGATTTCAGAGAAATTTTTAAAGCCCTGATCAATATTGGATATAGTGGACCAATCACGTTCGAATCTTTTTCCTCAGAAATTGTCGCTTCTGATCTATCTAATATTCTAGGTATATGGCGGAACCTTTGGGAAGACAGTTACGATCTTGCACGTCACGCAAAGGAATTTATTGAGATCCAACAAAAATCTGCACAGGAAACATTCCGAAATGAGCAGTAGCCATATACCGGAATAGCCTTATATCGGCACTTGAATTTGGCTGTTGTTATTAAACACTCAGGTCTGAATTTGAAAAAATTTATAAGGATAGATTTGGTGGTCAATCTCTTAAATGAGACAATTTTATAATTGTCTGATGTCTTCAAAATACTAAATGACCAGACGATTGCAACTCTAAATTCGTCCCAATTTTATCAACAGCCGTAAAGAGAAAGATTTTGAAAGGAAAATCGATACTGTTTATTTAGGGTGAGCAAGATAGAATTATTCCAGTCGGTCATGCCAGAAATGTTTCTGCCTCAGGTCGCTCTTCAGTCGAAGTGGAAATCTTTGACTCTACGGGATACATGGTTCAGATGGAAAAAGCCAAAGATTTCAACCGACGATTGTTGATATTTTTTAATTAAAATTTCAAGGAAAGATACACAAAAAGAGACCGATAAGGGATGATCTTCATACACTTTAAAGTTAAAAAACCAGTTGCCGATCATTTTAATGGTGAAAGATCTTTGGCTAATTCAATGATCTCCTGAATGGTATGAAACTGGGTACGTTCAGTAACCAGTTTTTTGCCCATCTGCAGGGTCATTCTTTCAATTTTGGCGCGTTCCTTATTGTCTTCAATGTCTGCAATATCTGCGACCTTCGCAAGACCCAGAATCCGCCGCATCATTTTGCATGCAGCAAACCCAAGTGAATCCTGAAATAGATTCTGCAAATAAATTTCCCGTTGACATTTAAAGTGTTCCTCACCGTATTCGTAATCCCAGTATAGGTTTTTACGAGAGACTTCGTGTTCCATCCAGAGGCGATTAAATTTCTCCACAAAATAGTTCCAAATATTCTCTACAGTATCCAGTAACCACTTGCGATAACTGTAAGGTTCACGTCCTAATTTTATTTGTCTATATTCATGAGAAAAATACGACATCAAGACATTTCCAAGAATCGCTCCAATGTCAAAGCCCATAGGGCCAAAAAAAGCGAATTCCGGGTCGATTATGTAGGTCTCCTCAGTATTTGCCATGATGCTGCCGGTATGCAGGTCGCCATGGATCAGGGCTTGGGTTTCTGTCATGAACTTTCGCTTCATGTCCGCGACAGCGATTTTCAAATCACAATCAAGGTGAATAAAATTCAGATCAACTTCATTCAGTTCCGGATTGTAGACATTTGTCTGGTTACGTTCGTAAGGATGAGTGAAAACGAAATCTTCTGTGATTTTGCACAGATCAATGTTGATGAACTCAGCCACCAACTCTTTTTTTTGACGATGGTCAAGGTACAGATCACTGGTATGAAACAGAGTCTCGGCAAGATAGGTGGAAACATGGTCGGCCAGTTTAGGAAAGACTTTGCCTTCAATCATTCGCCCACGCAGAACTCCATGTGCAGAAAGATCCTGCATCACAACCAGACACATATCGTGGGAGTAATGATAAATATCTGGCACATGCGAGGGGCACCAAGCTGCGGCTTTCTGAAGCGCTTTGATTTCAATACTCATTCGTTCCTTTGGCAAAGGCCATGATTTGCCAATTATGCGCAGATACGGAACAGACTGCTTCAGGACGGCTGATTCACGGGGACGGTCACGATTTGTGACCAAATAAACGAAATTCAGGTTACCGTCTCCAATTTCACTTACTTTTAAATGCTTAAAATCAGAAAATATTTTTCCTATTTCAGGAATATCGGATAGATACTCGGGAATTGAATCCACACTCAACTGTTGATAGGTCACAGGGATTTTTCAGAATAAGGGGCAATTGAGAAGCACGGGTTCAAAAATGTGTTTTACCGGAATTTTCAAAAAATTGACTGTTTAAGTTCAAGATTTTGTTCCAGTAACAGATTTTAGACTCTGTCCTGAGGACCGTACAAAAAATGAAAGCCACCGCGTGAAAGACTAGAGGGCTTCAACAAAGACGATAATAAAAAAATTAAAGACCCCCGAAAGTGCAGGGGGTCTTCAACAAAGTTGTCTTAAGATCACTTAGATCTTATAACCCAGCTTTTTCGCTCCAGCAAGGAAGTTTTTGTATTGACGCTTCTGGCTGTCAAAACCTAATTTCTGGACGATCTTTACCCATTCTTCCGCTGCTTGATCCAAAGCCTGTTGGGAAGTCATCAACCCATTAACAGCCTTGGAGATGTTTCGTCCGAGGGCATCGGCATACTGAGGAGTTCCTTCCCAATAGAACTGGGGATAACCCACTTCAACATTTCGTAAGCCGCCGTCCAGGTGAGAACGGGCAGTATCGAAGGTCTTGAAGATTCCAGCATTTGTCGACCACAGATCGTTTTCAGTACCTCTTTGAGGATTAGGAGTGAGGTACTTTCTCGCCGCATCATCTGTGTAGTGCGATAGGCCAAAGGGATCGGACCCACAATACTCATCAGCCACAATCTCGTCCGAAATCGAGGGATGGGACATCCGATAGAGATAATAGAAAGCGGCGTCCTTGCGATCTTGTGGAATGTTTTTTGGAATCGAACCAGTACGACACCAGAGGGAAATAGCCTTATGGTTGATGGAACCATCAGGTTGCTCCCAGCCCGGAACAATGTCAGCACCTTGCTGCTCCGCCCGCTCAATCCCCTGTTGCTGAACCGTGAATTCCGCGAGGTCAATCCACCAAACTGACATCACATCTGCTCCAGACTGCCAGCGTTGAATGGTTTGGCCAATGTCCATCGATTTACCTCCTGGACCACTAAAATCAATGATGTTTTTGTACATGTCCAGAGCCTCCACTGCCTGTGCGGAGTTGATTCCAGGATTCATGTTTGCATCAAAATAGTTCACTCCATTGCTAGCTGCAATGTCCATCCAGAAACCCCAACCGAAACTGGGGGGGTTGACCACCATTGACGTCCCATATACTCCTTGGGATGATAATTCTTCGGTAAAGAACTGAGTGCAGTCACGGAATTCGTGCCACGTTTTAGGCACTCGCAATTCACGCTGGAAACGCTTGGAATACTTCTTCTGAAGTCCGGAATCATTGAAGTAATTCTTCCGGTAGTGAAGAATATGTATATCACCATCCAGCATCACACCATAGGTATTACCATCCCATTTGGTATAAAACTCACCGTAAGCAGGCATTACCCAGTCCAAGTATTCCTGTGATCCGGGATACCTTGCAAAATATTTATCAAGGGGTTCCAATTGTCCGGTTTCAGCAAACTGGCCGAAAAACAGATCCGGATACTGAACCCAGTCAAAACGAGGCTTACGTGACAGCAACTGGGGCAACACCTTAGCTATCGTGTCACCACCATCGTAGAGTTCCCTGCTTTTGATACTAACCCCGGCATCTTTTTGAAACTGTTCGGACAGCCACAAAGGGGCGTGTAACCAATTATTGTCCTGAAAATAGGTTAGTTCTATATTTTTGAACCGACCATCAGGCGGCAGTATTTTTTTGTGAGTGTCAGCCATCAGCTCGTCAGGTACGTACTGGCTGGCTGCCATTGCTCCTGCTCCCGCGGCTGCGCTCTTAATGAACTTGCGGCGGGTTAAATGAGAAAAAGCTCCCATATCTACTCCTTTGATTAGATTAACAAAAATACCGAAGCAAAGCCCCGGTTCAATCGAACTTCCTGAATGGGTGGTTTGTGGAAACTCAGACGGAGGAGAAATTCCATAGGCCACCCGAAAGTTCAGTTAATGAATTTCTCCGTCTGAAGATGGAAAATCATAACGTCTCTTGGATGATAATGCAAAGAAATAATATCTCCGCGCCTAAGGCCGGTTTGCGGCGGAGCCAATACTTTCAGCAAAATTTCACCACATTGTACTTCAAGGATGCTGCGTTCTCCAAGAAATTCATTTATCAACACCTCCCCCTTGAAGTTGCAGCCCTGTTTTACTGGGTTGAGGCTGATATTCTGTGGTCTTATACCTATAGTCGCTTCAATGATTTTATATTTTTCCATAGCCGCACATCTTTCCTCATCCGGATACAAGCCCAGGTCGCCGTTTCCGCATTTCATTACATACTTTCCCTTTTCATGTAAAAGACTTGCCTTCATGAAATTTGTAGCCGGTTCACCAATGAAATCCGCAACAAATTTATTAGCGGGTTTATGATAGAGGTCATTTCTATCACCAAACTGTTGAAGTTCGGCATCAGCCATTACAGCGACCCGGTCTGCAAGTGCTAATGCTTCCATCTGATCATGGGTTACAAAGATCATGGTCTTACCAAGGGACTGATGGATTCGTTTCAGTTCAAAGAGCATTTGAAATTTCAAATGCGCATCCAAATGGCTCAACACTTCATCAAGAATGAACACATCAGGGTCTCGAATCAAGGCTCTGCCAAGGGACACCCTTTGCTGCTGCCCCCCAGAGAGCTGAGCCGGTTTATGACCCAACAATTCGGTGATCTGAAGCATTCCTGCAATCTCCTCTACTTTCTTTTTACGTTGGCCAATTTCAATTCCACGTACTTCCAAAGGAAAACCTATATTTTCTGAAACCGTAAAATTAGGGTATAAAGCATAAGTTTCAAACGCCATTGCGACGTTACGTTTTTCAGGGGGCAGTTCATTGACAACGACATCGTTAAAAGCTACGGTTCCTGATGTAATATCTTCCAGTCCAACAACCATCCTCAACGTCGAAGTTTTTCCGCAACCCGATGGACCCAACAGGGCGACAAATTCACCGTCAGCAATCTGCATGTTTAGATCTTTGACCGCATGAACAGACCCTTTGTTCGAGGGATAAATTTTATTTAGATGTTTTAAGTTTACTTTTGCCATGATTAAAGTAGCAAATTATCACCGTTTTGAGAGTTAAAATAATAGAAACATTTTGGCTGCATACGCACCGTAATCTTATCACCCGAGTTGAATTTGTCTTCAGAGCCAGTGAGGATGGTTATTTTTTCTCCTTCAAGCTGAACTTCCATCACCCCATAAGCTCCAAGTGCCTCAAAAACTTCAACTCGTCCCTCCATTTCAAATTCCTGATCTTGCAGCTTCTCATCTTCACCGGGAACCCGAAGATGTTGCGGGCGAATGCCAAGATTGCATTTCAAGATGTTTTTCTGTTCAAGATACTGAAGATGGCTGGCATGTAGTGGAAGTTTGAGCTGACCACATGCGGCAAAAGCCTGACCTTTCTCTTTTATCAACTCAGTCTGCAGTATATTGATACCTGGTTGTCCCAAATGTTGTGCAACAAACAGGCTGTTCGGTTTTTCAAATATCTCTTGGGCAGTGCCTATTTGGACAAGGCCTCCGTTGCCCATTACTCCAATTCGATCTCCAAGTGATAAGGCTTCCGCATAATCATGGGTAACGTAAACCGTACAAACTTCTCTAAGAGCCTCAAGTGTATGAAACTGCAGGCGAAGTTCAGCTCGTATTTTAGCATCGAGGTGACTGATTGGTTCGTCAAGCAGAAAGACCTTGGGACTGGCAGCCAGTGTACGGCCAAGTGCCGTTCGTTGCTTCTGTCCTCCCGAAATTTCATGTGGTTTCCGGTCCAGTTGGGGCGTGATCTTCAGAAGTTCAGCAATTTCGTTAACCCGTTTGCGAACCATAACCGGGTCGTTTTTTACTGCCTTTAGAGGGCTGGCAATATTATCAAACACCGTCATGTGCGGATAGAGGGCATAACTCTCAAAGGTCATTGCCACCTTGCGTAAATAGGGCGGTACTCGTGTGACATTCTTTCCCTCGATGAAAATTTCACCACCATCGACAACTTCCAAACCAGCGATACACCGCAGCAAAGTCGTCTTGCCAATACCGGAGGGGCCGACAATGACGAAGAATTCTCCCTGTTCCACTTCGAGAGAAAGCCGATCCATCACAGGATGATCATATCCCTTGCAAACTTGCTTGAGTTCCAATTGCATCATGTCAGCCTTTCACCACACCCAGAGAAAGACCCCGAACCATGTAGCGGCGTAGCAGAATGAACACACCAACCGGAGGAATCATCGCCACCATCGAAAAAGCCATCACTAGGTTCCAAAGTGTCTGGCTACCTTGTGTGAAAGACGGAATGTGTACGGGAAAGGTCTTTACCGCAGTGCCAGTCAAAAGGTTTGCAAAAAGATACTCATTCCATGCGAAAATCCAGCACAGCATCCCCACTGAAATCATGCCCGGAAACACCAGAGGCAGAGTTACTTTGAAAAAAGTCCTCAGGGGGGTGTATCCGTCTAAGTAAGCAGCTTCTTCCAGTTCTCGAGGGGCATCCCGGAAAAAAACCATCATCAACCAGGTGGCCAGCGGAAGGTTGAACACCAAATAGAGTAAAATTAGACTTATGTAGCTATCTGTCCCCCACGGGGTGGCATCAAAGAGGAAAAACATGGGAATAATGATTGCAACCGGAGGAAACATTCGGTTGGACAGAATCCAAAAAGATAGATTCTCTCCGACAAACCCTTTCATAAATCTGGCCAGAGAATAACCGGCCAGAGTGCCGAGGAACAGGGAAAGTAAGGTGTTTATTACTGAAATAATCATGCTGTCAACCAGTGATTTTAAACTTCCGGGATCTGAGAAAATTCCCGTGTAGTTTTCAGGACGAAATGATTTAGGCCAAAAAGTTGGAACCATACTATTGATTTCCGCCACTGGTTTAAGAGAGGTAATTAACTGAAAATATAGAGGGAAAAATGTAAATGCCAACCAAATTGAAAGAAAAGCCAGCAAGAGTATTCTGATGAGACGGAGATTTGAGTCGGACATGATGAATAATTATGCGAAAGCTTGTGCTTTAAGAACTTTTTTCAGATATTTTAAAAAGAGTGTAATCAAAACTGCTGCAACCACAAAAATGAGCCATGCGTACGCCGCAGCTTCACCAACCTCGACTTCTCTGATACCTTTCTGAAAGGCAATGAAAACAGGTAGTTCGGTAGCTTGTCCAGGCCCACCTGATGTCATGACATAGATCTTGTCAACATACTTATAGGCGTCCATAAAACGGATGATGAAGGCGATTGCGATGATTTCCTTGAGCATCGGTAAAGTAATGCGTCGTAAAACTAACCATCCCGAGGCTCCATCAACCTTTGCAGCTTCATATATTGCCGGTGGCAGTGACACCCTGCCACTATAGACAATCAGCAAAGGCAACGCAGTCCACTGCCATAAATCTGCAATCGTAACTGATATGAGTGCATAATCAATCCCCAACCACTCGATCCGTTCCATCGGGCCAAGAATACCAAAATTGATGAAAAGATGATTGACAGCACCATTGTAAGCTTGCAGCAGGAATTTCCAAAGGATTCCAACAATTGATGGAGGAAGCATCATCGGCATCACCATAAAAATCAGAAGGGTGATTCTTAACCATTCTTTTTTGATCAATTCATAAAGGATCAAAGCCAATACAGTTCCAAGAAATACTTCAAGACATGCACCAAACAGTAAATATTGAAATAGTCGGCCAATACTGTCATGCATGCGTTCAGCAGTGAGGACATTATAAAAATTTTCCCAACCCACGTATTCGTAGTTGTTATAAAAAAGACTCATCATGTTTGTGTCATGGAAGGCATGATAACCCATCCAGATCGTGGGGTAGATTACGATTGCTACCAGAACCAATACCGGTATTCCAACCATCAACCAGGGAACGGCTGGTGAAACGATCAAGTCCTTTGTCCGTGTCCGGGAAGTAAACCATTCCGGGTAATTCGACTCAGTAGTCTGATTCATATAAAAGTCTAAAGTTAAAATTAAATAACCGTTCTTTTTATATCAGTATTTACGTCAAAAAATACAGAGACTTTTTCACCGTGATACATGGTTAGATCTCTGCGGACGTATACCAGTGGATACCATGGTACTAAATTGATTTCACATGCCGAAGTCTATGTTTGCCGTTCATGGACCTGCTTGCAGAACTTCGAGCATGCGCTTGAAAGCCAACATTCCTGGGTCATCCAGGCCGATTGATTTTTCTCCAAAAATCCGGGCCCGACCAATTTTACTCTGGCGGTTTCGGAAAATATTCATGGTATCATTGATGGCCTGGTTGATACTGTCAAGCAATCTCTGCCACTCGGATTGATTATTGGCCGCATCCCGAGCAGCGGCGATCACATCAAGGACGGTTTTGTCACCAAGACTGGCTTTCCCCCTCTTTTGCATTGCCTCAAGGGCTATATCAAACAGTCTGGAAACTTCTTCCAATTCAATTCCAGTTTGTCCTTTTTTTACTTTTGCTACTGCCATCATCCCTGTAGCTAGCAGGGTTCCGTAACTGGAACCGGAACTTTTGGTGAAAGCCTTGGCACACAAAAAAAAAGCCATGCCGATGTCTTCCGGCAGTGTATACAAAATTTCTATAATCTGTCTAAAACCCCGGATCATAGTCACTCCCAAGTCACCGTCTCCTAACAGACCATCTGCAGTGTTCAACTCATCGGCGGCTTCCTCCATAGCCTGAGCCAACAGTTTGATTGCAGACTGGAGCGATTCCGTGGAGATCATCCAACAGTCCAAAAAGCACAGTGTGCGGGTGCAAGCAGAAGAGTTTCCAGTTCCGGATCAAGTTCACAAAATGTGAAAGAGATGCCGGTCATTTCCATGGAAGTTGCGTAGCGTCCGACTAGGGGCATCACAATCTTAATCCCAACATCCTCAAGTCGTTGTTTCACAATGCGGTACAAAATGTAGAGTTCTTCCGGCGGCGTGGCTCCCAAACTATTGACCATAACCGACATCCGAGCTCCCGAAACGGGGTTAATATCCGCCAGCAGCATATCCACCATTTCGTTGGCAATTTCATCAGCAGTTTTGAGCTTTCCACGCCATACTCCTGGTTCACCATGAATACCCATGCCCATTTCCATATCTTCTTCGGAAATGTCAAAAGTCGGTTTGCCGGCTTGAGGAACGGTGCAGGAAGTCAAGGCCGCCCCCACGGAATGACAAGCATCCGCCGTTTTCTGGGCGATCCGTGTGACGTCCTCCAGATTTTTCATCTGTTCTGCAGCCGCACCAGCGATTTTGAAAGCATAAACCATCCCGGCCACCCCACGGCGTTTCTCACGCTCTTCCTGCGGAGCAGAGGCCACATCATCCGCCAACAGGACGGTAGTGGACAGAATGTCTTCCATTTCGAGCATTTCACCGGCCATATCGAAATTCATGACATCACCGCCATAGTTCCCGTAAAGCCGCAAAACTCCTGCTCCACCATTGGCTGCCCGCATGGCGTCTGCCATCTGTTCCACCGAGGGCGAGGCAAAAACATCTCCAATCGCACAGGCATCCAAGAGGCCTTTTCCAACATAACCCGTGAAGACCGGCAAATGTCCCGATCCGCCTCCGGTAACGATACCGACTTTGCCGTCTGTTATTTTTGCGGCACGAGTAATCACTCGGCCCGCCTCGCCGGTCTGACCGTATAAATCCGGATGTGCGGAACAGAGACCATCCAGCATTTCATCCACATATTTAAAGGGATCATTCAGTATTTTTTTCATATGCCTCTTGATTGGTTAAGGTCAATATTATTATCAGGGCACAATTCAATTAAACAAGCCATAGGTAAAGATGTTTCATAGTATTGTGAGGCATGAATGTGCCATTTATGGTGGGTATTATAGTGATTCATGTTGAAGGTGTCAACAAAAATAACAGGTCTGAAAAAACGAGCCAGCCCGGTCACAAAAAATGAAATGTTTCATGATTTAATCAGTCAGTAAATGTTCAACAATATCAAGTTTAAGTATGTGATATCAGATAGATGATTATCAGTCAAGGACAACATGATTGACATCAAGATCAAGTATCAGAATTATTTTGTGCTGCCCATAAAATCCAACAGGACTCTGGCCCTGAGTGAGGAAAACAAGATTGAATGACTACCGCCGTTTGGTGGTAGTCATTCAATTTGTAGAGGAGGGGGAGTTCTTCGCTTTCGGTAAGGAAAATGTAAAATTTTCGCATGCGGTGTTACACTTTAGGTACCCACACCAAAACAGACCGGAATAGTTACCCTGAAAGTTCATCTGCCAAGATCCTCTTTTCACATTCCTCCTGCACGATGGCGTCGAAGCCACCAAACAATCTGTCTGCAAGGCAGTTGCCCCTGGTGGTGACCAACCGCAAGCCGCGGACCATATAAATGCTGCCGGTGCAGTGGCGACTTTCATCACTGGCCAGAAAAAGCATCATCTGGGCAATGTCATGCGGGGTCGCATAGTGGTGCATGGCGACCCATTGTTCAGCCTTTCGTTTGTGTGCTTCGCGGTCCTCCGGAGAAAACTGTTCTTCGATCGAGCGCATCATGCGGGTTTCAGTAGCTCCGGGATTGACCGTGTTGACCCTGATGCCCATGGAAGCACATTCGTGGGCAAGCGGTACGTATGAGTCCGATAACCGCGTGTTTGCTGGTGACATAAGCCGACATATCGGGGTCTCCGCCGACACCTGCGGTTGAAGAGGTGATGACAATGCTGCCACCCCCTTTTTGCATCTCCGGAATGACATATTTGAGCCCCAACCAAACGCCGCGGACATTGCGGATATTCCGTATGGATTTTAATGTGCTGGGCGACCCATTATATCGAAGAGCGTACTTTTAGCCCACCAACTGTAGACCGGTTTGGATTACTCCTTTTTTAAATCTCGATAAAAGTTTTCATGAACTCCAAGGGCAAGCAGAGTTCTTGTTTCAGGATTCCACTGGTAAGCAAGTAAGAACTGTTGATTCAAACAATCAAATTTATGCACAAAAACTCCTGCAAAATCTCCTTTCTTTTGGGTGCCAATTGTCGGGTTTTCTGCGATTGCTTGAATGGCCTGATCCGTCGCTTTTTTTTGATTTCTGTGAAGTTTCTTATAGGCTCGCTTGAAGAGGGGTTTTTGAAAAATTTTAATCTTATTCATCAGATCCTTCTGGAACAAAAGGCTCCGCAAGACTCTGATCCTGATTTTTAGAAATTAAAATGTCTCGAACAAAATCAATAGGTAAGTCAGGGTTGTCCAGTGCTGCTTTCCCAACTTTAGCCCAAAACTCAATTTGATTGGCTATGCTTCTACATTCAGCCTTGGCCGTCATCTTCGCTGCTGTATAAATCTCATCGTTGATACGAATTGAGATACTCATGCTCCTCCATTGTTGATTGCAATACGATTGTATCCAAATTACCACAAATGCATTAAAAGAGCATTAAAATTTTCGGTAGTCACCCTCTTGAGTGTTGTTTCTCTGAAAATCGGGAACAATAACTGTAAACCGGGGGAAACGTACCGGAAAACGCCGTCTATTTGCAAAATCCCAACACTTTACAGGGCGCATTTTGCTGAGGACAGGCACCAACACTCAAGAGGGGGACTATCAAAATCAACCGTGGATTCAACTCGTAAGTGCAACTCACCGTCTGGTGAAGAGAGGTAAGCTGCGTTAGACTCAGTGCCTTTCAAACTAGCAAGCAAGAGAGGCAGCGATGAGAGACGACACGCAACTCATCCAGGAAGAACGCTACCAGATTGCAGCACTTTTGAAAATGGGGCACCACCAAAGCGAGATTGCCGACGTGCTGAAGCGTGACAAGTCCACGATCAGCCGTGAGGTCCAGCGCAACCGGGGTCTTCGCGGCTATCGCCCGAAGCAGGCGCAGCACCTGGCCCTGGCCCGCCGCGAGGCCAAGGCCAAGCCGAGG
>LWDU01041821.1_pt1 | contig 12035 bp, 8 predicted proteins | sample 727161 | NCBI WGS metagenome assembly LWDU01 (sample SAMN04566230, study PRJNA314399) | hydrothermal vent metagenome | isolation source: deep sea hydrothermal plume seawater | place: Mexico: Gulf of California, Guaymas Basin | collected 2004-07-11 | reverse complement strand
TGTTAGATGAGCTAAGTTCTGGTTCGGCTGATATTGTGACAATATTTCATGTTTTTGAACATATGGCTAAACCTGAAGCCGCAATGAAAAAAATTGCCGAAATTTTGACTGATGACGGGCTTCTTTTTGTTGAAGTTCCGAATATCCTTACTAAAAATGCCTCTCCGCATAATATTTTCTTCAAAGCACACCTTTTCTACTACAGCCAGTCTTCCTTAGTATCAGCGGCAAGCCAATATTTTGACCCCGTGGCAATTGAAAGTGGTTACAATTTACGTATACTCTTTAAAAAGAAAAAACAGTTTCTTTCAGCGCCTGTTTTCCCTGAAAGTCACGACGTTACGTTTACTAAGCAAAGAATTTCTGAGAAAGGCTGGCTTGAATATTTATTTGTTGGCAAGGGTATCTTCAAGCCGTTTAAAAAAATCACACAAATAATTACAGAAAAACGCATTAAGAGTATTTCCCCTAAGGAACTGTTAGATAATTTATTGATTTAGTCGCTCTGGGTTTTCCTGGTCGTTGATTTTCAACCTTTTTTTAAACGCTGAAAAAAACCAAAATGTCATAATTATCAATATGAATGGCATACGGAACGGTATACGACAACCTAAATATAATCATAAATAATTGATTTATAAGGTGTTATTATGGCATTGCCCAATGCTGAAGAAATACTACAAAACAGTTCGGGGTAAGACTTATAAGCGATGACCAAAGGGTAATGACAATAACTGCTTTACAACAAAAAATCTGGTCACATAACGCATGAATACCACCATGAATAAAGATCATTTAACAGTTTTAACCAGATACCATACTGTCCTCTCCTCTGGTGCCTTATTCTATTAGGAGATATTCATGGCGGCATGCCCTAAAATAATAGCTGTTAAACAGAGTCAACAAGAGTGACTACTCACGCATCCAATGAGTCATTTACCGCAACTGAGGCGGTTCATGAGCAGTATGGATACAAAGCTCTCGTAAGATTCCGTCACTGAGACCATAGACACAGCCATGAACAGAAAGGTTAGCATCGTTCTTCCAAGCATTTTGAACCACCGTGGTATCACATACATTTCGCACTTGTTCCTGTACATTCAATTCACACAATTTATCAAAAAGCCCATCGTCATCAAGTTGACTCAATTGTTCAGAATGCAGCCGCTGTACATCTTTAATATGACCCAGCCAATTATCAATTATGCCGTGACCCCCTCCGTCTAAAACAGACTTAATACCTCCACAGCCATAATGACCACAAACAATGATATGCTCTACCTCAAGAACCTCAACCGCATACTGTATAACCGAAAGGCAGTTCAAATCAGAATGCACCACAATATTTGCGATATTACGGTGAACAAAAACCTCACCCGGGGGTAAATCGATAATCTGATTAGCTGATACCCGGCTATCAGAACAACCGATCCAAAGATACTTAGGTGTTTGCTGCTGCGCTAATTTTAAAAAAAATTCTGGATTTATTTCCTTTATTCTTTTTGCCCATGCGGCATTCTTAGCCAAAAGATTTTTTATATTTTCCATGGTTTAACCATATCTCCTACAATTGCCTCTAATAACAAAACATAAAATTAACCCCCCTCACACCTTATTTCATCACCACCTCAAACTCAATCACATGCAAAGGAACGCCATCCTCATTGATTAACTCAACCACCCAAGAGCCTGTTGAATAAGCAGTCAGCAGTTTACTGGTATAAGTCCGCCACCGATCACCCAAAATAACTTTCTTTTTTTCAAAAATAACCTTCCCCTTACGTTTCCATCTATGCGAAACCGACTGACCTTTCATTCCGCTTAATTCAGTAAAATAAAACACCCCTACCGCGAAATCCTTATTCACCTTGACCGGCTGTTCAACCTGCCCCAAAGGCTCTCGATTGGCCACGCCTTGCGCCAACCGCGCCCGCGTCACTCCACGCGGCAATTCTGCGTTGACCGCCGGCGCTCTTTTTTGTTTGACTGTCAACCGGCTATTTTCCTGCTTAGTTTGACCGCCCACCCCTTGCTTTTGAATGTTTCGGGGACTACTGATCGGTTCAATAGCTTGACGGATCACAACAGATGCATCTCTTGGAACCTCTGCAGCCGTTTCTGAAGCCGTATCAGAACCTGTAAATATCCCATAAAAAACAAACACCAGTACTAACAACAAACCAGCAACTAAAGCAAGACGACCATAATTCCATTCCGTCACCATTCGATGCGGCGATTCAATATTAGTATTTGTGTTATTTTTAGCTAAATTAACCCTTATTACTACCGGTTTTTTATTTTCTGGCATGGCATCCTCAATTATGCACAAATTTTTAATAACACACTGCTTAAAAAAACATGTAAGACGAACAAAATATGATAGGTTGTTAATGTATCATTTTAAAAATGAAAATGGGTGGCTATATTGACTTTCACGCTAAAAGGTTCTCATGGATAACTGGCTACAAAAATTTCAATCGACGTCAGCGTTCAATGGTAGTAACGCGTCCTATATTGAAGCCCTTTATGAACAATACCTGACCGACCCAACGTCGGTTTCCAACGTATGGCAGCAAACCTTCAAAACAATCAAAGGTAATACCAAAACTGACAACAGACACGGTCCTATTTTAGAATATTTCAGCACACTGAGTACATTACCACCCCAAAAAAGAAATACCAATGCACAAAAACAAAACACCCAAAACAACCCAAAACAAGCGGCCGTTGACAAACTCACCCATTACTATCGAAAACACGGCCACCGAATTGCTGCCACCAATCCACTCCAGCCGATCCCTGAACCCGACTCTGGTTTCAATATTACCAGCTATGGTCTTAATGAATCCGACCTGGACTGTTATTTCTCCTCAGACCTCGTAGCCAACGAAAACCAACTCACTTTAAAAACCATTCTTGCCCATTTAAAGGCAGTGTACTGCCAAAGCATAAGTGCTGAGTATTTGCATATTGTTGACCCTAAACCCTCTGGCTGGGTCAGGAGGCACCTTGAACACAACACTCTTCATATTGATAACGAAAGAAAAATCGCACTATTAAAAACATTAACTGCCGCAGAAGGTATTGAAAAATACTTACACCAAAAATATATCGGTCAAAAAAGATTTTCCCTCGAAGGCGGTGAAAGTTTAATCCCGTTACTGGATGAACTTATTCAGCAAGCAGGCTGCCAACACGTAAACCAAATTGTTTTAGGCATGGCACACCGTGGCCGTCTTAATGTTCTCACTAACATTTTAGGAAAAAGCCCCGGGCTTTTATTTGAAGAATTTGAAAACCTACCCAGTAAACTGGCCTCCAGCAATGCGGGTGATGTTAAATACCACCAAGGCTTTTCTTCCAATATTTCCACCCCTGGCGGCCCTGTGCATCTATCCTTAGCCTTTAACCCGTCCCACTTGGAAATCATCAGTCCCGTAGTGATGGGCTCTACCCGTGCCCGACAAGATCGTTATGATAAAAACCAACCCGCTCATGTATTACCGATTGTCATCCACGGGGATGCCGCCTTTGCCGGCCAAGGGGTTGTCATGGAGACCCTGAACATGTCTGCTACACGCGCGTACACCACAGCAGGAACCATTCATATTGTTATCAACAATCAAATAGGCTTTACCACCAGCCATCCCTTAGATGCACGTTCAACATTGTATTGCACTGATATTGCTAAAATTATTCAGGCTCCTATTTTTCATGTAAACGGTGACGACCCGATTGCGGTACTCAAAATCACCCAAATAGCCCTTGCTTTTCGTATGCATTTTCATAAAGATGTTGTGATTGATCTGATCTGTTACCGACGCCACGGTCATAACGAAGCCGACGAACCTGCTGTCACCCAACCGTTAATGTATCAAACCATTCGCCAGCACCCCACTACACTCAAAATATTTACCGAACAATTAGTACAACACAATATTATCAGCCCCGAACAAGCCATCAAAATGGCTACGAATTATGAGTTATCACTAAAAAATAATAAAGAAGTCTCAAGACCCCGATTAAGCGACAGCACCTATTCATACACGACCCAATGGGATAAATATTTCAATAACCCTTGGGATACTGACTGCGAAACTCACGTTTCATTACAAGTCCTGAATCACTGCCACCAGCAACTATTAAAACTTCCCGATGAATTTAAAGTTCACCCTGTTGTTGCCAAAATGATGTCCCGGCGAAGTCAAATGATGGCGGGAACAGCTCCCATTGACTGGGGCTTTGCCGAAAACATGGCTTACGCCACCTTAGTCCTAGCCCATGAAAATATCCGTCTCTCCGGTCAGGATGTTGGCCGTGGTACTTTTGCACACCGCCACGCTATATTACATGACCAAAACAATGGCCATTATCATATCCCACTACAACATATCGATAAGAATCAGGGCCAATTTGATATTTATGACTCACTACTCTCAGAAGCCGGCGTATTAGCATTCGAGTATGGCTACAGCACAACGACACCAAACACGCTGGTCATTTGGGAAGCCCAATTTGGCGATTTTGCCAATGAAGCACAAGTCGTTATTGATCAGTTCATCAGCTCTGGCGAAAGCAAATGGAACCGACTCAGCGGTCTTGTCATGCTTCTCCCCCATGGCTTTGAAGGTCAAGGCGCCGAACATTCATCCGCTCGGCTCGAACGCTTTTTACAACTTTGCGCTGACAAAAACATCCAAGTCTGTGTCCCCACCACACCGGCACAAATATTCCATTTATTACGTCGTCAACAACTGCGTCTGGTTAGAAAACCTCTTATCATTATGAGCCCCAAGAGCCTGCTCCGGCACAAACAGGCCACATCCACGCTTAAAGAACTAACCGATGGTACTTTCATGCCTCTTATTTCTGACGCCTGCCCAGATCACTGCAACAAAATTGAGAAACTTATCTTATGTTCTGGAAAAATCTATTATGATTTGGCCCGTGAAAAACAAAAAATTAAGTCACCGCATCTACTACTGATCCGAATCGAACAACTTTACCCCTTCCCGGCCGAGGCCCTCTCTGAACAACTCGAACAATACCCCAACTTAACAGAGCTTGTTTGGTGTCAAGAAGAGCCCCGTAACCAAGGCTCATGGAATCAGGTTAAACACCGACTCAGAAAAATCGTCTCCCGTCGATTCCCTGTTAATTATGTCGGTCGTCCGCCTTCAGCTGCCCCTGCAGCTGGGAATTATGCTAACCATCACAAACAACAAACGACCGTTATCAACAAAGCATTAACTCATGCTACAACCATTCAACAACGCTTATGATTATTCAAATAAAAGTCCCGACTCTTCCTGAATCAATTTCTGATGCAACGCTGATCAGTTGGCAAAAAGAAATTGGTGCGCCTATCATTAAAGGCGAAAGCTTAATCGACTTAGAAACCGACAAAGTTGTTATGGAAGTGCCGGCACCTGAATCCGGCCACTTAACTCATATTTTTAAAGAAAATGGCGCTACCGTTACGGGCGGTGAGATCCTTGCCACTTTCGAATCAATAACGCATACAAAAATCAGCAACACTATAGAAGCTAACAAAAAACACAAATATTCAGAATCTTCTGAATTAAGCCCTGCAATCAGGCGCATTGTTCTCGAAAAACAACTGAATATCAAGCAAATAAAAGGCACTGGAAAACACGGACATCTCACCATGCAAGATATCCAAGATCACCTTAAAAAAGATGACCACCGCACTGAAACCAAGACACCGATTACGACTCGTCTCAACAACGATGAAGTGAGTGCAAATAGCCATGAAACCCGCCCTCAGAAACGGGTCGCCATGAGTCGACTACGCGCTAAGATTGCCGAGCGTTTATTACAAACCCAACAACACTCTGCCACACTCACAACCTTTAATGAAATTAACATGGCCAGCGTCATCGCTATTCGCAACGAATATAAAAGCCACTTTCAGAACCAATACGGGGTGAAACTCGGCTTCATGTCCTTTTTTATCAAAGCTGCTACAGAAGCCTTAAAGCAATACCCTATTATCAATGCCAGCGTTGATAACAATGACATTATTTACCATGGCTTTTACGATATCGGCGTCGCCGTTTCTTCCCCCAGAGGTTTAATAGTCCCCGTTTTACGCGACACTGATCAATTGAATTTCGCACAAATCGAAAAAGAAATCGCAACCTTCGCACAACAAGCCAGCGATGGTACTATTGCTTATGAAGACCTAATCGGCGGCACTTTTACCGTGACCAATGGTGGAACCTACGGTTCATTGTTATCAACACCATTACTTAACCCCCCACAAAGCGCTATTCTAGGTATGCATACCATTAAGGAACAAGCGGTTATAGAAAAGGGAGAAATCGTTATCCGGCCAATGATGAACGTAGCGCTTTCTTATAATCACTGCCTAATTGATGGCCGTGATGCGGTGCTCTTTTTAAAGGCTATCATCGCTAATTTAGAAACCCCAGAAAAGCTACTGCTTAATCTCTAACGCGCTACTATTCCACACTTAAACCATCCACGCGTTTAAAGCCTTGCGGTAAAAATAAGCCCCGACGCGCCCGGTTACCACCGTAATGCTCAATATCGACTGCTTTCAATTTTAAATGCCGTTTCCCTGAAAGGATTTTCATCGTCTGCCCATACTCACCTGATATCACGCCGACAAACAACAGCGCATCGACTTTAGCAATCAGATCCTTAGTCGGAATCTGTATCAGTTTATTACCTTTACCACGCGCTAATGCCGGCAATTCGTCAACAGGAAAAATCAATAACCGCCCTTGCTGAGTCACTGCAACCACCTGATCGATTTCATGATAGATGCGTGCCGGTCTCAAGATGCCGGCGCCTTCCGGCAACGTTAATAACACCTTCCCAGCTCTATTTTTAGTGGTTAACTCTTTTAATTGCACCCGAAACCCGTAGCCTGCACTACTTGCTAACAAATACCAATCTTCTGGATTACCGGCTAAGACCGTGGTAAACAAAGAGCCAACGGGCGGGTTAAACCGTCCGGTCAAAGGCTCTCCCTGACTACGGGCAGAAGGTAAATCATGCGCACTGGTCATATAACAACGCCCAAGTGAATCTAAAACATAAACGGGCTGGGTCGTTCGTCCTAAAGCCGTATGTAAACAACTATCACCCGCACGATAATTTAAGGTTTGTGGGTTAATATCATGGCCTTTAGCAGCACGGACCCAGCCTTTTTGAGATAACACAATAGTCAAAGGGTCATTAGCAATCAATAATGACGTATCCAAGACTTGTGATGCCCCCCGCTCAATAACCGGTGACCGCCGATCATCTCCAAACTTTTCGACATCACTTTCAATCTCTTGCTTGATGAGTTGTTTCAAGAACACACTTGATGCCAGAGTATTCTCCAAATTTTCCCGTTCAGTTTGTAATTGCTCTTGCTCACCCTTAATTTTAATTTCTTCCAGTTTCGCCAAATGACGCAATTTTAAATCTAAAATAGCCTCTGCCTGAATTTCAGACAAATTGAGTCGAGCCATCAAAACTAATTTAGGTTCATCCTCATAACGAATAATACTAATCACTTCATCAATATTAAGAAAGGCAATCAACAAACCATCGAGAATATGTAATCGCGCTAAGACCTTATCTAGGCGCACCTGTAATCGCCTACGAACCGTGGCCGTTCTAAAAGTCAGCCATTCCGTCAGAATTTCCTTAATATTTTTAACTTGCGGACGACCATTCAGCCCGATCATATTCAAATTAACCCGATAAGTCTTTTCCAAATCGGTGGTTGCAAAGAGATGCGACATCACCTCATCGACATCAACGCGTTTTGAACGAGGTATAATTAACAACCGCGTCGGTGTCTCATGGTCTGATTCATCACGGAGATCTTCAACCATCGGTAATTTCTTAGCCAACATCTGCCCGGCTATCTGCTCGAGCAACTTCGCACCAGAAACCTGATGCGGCAAAGCTGTCACAATGATATTACCGTCTTCAAGCTCATATTTAGCACGCATTCTTATCGAACCGTTACCGTGAATATACAGCTTTCGGATATCAGCCTGCGGCGTAATAATTTCTGCTTCCGTCGGATAATCAGGACCTTTAATATAATCAAAAAGCATTTCTAAGGGTGCGTCAGGGTTATCTAACAAAGCAATGCAAGCACTCGCGACCTCCCTCAAATTATGCGGCGGAATATCCGTAGTCATCCCGACAGCAATCCCCGTTGTCCCATTCAATAAAATATTCGGCAATCGATCCGGCAATAAAAGAGGCTCTTGTAACGTCCCATCAAAATTAGCTGTCCATTCAACGGTACCTTGCCCTAATTCACTTAATAATGTCTGCGCATAGGCTGTTAACCGTGACTCCGTGTAACGCATGGCGGCAAATGACTTAGGGTCATCAGGCGACCCCCAGTTTCCTTGCCCATCAACTAGCGGATAACGATATGAAAATGACTGCGCCATCAACACCATCGCTTCATAGCAGGCGGTGTCTCCATGCGGGTGGTATTTCCCTAAGACATCACCAACCGTGCGCGCTGACTTTTTGTATTTGGCCAAGGCCGATAGGCCCAATTCACTCATCGCATAAATAATCCGCCGTTGAACCGGTTTTAAGCCATCGGCAACATTAGGTAAGGCGCGGTCCAAAATGACATACATGGTGTAATCCAAATAGGCCTTCTCGGTAAATTCCTGGAGGGGTAAGCGCTCAAAGTTTTCCTGAATTTCCATTATTTCAAAACACCCGCATTAAAAATAAAACCGCTATACATCGGCCATATTACCCTTTTCCTCTAACCAATTGCGTCGGTCCTTAGAACGTTTTTTTGCTAATAACAAATCCATCATTTCGGTGGCAAGGGTTTCGGCCTCAACAGTCAATTGCACCAAGCGACGCGTATCAGGATTCATGGTTGTTTCCCGTAATTGCAAAGGATTCATTTCACCCAGCCCTTTAAAGCGTTGCACATTGATGGGTCCCTTCAATTTATCTATTTTAATGCGATCTAAAACCCCTTGACGCTCGGCATTATCCAGAGCATAAAAAACGACTTTACCGACATCAATCCGATATAACGGTGGCATTGCGACAAAAATATGACCGGCATTAATGACGGCTCTAAAGTGCTTGTAAAATAATGCACAAATCAAGGTAGCAATATGATTACCGTCAGAATCTGCATCCGCCAAAATACAGACTTTCCCATAACGCAAATTAGACAAATCATCTGAGCCAGGATCCACACCCAAGGCGACAGCAATATCATGTACTTCCTGCGAAGCCATGACTTGCATTGAGTCAACCTCCCAGGTATTTAATATCTTCCCTCGTAGCGGCATTATCGCCTGAAATTCGCGGTCCCGTGCCTGCTTCGCTGAGCCACCCGCCGAGTCCCCTTCCACTAAAAACAACTCTGTCCGCGTCAAATCCTGCGCTGAACAATCGGCTAATTTACCGGGTAAGGCAGGCCCTGACGTCACTTTCTTGCGCACAATTTTCTTACTGGATTTGAGTCGTTTCTGTGCACTTGCAATAATAATGTCTGCAATCTCTTCACCAATACGCGGGTGTTGATTCAGCCACAGACTAAAAGTATCCTTCGCAATCCCTGAAATAAAGACCACACATTCTCTCGAACTCAACCGTTCCTTCGTTTGACCTGAAAATTGTGGATCTTCGAGCTTGACTGATAAAATAAAATGACACCGATCCCAAACATCTTCAGGCGCAATCTTTACCCCCCGAGGCAATAATGATCGAAATTCACAAAACTCTCGAATCGCTTCTGTGAGTCCGGCACGCAAGCCATTCACATGGGTTCCGCCTAAAGGCGTCGGTACTAAATTGACATAACTTTCCGCAGTTCCCTCTGAACGCGCCTCACCCAACCAGGTAACCGCCCACTCAACAGCCTCATGGTCGCTGGCCTGCGCTTGCATAAAAGGCGGTTCGGGAACACATTCTGCCACACCTATTTGCTCCAGCAAATATTCTTTTAAACCATCCTGATAACACCACTGCCATTGCTCTTGGCTTGCTTCCACATTTAAATTAATTTGCAAGCCGGGACAAAGAACCGCTTTAGCCTGTAAGACATGCTTTAATTTAACAACGGAAATATTACAACTATCAAAATAACGCCCATCCGGCCAGAACCGAACCGCACTACCGGTGTTATTACGACCTATTGTATCGACTTGCACTAACTCAGTTTGCTTGTCACCGTTAGCAAAATCCATTTGATAAACACCGCCTCCCCGCTTAGTTTCCACTTCTAAACGCAGTGACAGAGCATTAACCACCGAGACACCAACCCCATGTAAGCCGCCCGAAAACTGATAATTTTTATTAGAAAATTTACCCCCGGCGTGTAACCGTGTCAGAATTAACTCAACCCCTGAAACACCATGTTCCGGATGAATATCAACCGGCATTCCACGACCATTATCAGTCACTTCAACACCGCCATCAGCCCGTAACTTAACGCCAATAGTGGTTGCAAACCCTGCCAATGCTTCATCGACACTGTTATCGACAACTTCTTGAACCAAATGATTCGGCCGCGTTGTATCGGTATACATTCCCGGGCGTTTACGAACAGGATCAAGGCCACTCAGAACCTCAATCGCTGCTGAATTATATGTATCACTCATTGCTATATTGTCTTTCTTCCTTAATTTTTAATATATAATGACCGCTTTGACTGCGCCTTGGCTATCGTAACATTAAAATAATTCGATAATTTGAATATGGCTCGAAAAAACATCACCCAATTTGAAGAAACATTGGCCGCATTAGAAACACTTGTTGAACAACTTGAGAAAGGCGATTTATCGCTGGAAGAGTCCTTAAAATCTTTTGAACAAGGCGTTAAACTTACGCGAGCCTGCCAAACCGCATTACAAGAGGCTGAGCAAAAAGTACAAATACTGCTTGAAAAAAATGGCACTGAACAATTAGAAAAATTTAACGATGAATAACGCACTCAAAGATTATATAAAATTATGTCAGTCTCGCACTGAGAATGCCTTGGAACACCGCTTGCCTTCCGCTGATATTTTGCCTCGTAAATTACATGAAGCCATGCGCTACACGGTTCTCAATGGCGGTAAACGTATGCGCCCACTGCTTACCTATTGCACAGGACAAGTGCTTGGCATTCCGCCTGAGGCACTCGATGCCCCGGCGTGTGCTGTTGAGTTCATTCATGTTTATTCCTTAATTCATGACGATTTACCTGCCATGGATGACGATGATCTTCGCCGTGGCAAGCCAACCTGTCATATTGCTTACGATGAGGCAACCGCTATTTTAACGGGCGATGCCCTTCAAGCGCTGGCATTTCAAATTCTTGCTACCGACCCCACGATTACCACACCCGCTGATCATCGGCTAAAAATGATTACCGCCTTAGGCAAGGCCAGTGGCTCACAAGGCATGGTTGGAGGTCAGGCTATTGATCTTGAATCGGTAGGAAAGAAAATTTCGCTCCCTGAACTAGAGAACATGCACATTCATAAAACCGGAGCTTTAATTCGTGCCAGTATACAATTAGCTACATTAGCCCAACCTGATATTGACGCGACCCACATCAAAAACCTAGATCATTATGCTAAATGTATAGGGCTATCCTTCCAAGTCAAAGACGATATTCTTGACGAAGAAAGTGACACCGAGACGCTCGGTAAAACCCAAGGCAAAGACCAGTCAAATGATAAACCGACTTATCCCGCGTTACTCGGCCTCAATGGTGCCAAACACAAGGCCCAAGAACTACATGAGCAAGCCTTAGAAAGTTTAGCTATTTTTGGTTCTGAAGCGGATTTACTACGCGCCCTGTCTTTATATATCATTGAGCGCACCCACTAACAGTGGTCGTCAAATAACCCGATCACACTGCAAACCTACGAACCCCTAACCTTTAAAAATAACCATGAATGCTCAAGGCGCCTACCCCTTACTGAGTCAGATAGAGACACCGGCCGACTTACGCGCCCTCACTGAAGATCAACTTAAGCCTTTAGCCAAGGAATTACGTGAGT
>LWDU01038170.1_pt1 | contig 12036 bp, 14 predicted proteins | sample 727161 | NCBI WGS metagenome assembly LWDU01 (sample SAMN04566230, study PRJNA314399) | hydrothermal vent metagenome | isolation source: deep sea hydrothermal plume seawater | place: Mexico: Gulf of California, Guaymas Basin | collected 2004-07-11 | reverse complement strand
TGTGGCCGGGTGACGCCGAGTCACTCGTCCGCGGCGTCGTCCTTCTCGTCGATCACTTCCAGCCGGGTAAACTTGCCCGCCTTGGCACTGCCCACCTGCATCAGGGATCGGATGGCGTTGATGGTTCGGCCCGACTTGCCAATGATCCGCCCGACATCCGTCGGGTGAAGGCGCAGCTCGTAAACCGTTGTCCGTTCCTGCTCGACCTCGGTGATGTTCACCGCGGCCGGATTATCGACCAATCCCTTGACGACCTGTTCCAAAAAAGCCTGCATGCTGTTTAGTTGCTCACCTTGGGCGCGTCGGCCTCTTCGGCAGCGGGCGCTTCCGGCTCGGGTTCTTCCCCGGAGGCGGATGCCTCGGTCGCTGCGGGAGCTTCCGGTTCCGTTGCCTCCTCAGCGGCGGGTTCCTCCGCCACGACGGCTACCGGCTCAGCAACCTCTTCGGCAGCGGGTTCCTCCGCTGCCGCAGCTTCCGGCTCGGCTGCGTTCTCGGTTTCAACCGGAGCGTCAACGGTCTCAGCCACCGGCTCTTCCGCCGAGGTCTCATCCCCTGCCTTGCGGGCTTTCTTGATGAACGAAGTCACCGTGTCCGACGCTTGGGCACCGACGCCGAGCCAGTAATCAACCCGGTCGAGGTTCAGTGTGAAATTGTTGTTCTTGAGCATCGGATCGTACGTGCCGATCTCCTCGATGATCCTGCCATCACGTGGCGAACGACCGTCTGCCACCACAACGCGGTAAACCGGTGTGTTCCTCTTTCCGAAACGCCTTAAACGAATTTTAACCATGACTGTATAACAGACGGTTTCGCAGAGAATTGAAGTGAAATAGCCTGCAAAACCAAGACTGCCCCGAATTTGGGGCCGCGCACCGTATTCGCTCCCCACCCTCATTGCAACCCTCTTTTTGAACTTTTTCGCCTGTTTTTCGGGGCCTTTTTAGCCCTTGAAAATAACAAATCACACGCTTGGCCAAGCGGCCGATTCAGCACTATTCCGTTGCAATCCAGTTCCTCTACCCAGCATCGTTGTGGGGTGAACCCGCACTTCGAACCACATTTCATGAGAGATTTGGTTCTTGGCTTTAACTTCCACCATCCGATGCAGAGAGAGGCGAAGAAGTTTGTTAGTCGCCGAGACTATAAAATGCATTTGAGCGAGTCTTGCCCCTGAAACTATATCCAATTTCAACGAGTAAAGTCTCGATATCTGACTTGTTTCCAGATTGTTCGGTTGTTAAGTGCTCAATTGAAATCTTTTTGGGCCACATTTTTTTTGAGCAGTGAGTGAAAAAAGGCTTCAAAGCTCGATATTCATATCCCTCAATATCAATTTTCAGCGCATCGATTTGGGCAACCCCCTCTTTATTAAGAATATCCTCCAGCGGCACCACGGGAATTTCGCCAGATTCGTCATCTCGCACTGCGTTTACTATTGCCAAATCTTCTTCGGCCACCACCAGATTGGCAGACCCGCGATAATCACCTATGGCCACAGCATGTATTGAGATATTATCCAGGTCATTAGCTTTCACGTTAAATCTCAGCCTTTCAAGAGTAGGCGGATTGGGCTCAATTGCGATTACTTTACCGGCGGTATTAGAGATTGCCCTAGCAATCCGGATTGAATACAGGCCGATATTTGCCCCGATATCCAGAAACACCGAGTTGGAACCCAGATCGGCCTTCAAAAAATTGATCTCGGCGAGGTTATAATCTTTGCGAAGAAGAAGACCGTTCTCGGTCAGGTTTGTCGTTGGATACAGGCGAAAGGCGCCTTCATCATCTACGTAGTCTATTGCGCCCGGTCGTAAGCGGTCTAGGATTCTCGTCCAAGTTGGGCGCGCCCATCCTCTGCACAAGCAGGGGAGCCGGGCGACTGAAAGGACAACTCTTTGAAGCGGACTGAGATCGTAGTTGCCAAAGGGGCTGGTAACATCGTTATCTATTTCAAGCATCACAAATATCGAAGTTGAAACTGAAGAGTTTTCCCCTTGCGGGTTGATGAGTTGGCGTAATGAAACGCATGGGACTCATTTCGAATCACATATGATCCATTCGCCGAGGAACTTTCGGCCTTCCGAGCAGACCAGGGCACGATCGTTTTCAGATAACTCTTCAATTTCACCAATTCCAGCCCATTGCTTTGGCTTGGATTTCAACACTCGAACATTAAATCCATCAAATTGCCGCAACAACGCCTCCCTTTTTTCATGTCTGTTTTCGAATTTCCAATCATGCAACTCTATAATAAAAGTTGAATTCTTGAAGGCAGAGACAACCTCAGGCGTGAACACATCGAACTCTCCGCCTTCGATATCGCATAAAACTAAAGTCCGGCCATTCAAAACTTCTGCGGGTAGGGATCGGTGAAACCCCGCTTCGGCCCTCCCAAACAAAGTGATATCATCTTGGACATTATTTTCTTTTGAATTTTCCAAGATCAACTTTCTGCCTTTTTGGTTTTCTTCAAAACAAAATGCATGTTCAACTTTTTTATGTATCAACATGCCAATCGGGTAATAACCATCTCCCGCACCAAGGTTAACCAAATATTGTAGGGAAGAAGCACTAATCACCTGCAAAATCTCAGGCTCATATAGTCCGTAGATTTTTGCTGCTAGATCTCCCTTTCCCCAATGGACCTTTTTACTCAGTCTCATTCCCGAGAATCCACCCCTTACCACTACACCTTTTGCTCTATCAAATAAGTTTCTTGATACACGTTTCCTGTACTCTTTTACACAAAACTTTAAGAATGGGTGCTTCGCCATTACGCTACTCTGTCCAATATTTTTCAAGCCAAGGGGATGGGCGAATAAGGCGCCACCATTTCCCGCTTTCCCCGATCAGGGCATCTGGTGGATTGGGTACCCCGTGGAAAATAATCACTCTTGAGTTTTCTGGTATCCGGGGTGTTTGGTACCACGACTTTGGCCAAGGGGGAACACAGTGGTATTTAAAACTCGGACACCATTCGTCAGGCCAGAATTTCAGTATCCCCAGTTTTCGGATTTCAGAAGACAGGTAAGCCTGTTCGTGTCTGAATTGTTTCCTGATCTCAACGAAATTATCCGTGAAATTCTTGAGTATGTGAGGGTATCTCCCAACTTCAAACCTGAACACAGAAGAGTTTCCAATCATCCTGGCTGGTCGATGCTTGTCGCGGATAATTGCAAATTCAGCTTCAAATTCGAACAAGCAATCGATACTCCCAACAATGACGACATCCAAATCGAGGAATAGCGTTGGGCCGGAAAGATTCCCAAAGTTTTCCGCGTACAACGTCAACTTCATCCAGCCTCGCTCCGGCAAACCTTCTGGTATGTCAAGTTCAGGAAGTGGTTGGATTTCCACCTCAGGGCGAATCTCATCGGGAACCTCAGTGAAACAGATAAATCGGAAATCAAACGTCAGGTTTCTGGCAACCATTCCATAAAGACGATTGACATATTCGGGGCCAAACTTATCCCCCCACTTCATGCAAATAACATTCACAACAATTGCAACTCTCTCGCTCTTAATCAGAAATCGACTCCTGCCCGGACTGCCATCGCCAAATCTCTAGCATCATCACCTCGTCAACTCACAAACAATTGTGGTGTGGCTTCCTTCCCGCGTCGGCAACTTAAGGTTTTTCCGCCTTACGGGTCAAGACAAGGACTTGAATTGTATTGGGAACCATCAGTTTTCGTCTAAATCCATCCGCAGGCGGAAGTAGGCTTGGAGGCCGAAAATCTTCAGCGTGACGAAGGTTCGATCGGCGACGGTCCACGGCTCGAACGGTAGATCGCGCCATTGGTTGCTGGGCAGGAATGAACTGGTTTCCACCGTCACCGGCAGGCCGAGTTCCGCCCAACTCAGTGTGAACGTGTGCCCGAACGGATCAACGCTGATTGCCAGTCGGATATCGTTCGGCTCATACACCACGAAGCGAGCGATCGCGCCGTTGTTGGTCGGCACGACGTCGCCCTCCAGCGCGGTGGCGCGGATGACGTTGGTGAACTGCCCCTTGGCCAAGGGCATCAGCGTGAGCTGAAAATCGGCGGTGGCACCCGGCTCCACTTGGCCAAGCGCGTACACCAGCGTCCGCCCGTCACCGAGCACCTGCGTCGGCTCCGGCTTGGCCGAGAGCAGCGTAACGCCGGCCGGCAGTTGGTTGGTCACCATCACTTGCGTCGCGACGGTTGGCCCGAAGAAAACCAAGCGGCTGTTAATTTGCACCGGCTGCCCCGGCCGGAAGTCCGGCTTGGCCAAAGTCGAGGTCATTTGCAGGTCGCCCGGGGCCGTGGCGGTGAAGATCGCGTCACTGGCCACCTCGCCGTCGGGCGTGATGATCGATACCGGGCCGGTCGAGGCGTTCGCCGGTAAAAGCGCCACGAGTTCGTTGACCGACCTGCGCTCGAACACCGCCACGCCGGTGCCGAATTTCAAAAACAAAACCTTGTGAAACCCGGCGCCGCGGATGATGACCATGGTTTGCGCCGGGCCGATGACCGGCTCGAACGAATCGATGCGCGGCAGCACGGCAAACGAGTTGGTGCTTATCCAGCGGCCACCCGGCGCGACCAACTCGATGCCGCCGCCGAGCAGATCGGTGGCGACGGTGAACTTGAGTTTGTCGTTGCTCATCACCTCGAACGACACGGCTTGCCCGCCGATCCGCAGCGACTCGAGCCCGAGAAAATTCCGACCGGCGAACTCCACCTCATCCCCCGGCTTGGCCGCCAGTTTCTCCGGCTTGGCCAAGCGCGGCGGCAGGAAAAAGGTTGCCTCGCTTGTGAAATCACCGAGCGCACTGAGCAGCTTGACCGGGCCGGACCGGGCATCCGGCGGCACGGTGACGCTGAGTTGCGTCGGCGCCGGGGCGTTGAACGCCGCCGCCTTCACGCCGCCGAACTCCACCGCCGTGGCGCGGTCGAGGTTGCGGCCGTGCAGTTTCACCTTCGTGCCAGCGACGCCTGTGCCCGGCTCGAAGCCGGTGATGTGCGGGCCGTTGCCAATGATAGTGAGCTTGTCGGCGGTCGTGCCGGAACCGAATGCGTTTTGCACCGTCAACGCGCCGGTCGCGGCGTTGAGCGGCAACTCGACGCGGAGCTGCGTCGGCGCGGTGACAGTGAAGCGCACGGCCATTCCGCCGAGCAACACGCGGGTCGCTCCGGTGAAGTTCGCGCCGCGCACCGTCACCCACTTGGCCGGCGCGGCGAGCAACGGGTCGAACGACTCGATCACCGGCGCGCGAGTCACGGTGAGCGCCGCGCTACTCGTCCCGAAGCCGAATGCGTTGGTGACTTTTACGAGACCGCTCGTCGCGTTGGCGGGGACCGTGAAGTCGAGTTGCTGCGGCGACGGCGTGCTTTGTCCCGCCGCCCGGGCCGCGCCGACGTGCACGGCGGTGACTTGGCGGAAATTCACGCCGCGCAATGTCACCTTCATCCCGGGCGCGGCGAGTGGCGGCGACACGCTTGTGATCACCGGTGCGCGGGTGATGGTGAAAAAGTCCTCGGTGACCGCTTGGCCAAGCGCGGAGGCGAGGGTGATTTTTCCGCTGGCGGCGGCCGGGACGGTGGCCTTGAGTTGTGTGTCGGCCACGACGGTGAAGCCGGCCCGCACGTTGCCGAACCAAACGGCGGCGACCGGCTTGAAGTTGACACCGCGAATGACGACCGAGTCGCCGGGCGCGCCCACCCACGAGTCGAGGCTGTCGATGATCGGCCCCGGGCCGGCGACAATGAACGGCTCGCTGCTCGCGCCGGCTCCGTCGTGCGAAACAGTGATCGCGCCGTCGGTGACATTCGGCGGCACGACGGCACGGATCTGCGTCACCGCAGTGACGCTGAAGTTGGCCAAGCGACCGCCGAACTTCACCGCTGTGACGCCGGTGAAGTTTTGTCCCTCAATGGTCACGATCGTTCCCCGCCAACCGCGCGCGGGATGAAAGCCGGTGATGCGCGGCGCGACGGCGAACGGCACCGGTGCGGTCACCTCCCCAAGCGGCGTGGCCAACGTCGGCTTGGCCGTGGTGGCGGCGTTGGGAACGGTGGCGTGAATCTCGAAAACGCGCGGCTGGCCCTGTCCGTCGATGACGGTGAGCGGCTCCCAGTCGGCCAGCGCGCTGCCGAATTTCACCGCGCTCACCGTCTGCAATTCTTTGCCGGTGAAAACGACGCGCGTGCCGGGGCGTCCGTGGCGCGGCTGCATCTCGGTGACGACCGGAACGGCGCGGAGTCCGCTTGGCCAAGCGACGAACACGGCGGCGGCAGCCAGCCAAGCGGAGCGGGAAGTTTTGCGGGCCAAGCGCACGTCGGCTCAGGCGATGCCCAAGGTCTTTTTGCCCTCCTCGCTGATCATCGACTGGTGCCAGGGCGGATCCCAAACGACCTCAACGCTGGCGTCGTCGATACCCGGGAGGGCGAGCATGCGGTTTTGGGCGTCGGCGGCGATTGCCGGGCCCATACCGCAACCGGGCGCGGTGAGGGTCATTTTCATTTGCACCCGATTGCCGCCGTCGTCGGGCAAGTCATCCATGCAAAGGTCGTACACGAGGCCAAGGTCCACGATGTTCACCGGGATCTCCGGGTCGTATACCTGCTTGAGCGAGGCCCAGACTTCCTGCTCAGTGGCGGGTTCGCCAGACTCGCGCGGCTTGGCGTCGTCCGGCACCTCAAAGCCAAGCGCGTCGGCATCGGCGGCATCGACGCGGAACAGGCCCTGTGGCGAGCGAACGGTGTACGCGCCACCGAGCGACTGGGTGATGTCCACCGGCGTGTCGGCGCCCATGGTCATCCGCTGGCCGGAAGGGATTTGTGTGACCTCGCACTCGCGGGTGAAGCGGACGGATTGAATCTCCTGCATCGACCAATGGTCAATGGCTGCGGCGGCGGTGTCGAGGGCGAAGTTGCCGACTCAGTGCGGGATGTTTGAGATTTTGGGATCGATGAGGATGGCCTTCTTTATCCGGAGTAAGTCCCGGTCGCCCCCGGGCGTTGGCGAGGCGTTGTGGCCCCGTTTTTGTTTCGTGCGATCCTCGAGCCACTTCCAAGCCTCGGAGTGACCGTCGGCGAAACCGAAAACACCCGCGCCGTTGTGCCAGTAGGCAGGGGAATTTTGCCAATAATTTTTTGCGTACACCGGGATGGCGAAGAAACCGTCATCGATGGTACCCTCGTTCTCGTCGAGAAACACAAACGCATCGGACGGCGGCGGGCTTTTGATGTCTGACATTTTCTGATACGGCGGATACTGCGCACCTTGCACCCATCCTATTTCTGAAAACACACCGCCCATATGCCCGTTCATTGAGTAACTGCGGGCCGGTTTAAACTTTGCCCTACTCCCCATCATCGGATGAGACGGGCACTGGTAAATACCAACCGAGTCGTTGTACTTAAACAAGCCCCCTTTTCTGAGGACCATCAAATTCGTCGCGTGTTTAGGGTTTTGCATGTTGAATCCCGGATCGATCCACGCGCCTTTGCGGCCAAGCGAGTTGCTAATTAAGCGATCTTGATTGTCTCCGGCATACATGAACCAGCAAAGGGCAAGTTGCTTGGTGTTGTTTACGCAGGAGATGCCCTGAGCCTTGGATTTGGCCTTGGCTAGTGCGGGCAGCAGCATCCCCGCAAGGATGGCGATGATGGCGATGACCACCAGCAACTCTATCAACGTGAAGGCGTATCGCCTTGTTTTATTGGGAGTGTTCATTGGTTTTGTATGGTCGTCTCTTGCAAAATCACGGTCTAGGAGCATGGCAACGGGTTTCAAATTGCTCTTTCAAAATAATCCACCGTACTATTTTGAACATGAATCAATCGGCCGTGAGCTTGGCCAAGCGATTCAGGGAAGTGGCTTTTTGCATGTGGGGCAAACCGGCCTACCATCCGCCAACTGCCCGGCCTGCACGTAAAAACAGCCGTTCACCGGGCACTTCAGGCCATCCACCAGGCGGCCTTTTTTACACTTGGGGCAAACCATCGGCTGGCCCATTTGGCTCGGGTTGTCGTCGTAAAACCGGCCTCGGATCTCGGGATCGATCACCTGCATCTCGCCGCAGGCGCTGCATTTGGCCCAAGTGCCACCGTCGGGAAAATCAGCGCTCGTGCCCGACGAGGACACAAAACTGACGATGAAGCCGCCACAAAGAATGATGGCTGCAATGGAAAGTCCCAGCTTGGCCTTGTCGTTCATCTGCAGTTTACCACCATTCCCGGTGCGGCTGGTTGTCGTTGTTCCAGCGCCGGAGCATATTTGCGGCATCGGGCTTGAATGCACCATTAGGCTTGCGAGCTACCAAATCCATCATCTTGTGGTACTCGGCATGTCCATCGGCCAGCAGAATGTTGGAGCCAAGGGTGTGCCGTTTGCTGGGCCATTCCTTGGCAGGATTGTTAAAGTTGCCACCGTCACAGGGATCCACAGCGCAATCCCATACCCCATCCGCCTGGGTATCGGAGATGCATACCATGTCCGATGGCATGCGCACCGTGCTCTCGGGGATCAAATCCTTCTCACTCTTAACATCCCCACCAAGACCTAGTGTGCGGTCGTTCACTCTCACAAACTCACGCACCCCCCAATCGTTGTAGCCGTAGGTGAAAAATGCACCGCCACCGGGGTGAAGGTTAAACGGAAATGTAGGGTCTTTCTCCATTGCCCTTTTTTGCCGGGCAAAAAAACAGATCCGTGCTCTCAGCATAACTGTAAAGCCGCCCCGTCCAAGCGATTGCGTTGTTGACTGATTTTCCGGTGTACTTGGATTTGCCTATACCGGACCGGAGATCCCAGTGTCCGGGATAATAGGCGTTGTCGGAGACGTACATCTGCAAGGCGATGCCCATCTGCTTTTCGTTGTTCATGCAGAAGATCTGCTGCGCCTTGGCCTTAGCCTGCGCCAGCGCCGGCAGGAGCATGGCGGCCAGGATGGCGATGATGGCGATGACCACCAATAACTCGATCAGCGTGAATCCGGTTCGCTTGGCCTGGGTTTGCTTGTTCATTGGCTAAATAATTTCCACTAAAAATCGGTGCTGAATCGAAAATCTGCCATTCACCACGTAATAAGCAATCCTAAAAGAGCATTTTTTGGTCTGGCCAAGCTGGAGCGAGGGGCGCAGCATCCGGCTCTCCAACAGCGAGATCTAGCACCATGGCAGACCTAAACTTCAACTGTCCGCAATGCGGCCAAAACCTGACCACAGACGAAAGTCTCTCCGGCTCTGAGATCGAATGCCCCTCCTGCAGCAAAGCGATCGAAATCCCCTCGGCCGGCGATGAAAACGTGGAGCGAACCGAGGCGGAGCCCGCCCCCCCCGTAACCGCGGAGCCGGAACCCAAAAAACTGGCCGTGGCGGTTCACGGGGGCGGCGAGGAGTTGATAAAAAAAAGCAGCTCACACAAGGAGAAAGAGATCAGCGGCGACGGAAGAATTTGCGTCAAGACCATCAAGCGGGGCGACTGCATCGAGCTGGGGCTGGACAAGTTCGACGAGGAGGTCAACAAGTTCATCGAGAAGTTTTCCCGCGAGCAGATCATCAGCGTGCACTCCCTGAACTACTCGCACTTCGACCCCGGCACCCAAAAGTACCTTCCCGATTACGCCGCGTTGATTGTGTACGAGCGGTAGGGAAAAATTTTCAGTTTCAAGTTTTCAGTTTCAATCGGGGACATAGATTTTCTCGGATTTTTAACTTTGATTATTTGTGAAAACCCGTGAAATCCGTGTCTCTTTTCAGAAGACGAACGGCGAGTTGAACAGGCCGCACTCGGGGCACCGGGAACGATCCACGTCGTGGTCGTCTGTATAAACGTAGGCGCACCCGTCACAGCGAAACACCCGGTCCTCGGTCGGCTCCGGCTCGAAGCGTTTGCGACGGTATTCGTAAAGCGCCACCATCACGCCCAACACGCCGGTCACGACCGCGAAGCAGAGGAAGATGATTTGGCCGGGAAACATCAGGCCGGCGGCGGGGTTGGAGCGGCAGGCGGCTTGGCCGAACAACGCCTCGCCCCACTCAAGCACTCCCGGCCGGTCGGGGCGATCGAACCGGGTGCGCTTGGCCGGCTCGAACCGGATGCCCCGGAGCAACTCCAGCGCGCGGCGGGCGGCGGCGGCCTGAAATGCGTCGCCCTTGACCAGGCGATCCTCGACCGTGGCCGACACCACGTAGCCGTCCGTGTTGACGCCGATCCGGACACGGGTTCGCCGCAGCGCCTCGTCGTGCGGCATGGCCGGGACGGACACCGAGCGCACCACCGGCCGCTTGGCCAAGCTTCCCCGGAGTTCCAGCTCAGAGGCGGCTCGGAAAGCCAAGCGGGGCGACTCGACCGCCATCGACCGGACCGGGCGCTTGGCCGGGTGATCCGTCACGAAAGCGAGGTGATCCGGCAACGCCGCACGGAAGGCGGCCCCCAGAGCGGCAGGCTGGTTGTCGAGCAAGCGCGGTGCTTCATCCCAGTTAATGAGCTGATGCTCCACCCCGGCAAACTGCCGCCAAGCGGTGCCGGAAAAACCGCGCCGGTTCGGCCGCGAAAACAGGGTCGGATCGCTGAACACCGCCCCCGGGCCGGTGTCCGAGATCAGTTGAATCTGCGGCATCAACCGAAGCGGTTCGCTTTTGTTGTGTGCGCGCACGGCGAGTGCATCGCGTCCCAGCCAGACAAGGACGCCCAGTTGCAACGCGAAAACGATCAGCACCCAGATTCCCATGGTCCGGTTGGACCAACCCTCGCCTGGCTCGCGGGTTGTTGGCTCGTCACTCATGGTGCGGCACGGGGGGCCGGCTCGAATGGGCGGGAAAAATCCGGCGGCCGGGAAGCCAACAGGACACGCCCGACACCGATCTCGCCGGCGATGGCGCAGAGCCGGACTATCGCCCCGTGTTGCACCGCCTTGTCCGCCTGGATCAGCAGCGAGATTTCTTTCGGCTCCTTGCCGCCCTGCTCGATGGCTTGGATGATTTGGGGGCGCAACAACTCGGTCGAGGGCAGTTCCAGCTCCACCTGTTGCCCGGCCTTGAGTTGGTCGTCGAGACGGGCCATGCGGCCGTTCACACGCACCCTACCCTGCTCCACCGAGCGCCGAACGATGTTGGGATCCAAGTCAGGGCGGCGGTTGACCAGCAACGAGGCGAGGGGAAGATTTCCCTCCTCCTCACTGACGGACAATGAAATGAGCTCGTTACGCAAAATGAGTCCGCGAAAATAAAGAATCCCGTTCGCATCGACGGCGACCGCCAGCGAAGGATCGTTCACGCCCGTGTGCTGGGAGGACTCGGGGAGGGTGATGTCCACCTCGATGCCCGGCTTGAAAACCATGGAGGTGTGAAACAACAAAAGGGGCAACATCAGGAACAGCACCCCGACAAACGGAGCGAAGTCCAGCCGCCCGTGAAAGGGCCGAATGCTTCCCTGGTTGTTCATTTGTCGCCGGCCTTGGGTGCCGCCCTGCGGGCCGCCCGGGACTTGGCCAGGCCGGCCGACTTGGCCGGCGGCATTTCAACGGTGATGATGTTATATCCACGGCCAAGTCATTCTTGCGGCCGACGAGATAGTTGAAGGCGATGTAGCACGGAATCGCAATGGCCAGGCCAAGCGCCATGCAGACCAGTCCCTCCCAGATACCGCCGGCCAGCGTCTTGGCCAAAACCCAGTTGCCCTGCTCCCACACGCCGCGAAAAATGCGGATGAACCCCAGCACCGTGCCCAGCAGTCCAAGCAGCGGGGCGATTTGTGCAATGGTGCCCAGCATGTTCAGCCGTTTTTCCAGCCGCGCAACCTCGATGCGCTTGTTGTCAACGAGCAGTTCGCGCAACTGCTCCCGAGACTGTTCGCGGTTGAGGATGCCCATCTTCGTCATCCTCGCCACCGGACCCGGCGTGGCGTCGCAAATCGCCACCAGTTCGACGATGTTGTAATTGTTTTTGAGATTGGTCCGGATCCCGGCGATGAACTCCGTGGTGTTGATCTGGACACGGCGATAATTCAGCATACGCTCAAGGAACGCCGTCACCGCAAACGCCGAGACCAATAGCAGCACCC
>LWDU01036068.1_pt1 | contig 12040 bp, 4 predicted proteins | sample 727161 | NCBI WGS metagenome assembly LWDU01 (sample SAMN04566230, study PRJNA314399) | hydrothermal vent metagenome | isolation source: deep sea hydrothermal plume seawater | place: Mexico: Gulf of California, Guaymas Basin | collected 2004-07-11 | reverse complement strand
CCAGCAGCCCTGCAACCAGCTTGCCTTTATTTTTTTTCGGTCCGGTTGTCTGCATCGTTTTACTCCACCCGTAACCCGAAAATAAGAACGGCAGCTTCGCCCGCTTTTAATTCACCCACATTCACCGACACATCACCGGTACCGCCCTCGGCTGGTGCAGCCACATCAGCGCTGCAATCCCCCGAGGGAAGCTGGCAACGTGTGGCAGCAGACAGCATGGTTGTGAACGGCTGGGTGCGATCATTAATAGTGACTTCATACATGCTCTGCGCGCCGGTGTTGGCCGCCGTCAGACGATAAATCACGCATTGCTCGCCAGGTGCTGCCGTGAATCGGGTATACACGAAACAACCATCGGCGGTACAGCTGCCCGGGCCATCGGGGACACCATCACAATCCGCATCCAGCGCCTGCTCCTTGGTCACCGCCACATCGGTATTGCTGGTCGTGGTGGAATCCGTCGCAGTGTCTGTCACCGTCTGCCCGGCACCCTGTGCCGTGACGGTGAGCGTCTTCAGGTTGGTAATGCCATAACCGGCCGTTGCCGGGGCAAAGACCCGGGCAAACACGGACAGGCTCTCGCCCACGGCAAGCACACCATCCGCCCCGGCAGTCTGCAGAGGCGTGCCATCGACAATCAGGGTATCCGCCGTATCCCATTGGCCATTGCCATTACTGTCCTCGTAGAGGGTAATCGACCAGCCATTGTCACTGGCGCTGTCAGGCGTGCCACTGAGCAACACATTGGTCAAATCCACATTACCGGTGTTGGTGAGCTGATGGCTGTAGAGCACGCTGCTGCCCGGCCCCACTTGCCCGGTCTGGTCCGGCTGCAGTGAAAGTGCTGGCCCCGCCACCACGACCACCTGGTCCAGCTTGATGTCGCTGGCATTGCTGGTCGGCGACAACGCACGCAGATACAGCGGCAAGGTATCGCCCCCGCTGGCCGATTCCGGCACCGTGACCTGGGCACACACCAGCCGCTGGCTACCTGCCGGCACCAGCCCGGTATTGGTAATAGTGACGCCATTGGCACTGCAGTCACCCGATCCACCGTCACGGTAAAAAGCCACAGCCCACCCCGCGGGTAATTGCCCCGGATTGAAATTGCTGTTGCTGGCGTGCAGGTCGTAGCTGTCCTGCCGCGGCCCGGTGTTATTCACGTACAACACAAAGGTGCCACGGCTGCCCGGCGCCACAGACAAGCTTCGCACCGGCGAGGCTTCCGGCCCCGGCCCTTCACCCGGAGCGCTACCGTTAACCGGCTGATCATTGGTGAGGTCCACACTGTTGGTCGCAATGCTGATGAGCGTGTCGGTCACCGCATTGCGCACCTGGGGATCGGTGACTGAACTGGCCACCTTGGTGACCTGGAAGGGCCCACCCAGTGCATTGGGCGGCAGAATGGCCTGCAGGACAACGCGCACGCCGCACACACCATTACCGGCATCGCGGACAAAGCGGGCCGGACACTGGCCACCTTGATCGACCAGCGGAATCGGGCCGGTGTCAGGCACCCCGTTGCCATCGGTATCCACCAACGGAGTAGCACCATCCGCCTTGAGTAACTGGAAGACGGTACCCTGGGGGAAGGGATCGCTTAGTGCCGCCCCGGAACGGTCGTTGGCGGCATCGATGGTGATATCGAAACGGTCTTCACCATCGCCGGTATTCCAGATCACGTTGTTGAACAGCACGGTGCCACCCTGCCCGGCACTGGCAATCTCGACACGGTTACCGGTATCGCTCACGTCATCGCTACCGGTAATGCTGTCATTCTCACTGTTGTTGGCCACCACCGCTGGCGCCAGCGCCCGGTCGATAACCCGGTAGCTCACCGCATTGGTACTGAACGGAGACGGCGTACCGAAATCCGTATTGCCGGCTTCATTGGAATAGCGGAAACGGCCGGTATTGCGAACCCGGTCGCCGGCACTCAGGCCCGCATCCAGGGTAACCTCGAAGGTGAGAGTGCCCACACCACCCGGTGGCAATTGCGTCACGACCGCCCGCACCCGATCCTGACAATCCGGTTCAGCAGCATCTGTATCGTAGGCACAATAGCGGATCAGGTTAGGGGCATTGCCCTGATCACCATCATCGCCATCGTCTGTGAGCGGGGTGTTGCCGGTAAACGTCCAGCGAGCGGAATCCGGCACATAGGTCATGCCTGCTGACACCCCATCCACGGAAACCGTCGGCAACACATCTTCAATGATGATATCGGTGGCCGCCTGGTCCGACGGGTTACGGTAATCCAGGGTGACGGTGATCGGCCCATCCGGAGAACGGCCTTCCCGCTGGCTCAATGACTTGACCACTTCAATCACCGGACCATCGATGACATCCGCTTCATCCGTATTGATGGCCAGCAGGGTGTTATCCGCATCACTACGCGCACGAACCTGCAATGACGGCTGCTGACCCGCCACCGTTCCCGCCGACAATTCAGCTTCCACCACCAGCGCAAATGTTTCGCCGGAAATCATGTACGGGGTCAGATTATCCCAGCAGCCATCCGCGTCGGACTGGGTAAACAAGGCACCGCCCGCATCGGGTTGGCCATCGCCGTTGCCGTCGGCGTAAACGGCCCAGGCATCAATGCCGCTATCCACATTGGTAATACACAACTGATACTGGTCGCGCCCATTACCGGTATTGGTCAATACATGGGAGAAATACACCAGCCCACCTGGCACTGCTGGCTTGCCCTGATCACTGACCAGTTCAATACCCGGAACGTTCTGCACCAGCGTCTGCACCAGGTTGGAGGTAACCCGCTGTGCTTCCGCCTGCTCCGTACAGCCATCATCAAGACAGGCCCGGTAACTCGCCGACGCCTGGTTTTTGATCACGGTGCCTGCCGCAGGTGTGGCCGCCTGAACACTGGCTCCCAGCATCAGCAACACCATCAGCCCTGTACGTTGCAGTGTCTTCACCCCAACTCCCCCTTTACTTCACTGGCGCCGGCGGCACGAATTCATCGCCGCCACTGCGGGCAAAATCAGCCCGCAGTACCAACGGGCGACTCTGCGCATCCAGCGGCATCAATTCAACACGACGATTGATGACCCGCTGTTCGTTATTCGCGTCAGGCAGAATAGGCAGCTCTTCGCCCAGAGCGACACGCTTGATGCGGCCATTGCTGATGCCCCCATCACGCAGGTACTGCACAACCCGGTCCAAACGACGTGCCGCCAGTTTCTGGTTATAGCTGGCCGCGCCCTTCTCATCGGTGAACGCCTGCACGCTCACCTGCAGGGTCGGGTACTGTTTCAGCACCGCCAGATTGCTTTCCAGCCGGCGCGCTTCAGCGTCCGCCAGCTCATTCTGGTCAAACCCAAAATACACCGCCGGCTCCCAGACCTGGGTGCGACTTTCACCGGCCACCAGGCCTGCTCCGCCGCCAGCAGCAATACCGGTGACCGTCACCAGGCCGGTGCTCGTTACCCGAGCCTCCACCGGGCACAGTTCATCATACTGTGCATACAGTGACTCGGTGCTGGCACAGCCGGCCATTGTTGTCATGCCCGCCAGGATCAGCAGAGCGAACCGCGCTTTCATCGTGTTCATCGCGCATCTCCCAGATAACTGCGCTGCCCGGCGGCTTTACTGCCCAGCCAGCTCAGGTCATCTTCATCGAATTTGTATTCCAGTCCAACAAACACGCCTTCCGCGTTATAGCCTTCCGGGTCCAGGTCATCGTCACGGAAACCGGTAAAGTTATAGCCCACACCCATGCGCAGATTACGGCGCACCAGTGCATTGACGGTAAAGCCGTAGCTGTAACGGCGCTCTTTAACGCCTTCCGTGGTAATCGCACCACCATGCAGATCCAGATCAAAACGGCGAGTGATATCCCAGATAATCCGGCCATCCGCCACATAGGCATCCGATTCCACATCCAGATTGCCCAGTTCGGTTTGTTGCCATTTGGCGCCCAGGCGACCAGAGAAAATCCAGTCGTCATGGGCCTGATAGTTATGGTGCGTGGAGAACAGGTGCACAGTGCGGTCGCTGCCACCGCTGCCGCCCCACTCTTCTTTCCATTTGTACATGAACAGCATGTGGTGACGATTATCCCGACGCGGACGGCGGGCCATCCCCAGGGTGACAATGTTGTCGCCTTCCTTGGCTTCAGTATCAAAGTACTGCAGGCGCAGGTCATCACGTACCACCGCAGACCAGTCGGTATTGACTCGCCAGATATTGGCCGCACTCAGACCATAGTACTCGCGATCATCACCAAAACGGGTTTCCACCCGGCCCAGGGTCCGGCGGTTTTCATTGCGCTTGTCTTCTGCTCCCACGGACAAGGCCGTGGCGTCCTGATTGGTCTGTCCGTCCAGTGTCTGAATCCATTCCATGGACGGCGATACGGTGAGCCCCGGTTCAATTTCAATATCCGACTTCACACCATTGGCCGCGGCCACATCACGGCCATCCACGGCACCGCGCAAACGGTACTCGGAATACACATCCGTATTACGGGTGACCGCAGAACGCACACCGGTGGTGAACTGCTGCGTTTCCACGTCATCGTCCAGCGTATTGATGCCATTCAGGCTGTTGATGATCTCGTAACGGCTGTAGAGGCTGGTTTTCTCGGTGAGCTGCATGTCCGCATCGGCCGCGATACGGCGGCGGCTGGTATCGTTGAAAGCCTGTTCGTATTCCGCACCAATCTGGAAGGGCTTGCCCAGCAGATTCAAGCCCCGGTCAGCGCCGAGAATATAGGTGCCGAAATCTCATCCTTCTGCTCGATACCGCGCACCCCGCCGCGCAAGGCGGTGGCACCGATACGTTTTTCCCCGATCACGCCCAGGCTGTTCTGCTCTTCCGTCCCGTCCAGCTGCTTGGAGCGAATGCCTTCCACTTCCACGGAAAAATCCCGGGCCAGCATCTGCTCGTGCCCTAAACGCATTTCTTCACGGGCGGCACTGATACCCGCCGACGGGTTATCAAACCCGGCCTCCGCGCGCGCCCAGCGCAATTCGGTACGCGAACCATCCACCCACAAACGCTCCCCATTAATGCTGTAGGCGCGCCCTTCCGGGTCATTGTTTTCATGGGCCATGGAGCCGGAAGACACATTGATGCGGGTGTTCTCGTCCAGCTTGTATTGCGCGGAAACGCTGGTCAGGTCGAAACCTTCGGTTTCATGGTCATCCTGGGTGCGGCTAACGCCCAGTTGCAGCTGATCGGTCAGGTCGTAGTTCAAGCGCGCGCCGAGAACATTGTATTCCTCGGCATCACCTTCCACGTTATAGCTCACGCGGACGAACACCGGGTTCAGGTTAGCATCCACCGTGGGGACCACATCGTGGAAGCGAATATCACCGGTGAAATAATTCACCGAGTAATCCACGTAGCGGGTCAACGGTGTGGTTTCGATGACCAGGCCCCGGTTGTTGCGGTCACGCACAATGATTTCCACGGTCTCGCTGTCACGGGCCGGATCATTGCTCAAGGTGAACAACAGCGCGGTACCGTTACCCGGCAGCTCTTCGGTCACTTGCTCCATGTCCGGGCGAGCAGCGAACACCTGGAAGCGGGCGCGACCGTTATCGTAGACGCCATTCAACCCGGTCAGGGTGCGCTGGGTACGGCCCAGATCGTAGAAGTCATTCTGCGGGTCGGTGAGATAATCCCCCCACATAATGCTGCTGCGGTCCTTTTCCAGTTTCGCATACAGCTTGCTGCGGCTGCGGGCATCGTAGCCACGCACAGACGCATCGCCAGGGATCGGGTAGTAATCTGCGGGATTCAGATCACGGCGCACTTCGTCTTCGGTGTCCAGATCCTTGTCGGTGTCGTAGGCCAGGGTCAGGTGGGCATCGCCGCGGACCTGACCTTTCATGAACACGGCAGCCCGGCCGTCCACGCCATCTTCAAATTCATCGGCCACATCCGTGGGAGCATTGCCGTTGTCACGCAAGCCACCGGCACGGCTTTGCACCTGTAAAAAACCCGTGGCCAGCAACGGACGCAGAGGCGCAATCTGTTCGATCTGGATGCTGTCACTGAAACGGTCCAGGGTGGCACGCAGGCGCACCGGACCGGTGTATTCCGTGCTGCGCAGGTGAGCCAGGGCCACTCCGTCCACCAGTTTGATTTGATGGCCCGGCGTACCGCTCTGCAAATCCTCTTCCAGCCACTGGCCACGATCGGTTTCCAGTGTCACAAAGTGGCTGCCCAGCGCCGGGTTGCCTTTGGCATCATTGAGACGAACACGCACACCCAGGGTTGAGCGCCCACCGTCCGCCGGCAGCGTATCGGATTCCGTTTCCAGGGTAATGGACTGCGGCGCCGCCGGGCGCACCACGGTTTTTTCTGCCATCACCCGCTCGTTGCCAAACATGTCGCGGGTGCTGACTTTCAAGGTGTTTTCCCCTTCATCCAGGGCGACGCCATACCAGGTGACGACCTGGGCACGCTCACGCTTGTTGACGACCTGCTCACCCAATTGCGCCTTGGCCACTGCCTTGCCATTCACGCTCAGAACCGGATCCACGCCGGCACGCACCACCACCTGAAAACGGCCATCACGGCTCACGCCGCCACGCGGCCACAACCAGGCACCCTGCTCCGCCTGCTCGCGGGTAATGCTGGCAGCCACTTCCTTGGTGTTCTGCATGGTGGCTTCCGGGTTGGCCGGCAACACCGCGGCCGTGTCGGTTTTCTCGCCCTGGGACTGGGAAACTTTTTCCCAGGCATCGGTGAGTCCGTCATCCCCGGTCTGGGTATATACACCGCTGCCCAAATCGCCGCTGCCGTCGGCCTGACGCAAAATCGGATTGATGGTCTGCTGACGCAGGGGATCAAAGCGCGCCGCTTCATCCAGCATCCAGTCACCGTTCATGGAGGCATTGCGGGCTTTAAGCTGTTCCGCCAGCGCTTTCGCGTCATCGCCAGTGGGGCAAATGGCGGCAAAATCCGCACGGTGGTATTCACCGGAACGCAAATCCACAAACCGGCTTTCCGGGTCCGCCGCATGACGGTTGTCGATGGGCTTGAGTTTGACGCCGGCCGGCAAGGTCAACGGATCCACCTTGATGGTATGCAACCCCGGGTTCAGGCCGTAGACACTGTACTGGCCGTTCTCGTCGGTAATCACCCAGGTGCCGTCCTGCAGATACAGCTTCACGCCACCAATGGGCCACTCGCCATCGTTCTGCAGGTTATTACAGTCAGCATCCACATAGACCTTACCGAACAGCATGGCCTTGTCTGACAGCACGCCTTCGTTGCGGATCTCGACTTCGGCTTCGTCCTGGTTGGAACGGTAGGTAAACCCGGAGGCCGTGTTGGCCTGGGCCGTGGCCCGGTTGATGCCATCGCTGTCCACCGCGCCCGCCGACAACCGCAAACCGTAGTGCAATGTCACCGTTTCACCCGCCTGCAACGGCAGCGCCACCACGGAGCCATTGCTACGCTCGCGCTCCAGGCGGAAGGTCAGCTGCGGCCCGGGGCGGCCCGCCGGGTCCGGCATTTCGACACGCTGCCCGCCCACGTCCAGCCAGGCGCTGTCATTGATATAGCGAAAGCCATAGGGCAGCTGATCGATAATTCTGCCGGCGTAAAGCGCATCCGTGTGATTGTTGGTCAGGTTGATGCTGTAGGCCAACACATCACCCACGGCGGCGCTGTCCTTCTCCACATTCTTGTCCAGCACCAGAATCCCGGCAGCGGTATTGGCGCTCGGATCCAGCGGGATGTTCACAAACACATTGGAGGTGCCCAGCAGGAACGCCCCGTTGTTACTACCCGCCACCCGCGCGGCTTTGCGCCCCACCGGCGCCTGGTAACCTTCCAGGCTCCGAATAGAAACTGCCCGCTGCAGCAGCCGACACCTCTGACGGAAAGGTGTAACCCGGCGGCGGCAGCACATCCAGGTAATAGCAGTGACCCGGGGTGGCAAAGGGGTACTGGTAATCGCCCAGCACCGAGGTGTTATCCACGTTGACCGTGTTGGTGTTTTCGCCGTCCAGGCTTTCGCCGGTGTAAGGATCTGTGCCGACTTCATAATCGCTTTGCGCCAGGTCCGCACAGCTGCCCGCGCCACTGGCCGATAAGGTTTGCCGGGACTGGTACAGGATCACCTGCGCACCGCCCACCGGGTTACCGTTGCTGGAATCAAAGACCGTGCCGGCCGGATCTACCGCCGCCACATCAGACACCACTTCGTAACGTTCCACATTGCCAGTGGGGCCATAAATCGGCATCTGAAAACGGGCGGTCAGGGTATCGCGGGCCTCACTGCGCAGCGCACAGGCTTCATCCAGCGCCTGGCTTGTCGTGGTATTACTATCGAATTCCTGCGCCTGGGAGGTATTCGCAGTGGAGGGGCACTGGCGGCCATAACCGTTTTCATCCGCGCTGAGTACAAACGGGCGAATGCTGCGGAAGACACCAGAATCCGGCGTCGTCTCACGCATGACTACGCGCAAGGTGTCACCGGTCAGGGCCGACTCCACCGTCACGATGATCAGGCGCTCACCGGAGGGAGTACGCTCCAGGAACTCCCGCTGAGTCGGGGACACGTTAAGCTGTGAGGCGTTCAGGCGCAGGTAGACGCCATCGGTGAGCACTTGATTGTTTTCAGCCGGCAACAGTGCATACATATCGGCCAGCTGAAAATCGCTGTCTTCGCCGTGCCGCGGCGCTTGCCCGGAACGGGACACCTGCGGCGTGGGGCGCTCAAACACCAGAGTCGGACGAACCGAGCCCGCCAGGGTGTTGCACACGGTATTACTGGAAAAATCGTCCGTGCCATCGCCATCGGTATCAACAACCGCCTGGTTGTAAATCCGCGTATTGCTGGTCAACCCGGTGCCAACCTGCACACCGAACGTAAAGCCGCCGGACTCATTGGACTCCATGGCCGACGCGGGAACCAAAACGCCAAAGCGATCCACGGGTGTAGACGGTGACCACTGATCAAAGCGGATCCATTCATCATCCGCATCGCCGGAACGGTGCACCACCGCGACAGATTGAATTGGAGAGATACCGGCAGCACTGCCCGGGCGTAACTGCACGTTCGCCGGCAAGGCATCTTCCAGCATAACGCCCTGCTCCACCTGACCACTGATCAGGAAACGTCGTTCTGCCGGGGCATTGCTGCCGGTATTGGTATAGCTGATGCTGTAGTCCAGCGATTGCCCTTCCTGGGCAGGGTTATCACAGCTCTGGCTGCTCGACTTGGTCAGATTCAGGAAGGCACCGGAGGCCACCGTGACACTGTCTTGCCGGGAGTCGGACACATCAACATCCGTTTGTGACTCGGCCAGTACCGACGCTCTCAGCACATCATTCTGACCTTGCCCGGACGCCACCGTGCCAGCCACCACGAGGGAAAGTGACGCGCCGGCAGGCAAGCTCACCGGCGCCGTAATTTCCGGTTCACCGGCATCGACCACACCATTGCCGTTCACATCTTCATACAGACGCAAGTTCAGCAGATCACCATCGTCGCCGGCACTGTTCACCGCCGTCAGGCTGTAGTCATCGTCCACATTGCCGGTATTGGTCAGAACATGGGGCAGGTTAACGCGCTGACCGGCGGCCACCGTCAACGCATTGCTGTTACCCAGCAGCACATCACGGTATGGCGCCACAACAAGCTGGGACACATTGGAGTTCTGCGTTACCACCTGCCCGGTGAGCGGGTTCAGGTAGCGGACCTGGGCCTGGTTACGCAGAACGGTGCCGGCCGAGGTGGCAGCCGCAATGGCGCCGCTGGCAATCGCCAGCAGCGTCATCACGCTGATTGTCCAAACCCCGATCCGATTCAATTCACGATGTCCTGTCGTTCCCACGCGGTGCTTGAGCACCTTTTTTTGACCGCCCCGGCGGCCATGTTTTTAAGAGCTTTCTCAGACGTTGCGCACAGCGCCTGAGAAAGCTCTCCCCCTTCCCCCGCACAGGGAGAAGAGGAAGAGCCCGGGAGGGGCTTGCTTAGTTCACTTGCACACAGAACTGTGCATTGGCGTTATCACCCGCTGGCAAATCACCCACGAGCCACTCCACAACAGGCGCGGTGCCGGAGTTGGCCACCGAGTTGTTGTCCGAGGCACGCACAGAATCTTTGGCGGCCAGGAAAGAGGTGTACGGGGTGGTTTCATCGGTGATGGTCACGTTCTTCGCCGTAGCCGCACCTTCGTTGGTTGCCGTCAGGCTCCAGATCACACACTGACCAGGCTCCACTTCCGTGGTCTGGGTAGCAGCGAACGGGCTATCGGGCGTCCAGGTCGGGGAGGCATCGTTACAGCTACAATCCGCATCCACACCGGCCGTCTTGTTCAGACGTACCTGGCCGAGAATCACTTCAGTCAGGTCGGTGGCGGTGGCAGACGCATCGGCACCAGCAGTGTTGTCTTCATTGATGGCAGACAGGGTCAGGGTGTCCTGGGTGCCCTGCGGCGCATTGGCCGGCGCGAACACAGTGACCTGCAGCTCCACTTTCTCACCCGCTTCCAGCGTCAGCTCCGGCGCGTTATCACCGTCTGCATCCGCCACACCGATTTGCACCGGGTTGCCCGCCTGATCACGCACCCACAGTTGGCCAGCAGTGGCCAGAGCGGCGATCTGGCTCAGCTCACGGTAAGCATCGGGGGTACCGTCGTTGTTGGTGTCCACATACAGCTGGGTGGTGTTGGTCCAGTCCGGCGCATTGGAATTTGCAGCACTCAACTCAACGGTTTCGGTGGAGTTACCGTCGTTGGAAAGCACGTGCGGGTAGTCCACATTACCGCCTGGCTGTACCTGGTTGGCACCGTCAGGAGTGATGCTGATATCACGGTTGGCAACAACGTCTACTGCATCCAGTTTGGAGTCGTTGATGTTGCTGTCAGAGGCGGAGGTCACGGTGAAGGTCACCGGATAATCACCGTCGCTGTCGTTGGTATTAACCGCATCACCGCCGGTGTAGTCCGCTTCGGCCTGAGCCACGTTGGAAGACACTTTTACTTCTGCGGTGTAGTGGTAAACCGCGCTGGCAGGCAGGTTCGGGGTGGCCGTTACCACGGAGCCGGCATCGGCGGTGTTATCCAGGGTGCCATTGCCGTCGTTGTCGATACCCACTTCCTTGAATACCACCGTCCAGCCGGAAGGCAGTGTGGAACCCAACGTATAGGACTGCGGGTTACCGGATTCATTGGCGACAAACAGGCTGAAGCTGGTGGTTGCACCGGCCGCAGCTGAATTAGTGGTGGTGGGTGTACCGGTGTTGGCATCCGCATCCACTGCACTGTCACCCAAGCCGGTTGCCGTTGCGCTGTTGGCAAGATCCACAGCGGCCGCATTAATGGTCGCGAGCACACCCTGGGTGTCATCACTTTGGTTATTGTCGCCAGCAGACGTGGCAGTGAGCGTATAGGCATAGGGGCCTGCACCACTGGCCGACGCCGGCAGATCCGCTTTCACGGTAATATTCAGCGCATTCGCTGCACCTGGCGCCAGGGAACCGGTATCCGGGTTGCCATCGCCATTGGTATCGGTGATTTGCACTGTGCCAGCCGCATTCCAGAAGCTGTAGGTGGTGCCCGCGGGGAAAGTGCTGCCCGCAGTATCCACGCTCAGTTCAAACACATCGTCGCCGTTACCGTTGTTGGTGATGGTGTGCTTGAAGTCCACCACGGCACCGCTGGCGGCGCTGGCAACATTGAACACGTCATCATTGGTGGTATCGGGCGCGATTTCGGTATCGTCCGCATCCACGGCATAGGTCTGACCGATAACGGTCGTTACCGTGTTGGAAGTCACCGGGGTATCCGGCGTGTTATCACCATCCAGGTCGCCCTGGGCGGCAAAGGTGTTCTTGATCTCGGTACCTGCAGCAGCAGCCGGATCAAAGCTGACGGTATACACCACAGACACGGTAGTGTTCACGCCCAGGCTGGCATCGGTCAGCTGAATACCGGGGATACCGGTTTCACCGCTGGTGCCATCGCCGTCCAGGTCCACACCCGCAGGCTCATCAATAGAGGCCAGAGCTGCCGGCGTGTACATGGTGGTCGCATCCGCCGGGATATTCTGG
>LWDU01001267.1_pt1 | contig 12042 bp, 18 predicted proteins | sample 727161 | NCBI WGS metagenome assembly LWDU01 (sample SAMN04566230, study PRJNA314399) | hydrothermal vent metagenome | isolation source: deep sea hydrothermal plume seawater | place: Mexico: Gulf of California, Guaymas Basin | collected 2004-07-11 | reverse complement strand
CTCCACGGCCTCTGCTAGTTGAATTGCTACTTGAGCGCCAGTACCACTAGCATTACCTATATAGATATTAGCTGCATTGGTGCTAAATGCAGTGGCATTTGTACCAGCTCCAGCTTTAAATGTTATCACCTGTGCAGTACCACTTCCAACTGTTATAGAAAGTGTATCTTCGGCAGTAATTGCTACCGTACCAATTGTTATAGTTTGAGTTGCAGTTACAGCAGTAGTTCCACCAGTTACGGCTCCACCAACTTCCGAGGTAGCTTTTGCAGCAGCAGCATCAGCAACCCTAACAATCGTACAAGGACCACCTTGTCGTAAATATTCTTTAGCCGTATGTGATGTTAAATATTGATAACTATCCGAACCACTTGTGATTAATTCACCGAATATATTAACATACTCACTATATGAACTAACTACGGTTGGGATTAAAACTGGACCCTTGACAGTCGGACCAACGATTGCCGCGCCTATGGGTCCTAAAGTTGCGGGTAAGAAAGATTGGTCTATTTCGTTGGTAAATACACCTGGACTAAGTATTTTTTCAGCCATTTAAAGTCTCCGAAGGTAATTGGATTAAAAAGAGAACTTTATTATGACATTTGTTAGTCAGTATCGGCTTCTTTTACTTCTGTAGATGGCGTGAATACACCAGTCTGTGGATCTAATTGACCTGGTCCGTATTTTTCAGTAATTGTATTTAGAAGTTCTTGTTCTTCAGTACGAACAGATTCAAGTTCTTCAGTAATTTTGAACTCTTCTTCTTCTATCGATTCTTGTTGTTTTTCAAAATTCAATTTCGCAATAGCTAACTGACCAAACTTATTAGTAACTACATTATACTTACCTTGTAAGTCACCAAGTGATTTCAGTTCATCTTCTGTAAATTTAATTTCTTTTGCCATGTTAATAACCTCTATGTTGTGTTAATTTAAATAAAACCATTATATATATATAATTATAAAAGTTTTTCCGAAAACGATACTTTTTTTGGTTTATATGCTCTACCCATTTCAGCAGTCTTACCAAATACGTTATCTGTGAATTCAGGTATCATATATCCCTTAATCGTTATAGTTAGTTCATTTCTAATCATTCTCTCACCTTGTGATTCCATTTGAACTTCATTAGATATATCACCCTCTAAAGCTGTTAAGAATCTATAACTTGTTGGATCACCCCAATAAGTTTCCAAGTGTTCTACCATTATGGTGTTTAAATCATTCATTTGTTCCATAAAAGCAGTCATCATTACAATACTATATGTACAGACTACAAAGTCTGGCATACCTGTTTTTATAAATTCTTCTACTGGTTTTTGTCCAGTCAATACTGAAAATCTATCATATCGATTATTTTTACTCCATCCATTACTTGACCTTACTACACTAATGTATTTACCTTGAACATCATTATCAAATGAAAGTGGCATTTGGTCATTCATGGCAACACCTGTTCTCTTAATCACTATAACGGGTAAAATAATTGTATTGTTTTTATCTCTTAATACACCACGATTTCTTATTGATTTCCATCTTTCTTCATTACCATACATAACAGGCACTTTAATAATTTCATTAGACTCCCTAACTACTGGTTTCATCACGTTCTTCATGTGTCTTATCACAGTAGTATCAATATCAGTCAGACCAATCGATAACCCCTTACCTGCATTACGACCAGTTCCTTTTTTAATTACAACTTTTGAATTACCTTTTTCGGAACGTATGCTTGTTTGTTCGGCTCGATTAATTGTCGATTCGTTTGGAGCATTTGTATTCGTTATGGGTTTAATTGCCACGTCTTAATTTCCTTAACTTGTCTAATTTATTCTCACTATTATTCTCATAGGTTTCCGATTTCAATCCTTTTGTTGAAGCCTTATCGATAGCAATTTGTTTTTCAATCGGAACATCTACTGCACCTAAAGTAATACTCTCTTTCTCCCCATAAATATTACCACCCTTGAGTAAATCAATTATCTCGTCAAATCTATCTTCTCTCGGTTCTCCATATACATTCTGAACACTATCATCAATCACATCTTCCATACTCACGGGTTTTACTAAATGTGACCTACGTGGTTTCATCACGAGTGTTTTATCTAACATTTGAACTAATCTACTTCTATGTGCAGTTGCCTTAATAGCATGACTAAAATTTGGATGACCACCAATTAATTGTGGTTCAGTTACTCCATTTAATTCCCAATAAATATCATTCCAATCACATATATCACCAGCTTCAGGATAGAAATTCAAACTACCACTTGCTAAATTATTTCTCTGAAACATTAAATCTATAGTCGAGTTATTATCTGGACCAATTTCATTAAATTGTTCTACTTCAGGTGGATTAAATCGAACTAAACAATTAACCCTAAACCCAACATTAAAATACTTTGTAGTACTCTCACCATAAATGTTATCTTTAGTATGAGTAGTATTGATTTTATAAATATCAACCGATTGTCCAATTATCTCATCAATCAACTCTTCATTTAAATGGTCTATTAAATTTATTTCTTTCTGTGTGATAAAGAATGGCTTCGTGGCAGACATTTAATTATCCTATGTAAATTGGTAACGGAGCTTTATTCAATACTTCTTGTTGAGCATTTGCCTCTTCGGCTTCAGCTTTAAGTTTTTCAGTTAAACTTACTGACTCTAAAAATTCTTTTAACTCTTCTAATAATTGAGTCTTTTCTTCTCTACCCTCGGCCTTTAAGGCATCACCATCAAGGGTAATTTCAGCATCTGGGATAGGCATAGCACTATACTTACTTCGTATAATTCCTAATAGTTCTTTGGCTAAAGCAGAAGTAAATTTTCTTATCCATTGTCTACCAGGTTGATTAATTGAACTATAGGTAATAAATTTATACGGAACATTAGATGGATCACTTACTCCACCTTGCATTGAAGCACTTATGTTATTGGTATTTTTAATATCATCTTTTACATAATAGTCAAACCATAGTTTGTCACCCGTATCAGTTGATTGTGGTCTTGGAAATATTCTTAAATTATTATTATGAAGTTCAAAACTATAAGCACTTTTTCTAATTAAATCAGATGTTTCAATTGCATTGGCTCTGGCTAAATCAAAACTGATTGGTTGTAGCATAAATGATACTGCTGGTGATACATTACCGAATCCAAAATTATCTAACATTTGTCTCTGGTCAAATGAACCAGCAAAAGGATCATAAAATTTTGTAATTGCCGATGGAGAGTGATTATATACTGACTGAACTTCAATTCTTTTACCACTTTCACTAACACTTGCCCAAACATCTTGTAAATCATAATCTTGAACTGAACCACTTAAAGTGATATATCCTTTTTTTAAATCTACATTACCACCAATATTAGACATTTGTCCATACTTTTCAGATAATTGAACCGATGGTCCATTTGTTGGAGTTACAGGATTAGATACGCCAGTACTTAATGAACCTGATATTCTTGATTTCTCACCGTATTGTTCCCACATCCAATTCTTAATATTGTAATTATTAATATGTTGAGAATACTCATTTATTGATTCTTCAAAACAAGCATAGATTGAACCACTTGGTATTTCTAATTGTAATACGGGATAACCAAGTCGTTTAGCAACCCATTTAGTTACCGAAACAATATCAGATTGAAATGTAGAATCACCTTCATACGTTCCATAAGGTGTTTGTCCAGATCCCGATGTAAAGGATGACGGGTCAGTATAGGCATAATCTAATTTTGGCATATATAATTCTCTTTAACTATAAATATATAACTTATAAAAACAAAAGGGGGATAGAATTAACTATCCCCCTCTCTACATGTTAGGCTTATCCTAAACTAACTATTTTAAATTAAATCCAAAGATTTAACTTTAATATTAGCATAGAATTCAGGTCTAATCATTTTCTTAGCATAACGAGTCATTACACCTTTTCTTGGAGTAAAATCACTTGGATCATAAACCAATGGAGTTGTAATAAGTGGTACGTAAGGGCTGTATACAGCGCCAGTTTCTAAGAAGTTCGAGCCACGGAATCCAACAAGGATGTTGTTTTCAGTCATATACGGATTTTTATAAACCGTATAACGACCAGCAACTTGTCCTACTTTGGAAACACCCATAGCGAATTGAGTAGCAGCCGCGTCAGCGTCACCAGGTGAACTATTGTAGCCAGGTAATGATTCAAGGATAGTAGCTACTTTAGGTGAACACACCACAAAGTTAGCACCACCACGAAGTGTCAAACGATGAATTTCATTTGATACTTTTTGAATCTTAGCAACAAGAGTTTGATACCATTCAAAACGAGTTCCGTAGAATGTATTAGATACGAATGCACTAGTACCGGAATCATAATCCTCACCAGATTTAGCAGACCAGTAATCAGTTGTTTGGGCATCACTAACCAACATATCAAGGATTTCCAAATCGATTTCCATCGAAATGTAATCACTCAACATACTTGTTAATTCAGCTTCAGCATCAACACTATGATAAGCGTTAAGGTCTTGAGCTAACTCAGGAGACCATACGGCTTTCAACTTACGTGTCTTAGCAACAATCGGTAAAGACCTAAGTTCAAGATTGACTTCAGGAATACTTAGTGTATCAGACGTTGCATCACCAGTTCTATCTTCAAAGTCACCTCTGTTAGCTGCATCAGGTTGTTGAGAATAACTAACCGTATAGGAACCAGATGCATTAGCTGCACTGGATGCAGATACAATTACTGTCATTGTAGTCCCAGAAATTGAACTAAATTGTGGTAACAATGAACCAGACGAATTAGNTTACCGCCTATTGAATCTCCAGATGTCATTTTACCAGAACTTGTACCATACTTGAAATCAAGATAAAATACAAGACCGGAAGGTAAATTCATTGGTTGAACAGAAACTAATTCCTGTGCAACAATGTTACCAAATACTCTTCGTACCAAAGGTAGAGCAACACCTGACCATTCTTCATCACCTACTCCGCCACCAGCGGAAGGGGAAGTTTTAGAATTCTCAGAAATTAATTGACGAGCCTGGTTTTCAAGCAATACAGCCATACCAGATTTTTGCCAATCACTATCCATGCCTTCTAAAAGACCAGATTTACTCCATTTTGCTACGAGTTTTTGTGATTCTTCTTTTTGCTTCCGCATAGGGGAAGGGTCGAGAAGTGTGTTTATATCACTCATTTTCGTTCTCCAAAATTAATTGTGATTAATCATTTAAAATGCCAGCAAGCTTTTTGAAACGATCTGCGACTTGATTCTCTTCAGAGATGATCTTTGTCTTTGGTGCAGTTGTTCCAGCTTTTTTACTAGCAAATTCCTTAATTTCATTCCTTTTAACTGAACCGTTATCTGTATAAGATTCTGCCAAAGTAGAATAAACCAATTTAATTTCACGAGTTGTTTGAGCTCTATCAAAGGTCTCAACAATCTTGAGTTTTTGGTTATTACTTAGGGCAAACTCTTTAAACAAACGATTTGTGTATAAAAGTTTTGCATTAAGGATGTTAACTTCATGAAGCTTATCACGTAAATACGTAACGGCTTCCTTATATTCTTTAAGCTCTGCTTGTATGTCATCAACAGACTCGTGAACTTCAGTATCTTCTTCAGATTCAGGTGTAGATTGTTCATCAACTTCGTCTTTATCTTCATCTTCATCATCATCTTCTTCAGTAATCTCCACAACTTCTTCTTTTACTTCTGCTTCTTCATCTTCTTTAGGACCTTCAGTAAGGTCTTCATCATCAGAGTCGTCAGCTTCAGCAATTTCTTGTTCAAGTTCTTTGATTACAGCTTCAAGATCAAGTTCTTCACCCATATCTTCATCTTCTTCATCATCAATAGGTGCTTCTTCTTCATCTTCTTCGGATACTATTGGGGCATACTTTACGCCATCGATTTCAATAATTTCAGATTCTTCGACTTCTTCTTCATCAGATTCGATTTCTTCTTCATCACCGACTTCTTCATCATCATCTTCACGATAATGAGACCGTGCCATATCTTCAGCTTCTTCCTCATCCTCTTCCTCATCATCAGCAAAAGGATTATCATCTTCTTCAATATCATCTTCAGCAAGTTTTGCTGATAACATTGATTTCAAATGTGGAGTAAAAGCTTCTTCTAAAGCCATCTTAGCGTTTTGTAATGCCGTTTCACGTACTGCTTTTGCATCTGCAATAGCTTCTTTTAGTAAATCAGACATAATTGTCTCCATATATGTGTTATATTGGAATAAAGTTATTCTGGAACTTTAATAGGAATTTCTATTTTAGACACCATATAGACATGGTGTATTGAGGTTATATATAAGTATAAGTAAAAACTAAAAACTAATCTTTTTGTGATAGTTTTATTTTCAATGCTCTGAGCTTTCCAAGTCGTCTTTTTTTCAAAGATTTCTTTTCATAATATTCTCTCTCTCGTAATTCTAATAATAAGTTAGAATTCTTGACTCTTTTTTTAAATTCCCTAAGAGCTCGTTCAATATTATTATCTTTTACCGTTACGTGCATCAATGTATTATTTTGTTTTTGTAATTCTTTTTTCTGTTTTTTATTCATCATCATCTTCTTCAATCAATTGTGCTTCAGAAAGGCATCCACGAGATACTGCAGTGTGGGCATCTTCTATTAGAATTATTTCTGAAATTGGTATTGGGAATTCATCTTGGTCAAATTGTTCATTAAAGACATCTAAAAATCCCTTTACTAATGCCGTACCACCACCTATTACGATAGGTACTGGTTCTGGAAAGTTGGGTACATTTTCCACACCTTCAAACTGAACCTTTAAGTTTGTCAATAAGTAATTAATCAAAGCACCATAATAAGAACGAATTGCAATCAATACATTTGCCTCATCCGTATCTTCTTCATAAATATTTTGATAAGTTGCACTACTTAAATCTAATGTAGTGGATGTTTCTTTTATATTAGTGACTTTTGCCTTTGACACTCCAGTATCCATAGATACGTTTTCATCCACCCAATCACCACCACGACTGACACTAAAGGATAGAGCAGTCATTCCTTGATACATAACAGCAATATTACACATACCAGCACCCATAGAGAGTGCTACACCAGTTAATTGAGTATCAACCAATCCTTCATATCCAAGTGCAACTGGTTCTTCTATTTTCTTAACATTATATCCGTATTGTTCTATTATCGTCCTTAATACATCTTCATGATAACTTACTTCCCTTTCCACATCAATTGGTTTTGATGGAACACAATATACACAAGTTTCGTTTTCTTTTGCTTCACCTAAAAGTTCACCAATAATAGCATTTAATACTGGCAAAGAATCTCTTTCAGTTGGATTTAATAACCCACTTTTCATTGGTCGTTTTAATTCTGCAGTACTGAATATTTGAGCATAATTAAAAGCGTGTTGGCCAACGATATGTACTTTATTGGCCTTTTCGACAAAGGGAATTCCTTGTCGTTTTAGCATTCTCTTGACTTGGTTCACCTCCCCATCGACAGTTAAGAATGCATTTCTTTGTTTTTTAATCGTATCTTCTGTGGCAGCAATGTAGAATGAAGTCCCACAGTCAAGTCCTTTGGCCATATTATAACCCTCTTGTTACTTTTCTTAATTTATTCTTTTGGGTTTTCACTTTACCCTTGATAACTTCATCTGACTTAATCGTTGATGATGTTGGTTTTTCTGTATAAATTTGTTTTTTCACGTCTATGTCAATATGTTTTGGTTTTGGTAAATCTACTTCAACCACGGATGGCCTTACAGATGGTTGTGTAAATAACTTCTTCGGTTGATAAAACTTGTTTAATAAAAGATAAATAATAAAACCAATTTGCCACAATAATAGTGAACAAAATAAAAACTCCCTAACCATCTCCCTTGACAGCCTTCGTGACAGCATCTCTACGTTTCTTTAAATATCTATCACTATCATCTGTATCACCATCATTATCGACATCATCATCCTCGTCACCGACTGGATCCAAAGCCTCATCAATATCATAATAACGATTTAATATATTTCCCATATCTTCGTAAAGAGCAGAAAGTCGTTGATTAGTGGCATTCGCCTCGACAGCAGTTTTTTTGAACTGTCCTGTCAAACCTTTTAGTTCTTTCATATTTCTCTTTACACTAACTCCATCAAACCAATCATTTGTTTCACTTAATATATGATTTTGAGCAGCTTCAGCCATTTGAGCTAATTGTTTAGCGGCTTCCATGATGTTATTATTGACTTGGATTTGTTTTCCAACCCTAGCATATGACCTTACTGCTTCAATTACTTCATGTTTATTTACTTTAGGTCTGTCATCAGCCAAGTTAAGACCAATGTCTTCAATTATACCCATTAATTTTATATTATTCATAATACTACCTTATTTTTGAACAATTTATTATATTGTTCTTTAAGTGGATGATTTGATTCATTTCGTGCTAATTTTCTACTGATTCTTTCTTTTACGAATTTATCAGCTAAATGTTTTTCTCTACTGTATTTAGCATTTGTCCATTTCTTTTGTAGTGATGCTGGTAAGTCTGTTTCGCTTAAACCATTATTTACAAATGATGTAATTCTTCGTGCATCAACTCCTGGTATCTTACGATACCTAAATTCTTCCAATCCTTTTAACCAAGACTTAACTTCTTTAACGGTGATTCTGTTATTAACATTCTCGTCAACTCTTTTATATTTTTTTCCATTATAGTTAATATAGTCTTTCATAATAATAAATATGTTTTATTTTATTTTACCCAAAGCTTTCTGTGCTGTCTGTAATAATTTAATTGCCTGTTTTGGATTACCATAAACACCCTCATCTTCAGCATCGTTATGTTCTCCAATCATCCACTCGATTTGTTCTTGAGCCTTTCTCAAATGCTCTGAAAATGGTCTTGCTACTATTTCCTCAATTTGTTCAGGTGATTTAAACGAATGAACATAAGGATTAGAATGAACTTGTCCCATTGAAATTGATGTTTCACTTAATAATTCTTTTAACTTAATCATTACTTACCACTATGTTTAATTTCAGTTTCTAAAAATCCTTTTAATACCTGCCGTTTATATAGTGCTTTATAAGCAGCTTCAGGATTACCCTGTTTGGCATATTTGGATACTTCAGCAATATATCTTTGAATACTACCTTGCATTTGTTTTCTTGTCATTACACCAAAGCCTGGAATTTGAACATTAGCATCCAAAGGTGTTTGTTTACCTCGTCTTGGTTTAGCAAGTTTTGCTTCCCTAACATATTTGACTAAGTTTTTTAAACTAATCATTAAAATACACCATGTATAGCATCATAATCACTATAGGTTCTTTTTGCACCAGTAAATAACATCTTATCCATTTTATCTCTAGCTTTCATCAATGTATTCATATCACCTAATAAATTATGTAATGCTATTAAAGATTCATAACCCTTAACTAATGGTGAATTTTTACCCAAAAAGGATTTAGCTAATTGCAATCTGGCTTCATTGTGATTATTACTATCGGTTAATCTATCAATTGTATTAATCATAGCACCACCAAGTTCTTTCTTTTCTGCTATAAGGTCTTCTTTAATTTCTCCGTTCTTCTCTTGATATTTTTTTGCTATATCACGTAATGTAGGAAGTGGATCACCGAATTGTCTATTCTCAAATCCTGGAGCACTTTCTTTTAATATATCTTTTAATTTTATCATCATACCTCCACGACTTTATATCGTCTATTAGTTGAGTCAGCCGAATCTAATGCTGCCATTTTTGTATTAGCAGCACTTTGAGCAGAATACTCCCATACAGTACCACCTGAAGTTAATTTAGCAGTCCAAGCTTTCCCACCAGTAGAATAGGAGTTTGGACCGTTTGGCTCATTCCACTTCCATTCTTCTATCCATTAATACTCGGTATGCCATTATTTAGCTACCTGTTTTACTTTTTCAATTGAACGACCTGCAAAATAAGCAGCATATACGGTCATTAATAATGTTTGATAAACGGGAACATATGCCGCGCCTATTGTAAAAGTCTCCCCGGCAATTTCTAAATTACCATCAAATACACTTAATATTGTAAACACAAATGTAAGAAATACCAAAGTTAATGGTCTGATATTTTTACTCAACCAACTTCCGTGTTTCATGTCGGCTTCCCAACGAGCGGATACTTGAGCTTGAGCCGCTTGTTCGGCTTGAGCTAATATTGTTGTAATTCTTTCTTTAGCAGCTGCTTTTTCTTCACCAGATGTGTGTAGATTATCAATAATCCCACCCACGTCTTTAAGTGTATCTCCACCTAATAGTGAACCAGCAGCGCTAGTAAGTGTACTTAATAATCCCATAATTAATCATCCGCGTGTTCTAATAGTTTAACATCATCTTCTGCATTGTTGAACCAAAAGTCAATAACTTTGGCAAATGAACCAACAAAGCCTCCTAACATCAGTAGTAGGATTTCTTTCCACCCACCTTGAACATCAACACCATTACTCATAAAGTAAATCATAAGTGCCAATATAACGGAAAACAATGCCACAACAGCAATACTAATATACCATTTTTTACTTTGTCTGAATTGAATAATGCTAACCAATTCTTTATTGATTTCATGTTTTTGATCTATAACATGAAATTCATTCTTTTTTTCTTGTTTTGCTTCGGCCATCACCTATCTCCTAACCATAATATTTCATAACTAATTGTTTCATTTTTGGTAATGGTATAGCTCTAAATTTTTTCTGTAGTGCTGGATTTTTATCATATGCCTTATCTATTGTAACTATTAAATTTGCCGTTTGTAAATCAATACCCTTTTCGTATGATTTATTTTTCAAAACTCTTTTGGCTAAATCTACACCACTAATTTCATTTACGGATTCATTTGCTTTTTTAAGAGCAGCTGCTACATCGGGTTCGTCTGATAATCCTCTGTTCATTTTTTCAATCTTCTTTACAGCACCAGTCATATTACCTTTCATGTAAATAGTTTTTTCATTTCATCTACGGATTCTGCATAAAATCCTATTTTTTCATATTCTTTTCTTACGGCTGGTTTATCTACAATGACAAGACTTTTTCCAGATTTCTTATGTTTGACTTTTACTGTTTTACCTTTTTTATACGTAAGTCCTAAATCTGATTCTTTTATATGAGGATTGTCTTGTTGTCCTTTGTACCAACTCTTAAATAATGCATCAAATGGAATAAGTTGTTTTCTATATGCCTTATCAAAAATTTTCCCATCTGTTCTGTTACCAGTTATTCTAACCACCATTTTAATTATATCTCTGATTTCTCTTGAGAAGTTCAAATATGCTTTATCAAACTTTACGGCCACATCGGTAGCTTGTCTTTTTTGAACTTCATTTACGGATTCTTTAAATAATGGTAAACCTTTTTTCTTTTGACCAACATTTATTTTTTTAACAATAGATTTTTTCATTTTTTTCTCTTCCGGTGTTTTGAATTGAGTATCAAAGACATATTGCATATATTTATGATATTGTTCTGGATCCATTTTTTCATTTACGGATTCAACAGGACCTGTTCCAGATTTTTCAGCATTCGTAATTTTTCTACCTAATGCTCTTTCAAATGCCTTAATCATACCCCGTTCACCACTAGCACCGTTAAGAAGTTGTCTAAGAACTCGTATCAGTTCCCCATCTGAAAAATCGTATTTAACTTTTGCTTCATCTACAGATTCTTTTATTTTTTTTCCACCTTTACTTTTTATAATCTTTTCTATCTTTGAATTTTTATCTTTTGTTGTCCATGTCATTTTATTAAAATCAGGTTTTCCCTTGTATCCAGCTCTTGATAACAAAGCATCTAATTTATCCATTTGAGTATTGGTATATTTTTTGAATTGATAAACAGTTTCATTTACGGATTCTTTAAATGATGCTTTAAATCCGTTTGATATCTTTTTAAGTGCTTGCATCAACTTGGTTTCCTTTTTAATATTTTTATCCCATATAGTAATTTTACCATCTTCACTTATATGAGCTATATTTTTATAATCACCACCTTGACTTTGATTTCTAT
>LWDU01001386.1_pt1 | contig 12043 bp, 5 predicted proteins | sample 727161 | NCBI WGS metagenome assembly LWDU01 (sample SAMN04566230, study PRJNA314399) | hydrothermal vent metagenome | isolation source: deep sea hydrothermal plume seawater | place: Mexico: Gulf of California, Guaymas Basin | collected 2004-07-11 | reverse complement strand
GCGAGCCGGTAAGAAGCGTTGTGACTTCAGCCTAGGCGAGCAGTACATGGGACGCTACGAGGTACACACGGGCGGTGAGCGCATCCCCAAGTACTTCCTTTGTGACTATTTTCGCGGCGACTGGAGAAAGTGTTCGAAGAACGCGTAGATGACAGCGTTGGATTCAGCATTCGGCGAGTGGTCCGGTCGATTCGTCATGCCGACCCGATTTACCACATAACTCTTCTCACACGGATCTGACCACATACGAATACATTTTCATTTGCAAGATCAGGCTGAGTTTTACCGGTCTCTCGCTTTGCCGATTCAGTTTACTGAATTGACGATTGATGGTCAGACAGCTGATGAGGATTCTAAGCTATCTCGTGGTCAGCGGGTGTCTCACTCCAGCTTCCGCAGAATCTGTTCCTGAAAATCCACCATTTGCGGCGGCCCGGTGGTGGGGTAGGATGGTTTTCCGACTATTCTGACTCCCCTCCTGTCGGCTTGCCGTTTGCCGCTGGTTCCTGACCGCTGACGAGTGCTTTGCCTTGTCGCGCGAAACGTCGGCCGAGCAATTCATAGCCCTCTTTTGTGTAGTGAACAACACTCTTGATCTCACCCTTAATCTCCTTGTTGTTTAGGTCATCAACGTCGACCCAGGCGCCTCGAGGATCTTCGTCAATAATTTCACGCTGTACTTTCCGTACTGCCACGCACGACGGCCGATCCAGAGCATAATCCCCAATACGACCAATGACAACGTTCATGTCCGGACGCTCTAGGTCACGCCGCAGCTTAGCAATCAACATCTTTAAAGCGTCCTTATAAGCCGCATCCGCGCCTCCGTTAGCATCGCGTTCACCCTGCATCCAGCAAAAAGTCACCGACTTCGGCTGAGGATGTTTTTCCAACAGTGCCCGATATTGATCAAGAATCGGCTGATAGAACAAGACTCCTTCGCCTTTGAGAATCCTTTCTCTATGCCTGGCATCTAGCCCTTTATCCTTTGCAATTTCAGCCCATTCCTTGACCCACCTGCAAATCGGTTGACCTCCTTTTGCCACTTTGATGTAAACAACCTCTTCACTTCCGAAAAGCTTCCTTGCTTCGGGGACGAATCCAGTTTCAGGATCCATGCCCGCCATGTTGGACTGGCCGGAGAAAATAAATACGTGAACGGGCTTGTCATCTGCGAAGCTTGTTGAGGCTGCAAGGAGTAGTATTAGTGCAGTTGTTATTTTCATTTAATCGTTTTCGTTAAAGCTGGTAAGATCCGACTTGTACGCGGAAGGGCGTGCATGAAAATCTCAATATAGCCTTTAGCCTATCCGATTTGATCCTCGATTGGAAACCAGCGGCCCACTTCATATGCATTTGGCTAGATACGAGCCACCGCCTAACCGAGCACTTCGTGTTGTGATTTGGTAAGCTGGTCGAAGGTAGGATGAGGAGTACCGCTATATCCAGTGGGAGAAGGATCTGGGGCGGGGCGAGATCATTTTCCATGAACTCTATGATCATCGCACTGATCCGGATGAAAGAATCAACCTAGCAAAGAAAAAACCGGAAATTAAGAAAGACAAGCAATGAATAAAGCAATTTTACTAATGTTCCTCCTTGCAGCCTCAACAGGCTTCGCAGAAGGAGCTGAAGCAAAACCTTTAAAAGATTCCAAGCCAAACATCATCGTTATTATGCCCGATGACTCCGGTTATGGTAATTATTCCTGTTTCGGTAATCCTGTCATAAAGACCCCAAATATCGATGCCCTTAAGAAACAAAGTTTGCTCTTAACACAGTATCATGTAAGTCCCAGATGTTCTCCCAGTCGTACTAAACTCATGAGTGGTCGCCATGAATTTATGAGCGGCGTCACGGATACCCGGCGTATGCGCGAACGCTTGAGCCTGGATACGATCACGCTACCGCAAGCCCTCAAAACAGCCGGGTATGCCACTGGTTTTTTTGGCAAGTGGCACTTGGGCAATGAAGGACCTTACCGTCCCGAGAATCGCGGGTTTGATGAGTGCTGGATGTACGAAAAGGGCGCAAGAATGGCAGCCACCATTTCTCACAATGGAAAATCGCAGAGAATGGCTGGGACATATCCTACAGATCTATTTTTCAAAAAAGCGACAGAATGGATCGATGTTCAACGTCAGGCAAAAACACCTTTCTTCGTTTATCTTCCACCAAAATCCCCCCACGGCCCTTTCAAAGAGGATTCGAGTGATATGCCGAATGAAGACTATAAAAAGTTTCTCGGTACCCATCCGAAAATGACAGTAAAGACTGCGAAGATCTATTGGGAGGTTGAAAACATTGACATGCGTATCGGCGAGATGATTAAGCAGCTCGAAAAGTGGGGGATCGCTGATGAGACCTTATTCATCTTCATAGCGAGTGACAATGGCGCTTCGGGAGGCGCAGAAATACACAATGCAGGGATGAAAAAAGGCAAGGGGCAACCGTATCAGGGCGGAACCCGGGTGCCTGCTTTCTTCAGATGGCCGGGCGGGGGTATTAAGGGTGGTTCAGAAAGCGCAGCGCTGACAAGCCAGATGGACATCATGCCGACCCTTCTGGAAATTACCGGTACCCCTTTGACCGATCAGATCAAGCAACAGGTAGAGGGGCGCAGTCTTATTCCCCTGCTCAAGAACCCCGCAGCCGATTGGGAGGACCGGTACTTGGTTCACCACGTTGGTGCCTGGGAACCGGGTCAGGCCGCCCAATCGAAACACGCCAGAGTTTCAATCCAGAATAAACGATTCACTCTGGTGAATAACGAGGAGCTTTACGACCTCAGTACTGACCCTGGCGAAACTAAAAACGTTATCGCTGAATATCCCGAAGTCGTGGATCAACTGCGTACTGTATACGATCAATGGTGGACCAGGATGCAGCCGAGGCTGGTGAACGAAGATGCCTACCAGCCGCCCGCGAAGTAATTTTACCGGTGAAATCTCCGTTTTGCGCACGCTCAGCGCGTTCGCTGAAAAAAGACGTGCGTCAGCTATTGAGAATACAGAGCCTTATGAATAACCCAATCGAATGTTCTATGAAGAAACGATGACACAGAGGAACTTTCGGATTTGTTAGCCGAACTGATTAGCATTGGTGATTGACGTTAGACGTATTCGCCCAGAGCAGGGCCGTTAATACTGCTCGTTCTTCGGGACACATATTATCCCAGCCATCGATCAGTAAGGCCACCGTTTCACTCAGCGTCGGACTTGCCACTGTATTTGCCACTACTTGCTCTGGCGGTTGGTCTAACACCTCGTGTTTTAAAGAGTAATACGAGATCCGGTCGAGTCCCTCATCGCCCAGCTTACTAAATCACAACAGGAAGTGCTTGGTTAGGAGGCGACCACCCCGCTGCCTGGCTTATCTCACGTCGCGGATCATTTCTCAATACTGCCCGAAGAATTGGTCGAGAGAGTCGATGTCTGTATTCTGGTACTGTACTAATCTAGCGACCAAGTCTGCATCCACGAGCGGATCACCGCCCCAGAATTCACCTTCTGCGGCGTCCGTGATTAACAGCTCAGAAGCAAGGAATTCAATCGCAGAAGGGGGTATTGCATCGTTTTTTCCATATACCAGGACATCATGACCACTAACGTCGGCTGCCGACGCTCCGAATACAGTAGACCCGGCCTTATTTGCCTTCACAGGAATTCGACTGACGACGTAGGCACCTCCCTTGGTCTCTTCAATACCTGCAATCGCGCCCCATTCATTGATTAAGCCTGTTTCGGATAAATCGGATGTTTTAAAATTGATATACGGAGATTCATAGGAAGGAACACCGACCAAAGTGAGGGAACTCGAAGCATAGTATACGTCGGCAAAGACAGCGAAAACGCCATTAGGTACTGCCCGCAGATCTTCGGTTACTAACGTCAGGTAGAAGACGTCACCAACAGAGACGAGATCGATCCGGTTACCAGCTTCATCGACTGGAATGACACCAACAGATACATCATAGGTAGAGTCGTTTATGTAGTTAATCGTGCCAATAGCATCTGCCGGGCTGACCCAGCCATCCTTATTGAAGTCATACCAGGGACTTCCGGTTGGCTTATCTTCGGGCAGTAGAGAAGCTCCGGAAGTATTCAGGTGATTAATCGTAATCAGGGCATCTAGCGGAGTGATGACTTCATCGTTATTAACGTCCGCTGGGCGAACATAGTTATGCCAGTGGTATAATGTATGAGTCGCTGTGGTGAAGTTCCACGTTGTTTTATCGCTGATTCCCGCGTAGTCATTAGCACTGAGATCCTCAAAGGCTCCGCTGTCGATCTGCAAAAATTCGGTGACGGATTGATGGTCACCGTGTTGCCCGAGATGGTCACCTGGTCGCTGGTTACCGGGATCGTATGTGTTTTCGAGTCGCCGATCGACTTTTTGATTACAATGTTCCCCGCACCTTTCTGGACGTTCTCGCTGAAGTCGATGACCAAGTTAGTATTGACTGCCTTGCCGGTGGCATTATCGGCCGGGCTGAAACTGTCGGCGGTGGGGGCACTCGTGTCGACAACTATGACTACAAGATTGTCCAGTTCGCGTCCATCAGCGGGGGCCGGGTAATTGTCGTATTGCTGAAACTTGATCTGGAAGTCCGACGTGTACTCAATTCCGGCACTGTCGATGGCGTCATCCAAATCCACCGTAATCGTACCCGACGTGGAAAAATCCTGTTGCAAGGAGTACCACGTCGTGCCATCGGCGCTCATCGCTCCACCGTCGCCGTCCGCATGGCCGGTAAACGTCAATGGTAGCACGTGTTCCTCATCCGAGAGCACCCAGTGATCGACCGTAAGTTGCACGTTGCTTTGGCCGGCGAGGTCCAGGTGCAGAATCGCCTCGTTCAGTGAATAGGTGTCGTTGACCGTCTGGTCGTCGCCGCGCAGTCTGCCGTTGACCACTTCAATCCGACCTTCATTGTTGGAATAGTACTCCCAGCCCTGAGCGGGTGTTGGCTTACCTGAAGCAAAGTCCTGCCTGTACGGTTGACCGGGACGCACCGGTTGGGGCGTGTATTGGGTGTTATCTGCTGTGGTGAAGTTCCACGTTGTTTTATCGCTGATTCCCGCGTAGTCATTAGCACTGAGATCCTCAAAGGCTCCGCTGTCGATCTGCAAAATTCGGTGACGGATTGATGGTCACCGTGTTGCCCGAGATGGTCACCTGGTCGCTGGTTACCGGGATCGTATGTGTTTTCGAGTCGCCGCTCGACTTCCTGATCACGATGTTCCCAGAGCCTTTCTGGACGTTCTCGCTGAAGTCGATGACCAGATCCGTATTGACTGCCTTGCCGGTGGCATTATCGGCCGGGCTGAAACTGTCGGGGGCATCCAGTAAGATGACAATCTCATGAACTGATGTCGTTGCTCTATTTCCGGTTATATCACGTGATTCAGCCCAGACCAAAACCGTTTCCCCAGCTGTAAATTTGCCGATGGGGTGGTTCCTCTGTAGAGCTTTCTCACCGATATTCTTCCAGGATTGCACATATTCTGCGTCGTCGAACCAGTAGAGAATGACCTGGTCGAGTGCATTGGTGTCCCCTGCGGACACAACGACCGAGAGTTCGTCTTGCGAGGTAGGATTATTCAATGACACCTCAACGGATACGGTTGGCGCCGAAGCGTCGCGCACTCCAGTATCCGGGTCACCGAACTTACTCTCGCGACTGCCAGAATCACTTGTCGCGCCAGTCACCCAATAATAGTAGACCTTATCAGCAAATGCATTCTGATCCCGGAATGAGCGCTGACCGTCCAGCCAACCGCTGGCGGGAGTCTTCGTGCCGCTGAGTGCGTCTGCTCGATAGACACGGTAGAAGGTAGCGTCAGGCACCGCATTCCATGTAATCAGCACGTCGTCGCCGCTGTCGTCTGAAGCAGAAATCCCGTCTGGTGACGTGATCGGCGGAGCAACCCGCGAACCCGCAACGCTCGATGAGAAATTGCTTTCCCGAGCGCCGGACGCTGTGGCAGCGGCTTTGACCCAGTAGTGGTTTTGAATATCCGGAGCGGCTGATGCGTCGATCAATGTCGCGTCAGACTGCCAGCCGTCGGACAGCAACTCTCTGTGATCAGGGGCGGCATCTGCTGTATGCGATCTAAAGATCTGATAGAGGACGTCCGAAACCGATGTCCACGACACTTCAACTCCGTCCGAACGGCCAGTTGATGCAGTAACATTGAGCGGGGACGGCAACGCCGGGCCGACGCCCTGCAGCACAGGATATCCCACGCCCTCGTCGATCGCCCATACATCGTTAAAATCCCAGCTGACGGCTTCGTAGGTCGTTTGCTTCCAAAGTTCGCTCGTTGTCAAACCTGCCGTGTCCGTGATAGTACCACTTCCTGAAACGACTGGCCGATCAGCTGGGACCCCAGTCGTCTCCGTGTCCCAAAAAGAGTTTGCGATAGCTCCCTCATTTCTCGAAGCGATACCACCACGGCCACTTCTACCGCTGCCCACATAGTATGCACGGTTTATTGTTCCTTCATCGTTGGCGCCAACAACACCCCCCATACCCAAATCGTCGTTTCCATGAAGAGACCCCAACACGTAAACGTCCGATACGATTCCGTCGTTGCGGCCCACGACGCCCCCTGTCGGAGAGCCACCCGCGTCACCGTTGTATACGTCCGTACGTGAGTACGATTCGCGAACTTTGCCCGTACGCCAGTTGACACCGGCAATTCCACCGACATCCTTCCCCGCGCGCACCTGGCGTACGGTCGACCAGGACCATTCAATCGAGCCGGCATTGAAGCCCACCAGGCCGCCGACTTCGTCGTCATCCTTGCTTCGTACTTCAGCTTGGTTAGTCTCTCCGTAATCTGAAATATATGTTGATGCATTGCGAATGATTCCCGTCGCGTGGTTGTCGCCGACTAAGCCGCCAACTACGTCTGCGGTGCCTTCGACGTAGGCTGACGCGTGAGTGTTCACAATCAATCCAGCATTCTCGCCTGCAATCGCCCCAACGATGCCCCTGCCGCGAATATCGCCGCCGTCCAGTGTCAGATTCTTAATCACGGCCTTGTCATCGAGAAAAGAAAACAGGCCAATCTTGTCCTCTTCCTGTCGGTCAATAACCAGCCCCTGGATGTGAAATCCGTTTCCATCAAATGTTCCGTTGAACCCATTGCTGTTACGTCCAATCGGGACGAAGCCCTTAGGGTCATTCTCCGAGTCACTTGCATCTATGTTTGCCGTCAATTCGTAGTGGCCCTCGCGTGGATATTCTGAGGTTCCGATTTTCTCCGTCAGCGTGACAAGTTGATTGAAACTTCCGATTTGTCTCACCGCAGGCGGCGTGACACTTTCACGAATCTCGAAATTCCCATCGCTCTGATCCGTCGCTGACCCATCGAGCGAAGTGATCCGAACGCGAAACGCCGTCCCCGTCTCTTGATCGTCCGGGATCTCCCAACTGAAAGAACCGTCATTCCGGGTCGACGAGGCAATCTCGTCGGCCAGGACGTTGCCGCTCAGCAGTTCGATGCGAACATTTGAAGCCACATCCGTCGACCGCCACACGATCTCAAGATCATCGCCACGACCGTAGACCTGGCCTCCATTGGGAGCAAGCACTTGAAGCGTTCCCGATTCTGTATTCTTGAATGTAACGAACACCTGCCTGCTGGACTGCACATTGGGGAGCGTATACGAGGTACCGCCTGTCTGAACTGCATTAGAGTTGACGAACCAGCGATCCACAAAGAAGTCCGCTGCGGGATTTGCTGTGAAAGTCTGATCCGCTCCCTGCGTTACCTCAACTAGTCCCGATGGGCTGACATCGCCGTGGGCACCAGATGATGCCACCACGGAGAATTTCTTCTCGCCGGTCTTGATTATGGTTGAATTGGTCGAGGTAAAATTATCGGAGTCGGTTACGCGAACGTGCACCGGAAACGTTCCGGTGGAGGCGGTCGAGAAGGGAACTTGTGCACCGGTGCCATTGTCATATTCGCCGTCATTATCTAAATCCCACTGGTAGGAACTGATGCTTCCATCAATATCGTAAGAAGCCGATGCATCGAGTGTGACAGACACATCTGGCTGTGTTGAATACGGCCCGCCGGCGTCAGCGACTGGACCGGAGAGCAGGACAACGTTGTCGATTCTGACCTCGGAATCGACTCCGCCAACCGGGTCAATTCTTAGAGTTATTGTTTTTACATCTCCGGCGTAAGCAGAAACATCGATAGATTGCTCAATGATGAAACCGTTAGTTGTGTGATCCAGTACAAGTGGACTGCCCTCGGAAGTCTCCCCAACGTACAACTGTAGGGCGTCACCGTTGCTACTCTTGTTAGAAATCCATACATCAAACTTCATATCCCTTACCGTCTGAGGGAAATAAAGGGGGTTATGCGTACGAGTATAATCCTCGCTCCCAAAATCGAGCGCGAGATATGGATTGGAATTGTTATCAGGGTGCCCGGTACCGCCTCCCCCCTGCCGCTCCCAGCCCGGCAATTCGTTGCTAACGACATCGGAGTACGTAAAGTTGCCATTAAAGAGCAGCGGCGTCATGGCGAGTGTTGTTCTACCGGACTGCGTCTCTGGTTGCTGGTCTTGACTTCTGCGCCAGTAAAACCCGTTATTTGCATTACTGTTGGTGATGGATTCTTCGTACCAAGTACGAACCCGTTTGTGGCTGACCTTGTCATTTCCGTCTGGATCCGGATCCGGAACGATGTTCGACTGTGTCGCGAGGTTGACGTTGTATGCGCCATTTACTGGTTCACCTTTCAGTGGTCCATCACAAACGGGTTCGGATGTTCCGGTACCGTAGTAATTGTCGACGAAGCCAACTCCTTTCCACGCGTATGGGTCGCCGGCGGAAGCCATGTCTGTGCCGTCACATTTTTCATGATCTAATAGCGTCACATGGTCGACGCCAAATCCATGATTGAGTAAACGCTGGGTTGCTTCAGAGACGACGATTGCCCCGCGACTGTGTCCAATTAAGTGCAGGTAGTCCGAACTGGCGAGTTGCTTGTCAACGAGTAAGGCGAACAGGGCGTCACTAGCGGCTTCATCCCATCGCGGATCAAAATCATTGGATTCGTCTTTCCAGTCAAACACTACAATGCGATTGTCGGCATTATTTATTCCCTTATGTAGCGACAGGGAGGCGCTCGTTGGGTCGTGGTACAACAACCCCGCGGATCCATCGACGTTGTCACTGTTGAAATAGCTGTAGATCGCATTCCCCATGTCCTTAAGAGGCCCGCTTGTCGGCAAAATCGCAGCACCATGCACCACGACAGTTACTGTTGCCAGCAAGCGTCGATCTTCCAGCTGTTCTAGGAACAACTGCCGGCGGAAGCAATGCCGCCCAGGAGCTGTTCCCAAATGACGCTGACCACGTTTTTTCTTCCACCTGCTGCCCATAGCTGAATCACCCCGTTAAGCTAATAACGATCGTCCGGAAAATAACTGCGATCGACGTAGACAAGATAGTCATGAACAGACCATTATCGACCTTCTCCAATCTAGAAGCAAGTAGTTTCTGTTTTTTTTATACTGGCAACTTACCGTTTGGTATCACGTTATGTCTGCTGTCGCGAATTGCTGCGGTATTACACGGCTGAAAGTTCTTATGAAATGAATGATCTGGCAGTTTGCCCTCGGTCGCGTGAGCGTTGTGCGGGCGTGCGGTAAAGCAATGTTTCGGATGAATCCGTTTCATCTTCGTGTGTTCACTCAACAATATCACCACTAACAATCTAATCCCAGTTCCCCATTCCCGGCTGCAACAAGGTGCTCAGCCAAGCCTTTTGACGCGGGGTCATTCTAGACCAACTTTCGATCAGTCAGGCCACTGTTTCACTCAGCGTTGGATTTGTCACCGCGGGTGACACCGCTTCGGTTTCCGAACTGTCCAATAACCCTCTATTTACAGCCTTAAATGCGTGTACCGTAGAGTCCCTCATCGCCCACTTGGCTAGGTTGCATGGTATCGCGTGAACTCGCATTACTCGGCAAAGATAGCCTTTTTTCATGCGCGGTGTTTTGGGGTTGCGAGTCGATGCGGGGCGTTACGTGCATGTGCTGCGTCGCATTCTGCGTCGCTCTTGCATAGTGTAATGCTCGATCCAGAGTATAGTTTTCTCCTGTTTTTATAGGTTAGACAGATAAACACCCTAGCTTGAGATCAGCTAAAATAGATGGTGCGACCTAAGCGTCTCTGTTCGATACCACTGGGAAGTAACCGGCCTATTGGGCCGTACATCAGTCACATTATTACGCCAAGCCAACTATCCTTTATGGTTTCTGCAATGTCCAATGTCATTCGCAACTCTCAGATTGTTGCCCTGCTTCTCCTGATGACCGCTCCCGTACTAAGGGCAAATTCACCGGAATTCCGGAAAATCTCGGCGTTTATACAGCGTTACTGTACTGATTGTCACAACGCAGACAAACACGGGGAAAAACTCGATCTTGCATCACTTAAATGGAACCTTGATATCCCCATAGTTCTCCAACAATGGGAAAAGGTATTTACTAAGGTAGACTCTTTACAAATGCCGCCTACCAAAGGGGACATACCTGAGGCAGATCGCCATGCATTCACCAGGACCCTCGGCAATGCCTTAGGCGAACTAGATCGACAGCGAATCGCGTTCTATGGGAGAGGAACAATTCGTCGTTTAACACGTGGTGAGTTCCAACAAAATCTGCGTGACCTGCTAGAGCTTCCAGACCTGGATATAAAGGACTATCTACCGGAAGACCGAGAGTCCCATCACACAAATCGGATCACTGAGAAGCTCGATATTTCCCGTGTCCAACTGACAGCTTACCTTGAGGCCACCGATGCGGCTTTGCGCAAGGCTGTGGCGTCCGGAGTGGCACCGCGCCCATCGACAAAACGTCGATTCGAGGGAATAAACATGTACACCGGAACAACGACGTTTGGTGGACCGGAGGCAATGTTTTACGCCAAAGACAACAAACGTCTTCCACTTAGTAACCCTGACCTTCAGGAAATCCGCAAGCAGGATCCGCTGGATGCAAGTATCGAGCTCGCGATCTTTCGATCAGCTACATGGCCATACTATGGATATCCCAACGGCTTCCGTGCAAATGAAGACGGCTTCTACCGTGTTCGATTTTCAGCGAGAGCGGTATTACAGAAAACGGATTTTATCCTGAGACCAGCATCTCAGCCGATCCCCATGACATTCAGAGCCCGCAAAGTCTCAGGTCCCGATGTTACGGGTGACGTTCGAGCTACCGGTGGCATCATGGATATCCCGCCAACCCCAACCGTATTCAAAACCATTATCAAATTAAAGAAAAGTGAAACTTTTGAATACAGTCTCCTGGGCCTACCTCAGCCCAGAGCCATTAACCCTCCCAACGCTCCTTTATACTATGATTTCCCTCCCATGCCGAAGGATGGTCATCCGGGCGTTGCCTATCAATGGCTGGAAATTGAGGGGCCAATTGATCCCTCAAATTGGCCACCGGCGTCACATCGGGTACTATTTGACGTATTACCTATCACAGCGTCAACTGACAGCCTCCCGATTGAATTGGTTTCAGAGAACGCGGAAGCTGATGCCCGTCGACTACTCCAGCGTTTCATCAAACAGGCTCAACGCCAACCGCTAACTCGCACCGAACAAAAACCGTTCCTTGAGTTGACGCTTAACGAACTGAAAACGGGACGATCGCTGACCGAAGCCTTGCTTACTGGCTACACCGCCTTTCTAAGTTCCGCGCATTTCATTTACACGATCGATCCAACGTCACTAACCAGGTCTTCACAAACGCATCATCAACTCGCCCTCGCAGAACAACTATCGCACTTCTTAAGCAACTCCCGCCCAAGCGCGTCACTCCAAACGCTGGCAGTTGGCAAGGACCTCCTGCAAGAAGAGCATCTACGTAACCAAACTGACCAACTGATCGAATCAGATTCCTTCAACCAGTTCGTTAAACCATTCACCTCTCACTGGCTAGACCTCAAAGCCGTTTGGCGGGATGAGCCTGACATTCGTCTCTATCCGGAATATAG
>LWDU01033713.1_pt1 | contig 12049 bp, 11 predicted proteins | sample 727161 | NCBI WGS metagenome assembly LWDU01 (sample SAMN04566230, study PRJNA314399) | hydrothermal vent metagenome | isolation source: deep sea hydrothermal plume seawater | place: Mexico: Gulf of California, Guaymas Basin | collected 2004-07-11 | reverse complement strand
CAGACGTGAAATTGCTATCAGACAGTTTTAATAATAAGTCTAATATATTTACTAATACTTAATATAATACATTAAATTAACTTATTAAATACATGAAATTATTAAGTTTTTTATATTATTTAATCTATTAGTATTCATAGTAATAATTCCTAATAAAATAAAAAAAATAGATAAAAAAATAGTTCAAGGCAAAAATCCTAATAAAACAATAATTCTTAGCGTATCTAGAAACGTTGATATACTTAAAAAATAGAGCAATGCAATCATAGAATATAGCGATTAAACGCCCGTAGAAGGCCTTGTTTTAAGAAGTAGCTCAGATATAGTACAACTGAAGGGTGAATATAAGAAAAATCAATAGAATAGGGCTTAATTAAGCAAAAACGTTGTTATTAATAGCTTTTAGAGTGAAAAACCTTCATTTAGTAGGAGCTTTTTTTTGGTTTTTGTCCCACCAGGACTAGAAAAACCACCCAGCTTGCCATCAGATCTAATAACCCTGTGACACGGTACTTTAGGAGCATATGGATTTTTAGCACATGCATTAGCTACTGCGCGCGCTGCTTTAGGTCTATTTATGCCCCTAGCCACCTGTTTATAGGTTTTTACCTTACCTTTAGGTATTGTTTTAAGGTATTTCCACACTTTTATCTGAAACTTAGTTCCTGAAAACTTAGACATATTAAAAAAACCCTGAATCTCTACACTTTTTACAGTGTAAAGACCAGAAGTTTTGGTTCGTCGTTGTAGTCGCTACCGCCAAACCGACCACCCCACATGTTTAGCGCTGCTTTGCAGGGTTTTCTGCCCTCCAGGCTTGAACCTTTCAGTTTTTCTCTGGATGGCCAGTTAAGAGTTGCCTCTTAAGTTAATTACCAATCTATATTATCTACTAAGTTGTATGTATCACTATTTAGTTGATTCTTTTAATTAGTTGTTTCTCTGTGAATAATGGGAATAAATTTTTTTATATTACTAACGATAATTAATGGTTATCAATAGTAATAGATATGAATGATATAATTACTGATATAAAGGCTTTACAAGAAGAAACATTATTAAACCTACAGAGCTCAAAAGCTAGTAACACTGTGAGAGCTTATAAGTCAGACTTCAAAGATTTTGGATTATTTTGTGCACAGAACGGTTTTAAAACTATTCCAACAGAACCTAAAATAGTTTCATTGTACTTAACACATTTATCAACAAAAGACGCTAAAATGAGCACTCTAAAGCGTAGGTTAGTATCAATAGGCGTTATTCATAAGTTAAAAGGGTATTATTTAGATACAAAACATCCTGCAATTATTGAAAATATAATGGGTATAAAGCGTCGAAAAGGGAGTATTCAAAAAGGAAAAAAACCCTTATTAATTAGTGCTTTAAAAGTAATAATTGATGTAATAGATCAACAAAAAAAAGAGGAAATTAAAAAATTAAGAGACAGGTCGATAATTCTAATTGGCTTTTCCGGAGGTTTCAGAAGAAATGAGATAGTTTCACTAGACTACGATGATCTTGATTTTGTTCCTGAGGGCTTAAAAATTAATATTAGAAGATCTAAAACAGATCAATTTGGTGAAGGATCAATTAAAGCACTACCCTACTTTGACAATACTCAATATTGTCCCGTAATTTCATTAAAAAATTGGATAGATATATCGAAGATTAACTCAGGTTCTTTATTTAGAAGGTTTGCAAAGGGCTCAAAGTTAACAAACAATAGATTAACAGATCAAACAGTAGCCTTACTTATTAAAGAATATTTAAAATTAGCAGGTATAGAGAGTAAAAATTACTCAGGGCATAGTTTAAGATCAGGATTTGCAACATCGGCAGCTGAATCTGGTGCTGAGGAAAGAAGTATAATGGCAATGACAGGTCACAAATCAACACAGATGGTAAGAAGATACATCAAAGAAGCTAATTTGTTTAAAAATAACGCATTAAATAAAATAAAAATATAATGAGTGAGATAAAATTCTGCGTTTCAATGTCTACAATACCATCAAGAATAAAGAGTGTTTACAAAACATTGGATAATATAAAAAAACAAAATAAACAGCCTGAAAAAATTTTCTTAAATATACCTTATGAGTACAAACGTTTTAAAAACGAAAAGATTAATGAGCAAGATATAATTGATTTAAAAAGAGATAATTTAGTAATTAGTAGATGTGAGGACTTTGGACCAGGAACAAAGATAATGGGCTCAATAGAAGAGGTAAAGAAATATGATTGTGTAATTATAATAGATGACGACCATTTATATGATGAAAATATTTTCTCAATATTTGTAGAAGAATTTAAGAAAAACAAAATTAACTATAGTTTTTACCTCAATAAGATTTTCAATATCAAAATAGGACAATGTGCTGATGGATTTCTAATAAACGCAGATTTATTAAGTGGTATTAGTGCTTTCTATGAAAAATATGTGAGAAGTAACACTAATATGTTTATGGATGACGATCTATGGCTTGCTATTTTTTTACAAAAAGAAAAAAAATCAGAAATAAAAAATCTAATTGAAATATTTAGAGAGAAAGTAAAAAAAAACATTGTTTATACGCAGCATGATAGTTCTAAAAAAAATGGATTATATTTAACTGTTCATAAGCCGGGTGTTTTTTTAAATAGAAGAAAGATACAAAAAATTGAATTAATAAAATACTTATTTAAATCATTAATAAATTAAGATTTAAATATAATTTTACTACCCTCATCTGTAAATTTAAAATTGATTATAGGAAGTTTTTTTAGTCTCTTCTTAAGATTGTTTTGAAATTTTTTTTTACAATAAACCAATAAGAATCCACCGCCACCTGATCCAATTATCTTACCACCGGATGCACCAGAACTTATACATTCGTTATAAATTTCATCGATTTTTAAATTAGAAACTTTATTAGAAAGTTTTTTTTTTAAAAACCAATATTCATTCAAAATACCTCCAATAAAATCTATATTAGAATTTTTTATAATTGTAGATTTAAATTCTTTAGCAAGTAAATATATTTGATCTAAGAAAACAATATTTTTATTAAAATTGATTACTTTATCTTTTTCAACAATATGTGAATATTTGTGAATGCCCGTATAAATCAAAAATAAATTATCATTAAGTTTATTTATTTTAGAATTTGAAAGTGTTAATTTTTTTACATTAAACTTATTATTTTTTTTAAAATCTATAGAATTAAAACCACCGTATGAGGCCCAAATTTGGTCTTGTGATCCAGAATTTTCTTTCATTACATTTTGTTCAATATGTATTGCTGTATCAGCTAATTTTTTTGTAGAAATATTTATATTATGTAGATTTTTAATCGCATTAATTAAACCAACACAAAAAGAAGAGCTTGTTCCAAGTCCAGAGTTTTTTTGTAGATCTCCCAGGTAATGAATCTCTAAACCCTTATTTATTTTTAGATAATTAAATACAGACCTAACTGTAGGGTGAAATATTTCGTTATTACTATTTACAACTTCGTTTCTAGACCAAACAATACGATGTTTGTAGTCAAAAACATCAGGCAGAAATCGTGCTGTAACATAACAGAATTTGTTTATGGTACCGCCAATCACCAACCCAGCTTTCTTTTTATAATAAGATGGAAAATCAGTGCCCCCACCTATTAATGATATTCTAAAAGGTGTTTTTGAAATAATCATTTCTTAATATTTTCGAGATAGTTACATATGGAATGTAAAATAATTTTGTGCATTTCTTGAATTGTACCCGTATTAAGTGACTCGATAACTATAGAGTGGTTGGAAATTTTTTTTAACTCACCACCACCCTTTCCTAACAAGCTAATTATTATAATATTATTTTTTTTTGCATATTTTGCTAACTTTATTAAATTTATAGATTGTTTTTTTTTAATATTTCCACCACTAGTAGATAATAAAAAAAGTATATCTTTATCAGCTGCTATTGCTGAAAGTTCTCTTTCAATATAATCTTCAAATTTAAAATCATTTGCCCATGCCGTAACTGCTGCTAAATTAGATCCTAGTAAAATAAAAGGTAAAGATCTTCTATTTATTGAATTATAAGTTGCAGTTAATTCTCCCACAAAGTGAGAGCAATCAGCAAAAGAACCTCCATTGCCATAAACTAAAATTTTTTTTTTAGATAAGATTTTTTTTTCTAAAATTACGGCTATTTTTTTAACTTGTTTTAGCAGTAAAGAGTCACCTTTATTTAAGACACTTTTTATATGATTAAAATGTTCTTTTATTTTATCTTTCATTAAATAATTTTTTTCAATTGACTTATCAATTTTGAATTAGATTTATAATAAAATTTAATTTTCATAGCATTTGATGACTGGTAGTCAGTGACACTATCACCAATAAACAAACTTTTTTTTGTATCAATATTCCATTTTTTAATAGCCTTAATTAGCATTCCTAGATTTGGTTTTCTATCAAATTTATCTTTTCTATATTTACTGTTATTAGAATACTTGTAGTAAGGAGAGTAATAAATATCATCAATATGAGCATTTTTTTTTAATTTAAGATTTCTTTTCATTTTATTATGTATTGTGTTTAAATTTTTTTCAGTAATTATACCTTTACCAATGCATGATTGATTAGTTATTATTATGACTAGGTAGTCATTTATATTAATATACTTAATGCCATCCATAACACCTGGCAAAAATTCAAATTCACTATAGCTTTTTATGTAGTCATCTTTTTTTAACTTATTTATAACACCATCTCTATCTAAAAAAATCGCTTTTTGTTTAAGAAACCCTTTATTTTTTTTAAGAAATTCAATTGTTTTATGTGAGCCTATATCTATAAATTTTTCTTTAAATACAACACCATGTATTTTTTTTCTAATAATAAGTTTTTTTAAAATATCATCTTCTAAGGAACATTTCTTTTTAACAATAAATTTAAATATCTTTTTCTTAAAAAAATAAATCCCACCGTTCATTAAATTAGAGAAATTATTTGAAAATTTAATTAGATTATTTTTATCGATATTAATATTGTTAATTTTAATATTTTTCTTATATTTATTGTTAGATGTTAACGCAATAGTACAAATATTATTCTGAAATTTATTTTCTAATAATTTTGAAATATCTATATCAAAATAAGTATCCCCATTTATCAAAAGGAAATCTTTTTTAATTATATTTTTCAGTTTATATAAAGCTCCACCGGTACCTTTTGCTACCCCTTCATCAATACATAAAATTTTTGAATTATGTATAGTCTTATTATTATATAATTTAAAAAAGCTTTCCTTTTTAAAGGAACATAAAAGATAAATTCTATTAAAATTATATTTAATTAATTTTGCAATTAGTGAGTCTAAAAAAATTTGATTATTTATTTTTAATAATGGTTTGGGTATATTTTTTGTTAGATAGCCTAACCTACTACCCTTACCACCCACTAAAATTACAGCATCAATCATTTATTTTAAGTATTTTTAAAAAGTCATTTTTAACGTTAATATAATTTCGTGAATTTCTCTTGTTAATTAGGTTAATCCTCAATTCTTTAAATATACTCTCATCGGTTAATATGTCATTTGAATATCTAATAAAATCTTCTTGATTGGAAGCTATATAGCCAGTCACGTTATGTTCTACCCTTTCAAATAGTGAACCATATCCCATTGTTACTATGGGTATGCAAAGCTCCCTGGCCTCTTCTGCTGCCAAACAAAAAACCTCTCCAATGTGACCAGGTGACAAAAATAATCTCGTATTTAATAGTTCATTGATTAATAATTGTTTATCACCTTTATTTCTCACTATGATTTCATTTTTTATCTCGTCATCGTTTAAAACGTAGGGTGGATTAATAAATAATTTAGCTTTTTTGTTATTTTTTTTAATTTCCAGCCAAGATTCAATCAAAAACTTTAGATTTCGATCGGAACGCGTTGTAAAGATTGCATTAGGTGGTGGTATAAAATTAATGTCAATTTTAGTATTAATAAAGTCGTAATCAGGTGCAATCTTTAGAATTTTTTTACCATAAAGCGATGTAAAGAATCCTCTTGTATTATAGTGGTAATCTCCTTCAAGAATCATTGTTGGTTTAAATTTAATAAATGGAATTAATTGATTTTTTCTTAAAAATTTTTCAAGGTTTTGAACACTATGTGACCATAAAAAGTTTTTTTTTCCAGTAAGTTTATAAAAAAGATTTGCATCTGACATCGATATGACAAAATCTGCACTATCATTTTTTTCTATTTGAGAAATGTTCAACCAGTGAACTTTATTAATAATTTTAGATTTGGTTGTGTTGTTGAAAACCTTTATTAACAAATTATCATTTTTGCCTAATTCATTAGTTATGTTGATCAAAGTTTTTTCTGATCCAGCAATAGTATGATCATTAAGATTTTGAGCATTATAATCAAAGGAATTTTCTATAAAATAAATTTTAATGATCATAAGTAAGTAAACTTTTATATTCTTTTATCAAGTTTATTTAATGAGGTAGTAAAATTCTTTTTAAGTACCGTAAATTTGTACTTAGAAGGAGGAAACCATTCCTTACAAGAAATTATTTGATTAATGAAATCCCGTCGATCATTTAGCTTGAAATGCATCAAAGACAAAATAGGTTTTTTAAGAAAGTAAGCCATATGAGTAATGATACCTTCGGGTGCTATGACATTGCTTGATTTTCTTACAATGTCAAAAAGGTCATACCCCTCAACATTTTTTAAAAAGAAAATTCCATTTTCATTTATATTACTATGTGTTTTGTTGTGAAAATCAAAAGAATTGTATTTATTTAAAAAATGATTGTTTACTTGTGTATTATTTAGCTCAGATGAAAACATTATGTTCTTATTTTTTTTTCTAAAAAAAATTAATAAATTATCAATATCATTTAATGACCAACCTAATAAATCGTTAAACAACTTATGTTTATAATGAAAAAAAACATATTCCTTTGGAAAATTAAAGTTATGATCTATATTAGAATTAGTATTAATCATATTGCTATTATCTGAGTATTCTATTAATGACTCTTGAATATTATAAGAGGAATTTCTTTTTTTGATTGTTAAACGATCAATCGTGACATATTTGTGTATATATTTCAGCAGGAAGTTGTTTGGTCGATTTTTTGTGCCCCTAATAATAACGCCATAAAATTTTATTTTTCTGAAAAAAAAAGGTAGATAATAGTAAAAGTTTTTTGGTGTTAAAATATAAATACTATCTATTTTGTTAAATAATAAATATTTTAATATATAAAATTTTTCACGTAGTCCAAGATTCATAGATATGATTTCTTTTTTTAAATTAGGAAAAAGAAAGCTAAATTTATGATTTATTTGAGATAAGAAAATCGTAATTTTATCATTTTGATGTTTGATTAAAACACGATTGATTGCCTTTAAAGAAACAAATAAATCGCCAGTTCTATCATTTTTTAAGATTAAAATTTTTTTACTCATAATCAACCTTATCTTATATTTTAGCAACTCTTTGCTAGGATTATTTTTTTAATTGCCTGATATCAAAATCTACCATTTTATGGACCAATTGCTTGAAGTTGGTTTTTGGACTCCAATTTAAAATTTTCTTAGCTTTTTTAAAGTCGGCCTTTAAGATTATGTTATCTTTGGGTCTCATGAATTTTTTGTCAAATTTTACATACTTTTTATAATCAAGACCAACGTAATCAAATGCAATTTTTACAAAATCTTTTACAGAATGTATTTTTCCAGTACCTATTACAAAATCTTGGGGTTTTTTTTGTTGCAGCATTTTCCACATTGCCTCAACATAATCTTCAGCATAACCCCAATCTCTTTTTGAATTTATACTTCCAAGTGTCAAGCTTTTTTGTTTTTTAAATATTATTCGTGCAATAGAGCTTGTTATCTTTCTGGATACAAAGTTTTCATTTCTTAAGGGAGATTCGTGATTGAATAGAATTCCAGAGCATGAAAATAAATTATAGGCTTCTCTATAATTTTTAGTCAAGTGAAATCCTGCAACTTTAGATATCCCATAAGCTGATCTAGGATTAAATTTGCTATTTTCATTTTGTGGTGATTTTTCTGCATTGCCAAATAATTCAGAAGATGCTGCAAAATAAAATTTAGTTTTTTTAGAATATTCTTTAATAGCAGATAAAATATAATGAGTACCATTAATATTGGGGTTTAATTTGAAAAATTCATCTTCAAACTTGAAATTTATAAGGCTTTGTGCGGCTAAGTGATAAAATTCTGTTGGCTTAATTCTCTTAATCAAAGTTTCAATTATCTTATAATTATTTAAATCTAATTTTTTAATTATTATTTTACCTTTTATAGAATTAATAATATTTAATTTATTTTTACTTTTAGGGTTTGTAATTCCATAGACTATATATTTTTTTTTAACTAATAGTTCTGCTAAATAAGAGCCATCTTGACCACTTATACCACTTATTATAGCTATCTTTTTTTTTATTATTCCCACAAGAAAGTTTCATTAGTTTTTAAACCAAGAGTTTTATTTATTATAAAGCTTGCAACTCTTGCTGAATTAAAATATTTGACGTATTTTTTTCTTCCATTATAACCTATTTTTTTTCTTAATTTATCATCCTTTTTAATTCTTATTATTTTTTCAGTTAAATCATTAATATTTTTATAAAAAACAACTTCATTGTTATTAAAAAAATCTTGATATTGCGTTCTTTCATCAATTAAAGTAACTAAACCATTGCCCATAAATTGTGCTATACGATCACTACTATAATACTTTTGTGGTTCTCCCCTACTTAAATTTAATCCCATTTTTGATTTAGAAATAATATTTAAAAAATTATCTGCCCAAATTGGTTGAATAGTTTTATGACCATAAAAATCGAAAATTATGTCTTTTTTTTTAGTTAGTTTGTTTAGAAAAATATTTCTTTCATCACTTTTCCCTTTTTTAAGAACACCCCTATGCACGCCATGACTCATTGCAAAAAATACATCATTCGGACAGAAGTTATTATAAATTTTTAAATTATCTAATGCTGCGTCTGATGGGTTTGGAATAAAAAGACACTTATCTTTATTTGGCAAAAAACTTAACGCATCAGGACTTGTTGTTACAAAACTTACATCCATAAAGTCATATTTATGCATAAATCTATCTTTGTTTTTTATAAAATCAGGACCTTTTATACTAAGTGGATCAAGAAACCATTGAGAAAATTTAATATTTGAATGTTTTTTTTTTATCAATTTAATAGTATTTTTTGAAATTTTATCTGCATGCCCTAGTATTATTAAATCAGGTTTAAAATTATCACATACTCTAATTAATTTACTATTTAGATAAACAGAACCATCTAAATCAACAATTTTTTTATTATCATGAATTATATCTCTATCACTAAACTCCAAAACAGAATGATCTAGTTTTATAAAACCATTATTTATTCTTTTTCCTGTATTGTAAAAAAGTCTACCATCAAATCTAAAATTAAAATTTGTAACATGTAAAATTTTTAAAGACATTAGATTTTTTGATTTAAAAAAATTAACTCTAGGCATAAAAATTTCATCTCTATATTTATCAATCTTATTAGAAATATATTTATGAGTTAAATAAAAGTTTTTTAATGATTTTTTTTGAAGAGTAACTCTTTTTTCTTTATTTAAAATTAATTTTTGGATTTCAATCTTTAAAGTTTTAACTTGTAAATCTTTTAATATGATAGCATCTGTAATTGTTTCTTTTAACCCACCTTTATTTGTAATTATCACTGCACATCCTCTTGATGATGCTTCCAAACTTGTTCTTCCAAAAGGTTCTTCCCATCTAGAACAAGTTATGGCTATACTTGCTTTTTCATATATTTTTAAAACTTTTTTATGATTTAAAAAACCCAATACCTTAAAATTTTTGTGTTTATGTATAATAATTTCTCTTGGTTCGTCACCAACAACTTTAACTTTCCAATCTTTATATTTTTTTAGAATTTGAACTGCAGCTGCGCCAAATAGATCATAACCTTTGGCTTTATTAAGTCTTCCTACAAATATTATAATTTTTTCTTTTTTCTTTAAATCAATTTTTACTTTATTAATAGAATGTTCAATAACTATTAACTTATATGAATTGTAATATGTATTTTCGAAACCTTGTAAAAATCTACTCTTAGTCCATTCACTGCAAAAAATAATTCTATCACATTTATTAAACATAAATTCTCTTTCAGAAATTAATTTTGAACCTGTCATTGATAAAGGATCATTGTGGAAGTGAAAAATAAATTTACAATTTATCTTTGTGATAATTTTATTTAGATAAAGTGGCCTGTTATGTATTTCAATCAGATCACACTGTTGTACAGTGTCAAATTCAATAAATTTTTTAATAAAATTATATTTATTACTTTCAAAAAAAAGTTTTTTAAATTCTATATTTTTATATTTTGTATTTAATTTATTTTTAAACTTTGTGTTTCCATAGACAGTTATATTTTTTTTATATTTACTATTTTGGGATGTTTGATTAATAAATAGTGAAACAGCACCAGCATAATTAGGTGAAAAATTTTCTTTAAATGGCAATAGTACTGATATTTGCATTATTGATTATCTATAATAATTTTTTTTCTTTTTATTTTATTATTTTTAAGAATGTATTCATATGACATTGCTTTAGATTTTGAAATAAACTTTTTTTTAAAGATGATTTTCCATTTGTATCCTTTTGTACTTTTAGCTCCTTTTCCATTATTATGTTTTGTTAATCTTGAGCTTAAATCATTTGTATAACCAACATATGTTTTTGGCCTGTTACCGCTTATTGATTTGAGCATATATACATAAAACGTCATATGTTAATTTTATAATAATATTTTATCTGATAAATTAATGGCGGTCCCAGGGGGAATCGAACCCCCCTTTGCAGGATGAAAACCAGCTGTCCTAACCGATAGACGATGGGACCAATTTGAAATCTTTTATTGTAAAAGTCATTATTTATCAAGTTTAATTAGGTTCTATAATTAAATCTTTGATGTCTAATTGGAGAGTATTTTTGTTATTCCAAAAATTTTCCTTTATTTGACCGATAATGTTTACTTCATTTTTATAATTTAATAAATATTCACCAATCTTAGTATCAACAGAATTAAATGATATTGATTTTATTGAGTATCCAATTTTAGATTTAAAAATACTTGATATATGTTTTTTTCCAACAATATTGGTTTTAATAATCTTTAAATTTTCAAATAAAAAAATAGGTTCTACGTTTCCGGTGCCAAATGGTTCAAGTTTTTTTATATCAGAATAAAAACTTTTATTAAAAGCTGTTGAAGATATTTTTGAAAGGTATTTGAATGTATTAATTGGCTCTATATTAAGTTTGTTATACATATTGTTTAAAAAATTTTCAAAAACTTCAAGCATATTTATATTTAATGTAAATCCAGCAGCCATATTATGACCGCCACCTTTTATTATTATATTTTGATCTATGCCAGCTTTAATAATTGACCCTATGTTAAAATTATAGATAGATCTGGCTGAACCTTTTAATATATCCCCAGATCTTGTTATTACTATTGATGGTTTATTAAAATAATCTTTCAATCTTGCAGCTATTATTCCAATTAAACCCTCATTAATATTTGGTTTATAAAGAATTATAATATTCTTATTTTCCTTATCAATTTTATCGAAATCAATTTCTTCTAAAATTTTTTCTTCTATTATTTTTCTTTTTTCATTTAATGAAATTAATTTAACTAATTTTTTATCAATTATATTTAAGTCATCGGATGAAAGTAATTCTACAGCATAAGATGATTTACCCAATCTTCCACCAGAGTTTAGAATAGGCCCTATCAGATAACCCAAATCATTAATATTTAATTTATTTTTAATTCCTTTTAATCTAAAAATTGAATTAATAATTTTATTACTAGTTATATCAAAATCTCTAAGTGCATTTATGGCAATTAATCTATTTAATTTTCTTAAAGGCATAACATCACAGACCGTAGCCAATAAAACAAAAATTAAATAATCTTTAATTAATATATT
>LWDU01039893.1_pt1 | contig 12052 bp, 9 predicted proteins | sample 727161 | NCBI WGS metagenome assembly LWDU01 (sample SAMN04566230, study PRJNA314399) | hydrothermal vent metagenome | isolation source: deep sea hydrothermal plume seawater | place: Mexico: Gulf of California, Guaymas Basin | collected 2004-07-11 | reverse complement strand
CCGGCACGGGCGCAGATAAAGCGTATAACAATGTTAAGCAGATCGCTCGTTATCTAAAGATAAAGGACTTGCTCAGCGTGAAGGAGCCTCCGGTGCAGAAGGACCGAAACTTCTTAGTCGAGATCCGCACGTTTATCAATAGCCTCAACAACGATCGGCAATTTGAGTCGGACAGCCGTCAGTTGGCCCCGCTCAAGCGCATCCTCGATCATGCGGCGGCGGCTTTGGTGCGGCTCGAAGCGCTGAAGACCAACTTTAACTTCTCAACCGGACACCCCGAAAGCTATACTTGCGAGACGGTGACGCTCTATTACGAAGAGGCCTTGCGGCCCCTCACGCGGCGGCGCCCGGCAGAAGGCCGACGCCGATACCGATGTATTGCTGGCGATATTCCGCGCGGAGCAGTTCGTCGAGAAGCTTCTGCACACGGTCCGCGACTATGTCACGGAGTTGTGTGACGGCGGTCATAGCAAGTCCGTCGCTGAATTTAAGGCCGTTTGCGGCGGGCAGCCGATTGAGTTCGAGGATGTAGAGGATGGGGGTGATTCGATGGGAGCGGTGCCCGATAAATTATTGGCTGCCAGCGATATGGGCGATGTATTCGACGAGGCTTATCGCTATGTCACGACCGAGGCTTGGGGAGTGATGGAAGCGGTGCATCAACCCGAGGAGGTCGCAGTTCGCATCAAAGAGATCCTGCGCGAAGTGCTAGTCGCTACGGCCGTATTCACACCGGAGATGAGGCGGCAACCGGGGAAATCCGCAATGGCTTTGGCGGTAGTCGGCCTCGACAAGGTCACGGGCAATATCAATTTGAAGGAATATTATGCCCAGCTTCGCGGTAACGGCGAAGTTGCCTTCATTGAGGATTTTGAGGACGGAAAACACGTCGATATTTTTGAGATGCGCGAATATAAACCGAGTCGGGTGCACGCGGCGGTTAAAAATGAGAAGGACGAGGACAGTACCGAGGAATCGCAGACGGGGCGCAAATGCCTGTTCACCATCGGCCGCACCGACAAGCTTTTTGTTGACACGCCAAATGACCTGATCAATGGCTGTATTCGTGGCGATGGCGGCGGTCCCAAGGTTTTTAACATTTTTTAGGAGGTACTATGGCACACCACGAATTTACTCCAGACCACTACCATACTAGCATCGGTTGGCACGAGCCAGTGCTCTATATCGCGCCTGGTGATTCGGTCGCGACGAACACCGTCGACGCTCGTGGCCAGGACCGGCGCGGCGAAAAGGTTACCGAGCGCGGTAACCCGATGACGGGTCCGTTCTACGTGAAGGGCGCGGAAGCAGGCGATACCTTCGTAGTTCGTTTCGACAAACTCTATCCCAATCGCGATTGGGGTTGGACGGGAAAGCGGATCGCGTCGAATGTGTTAGATCCGGGTTTTGAAGCGGGTTTCCAGCCAGATGATGAACCGCTGCGATGGCCTGTCGATCTTAAGGCGGGTACGACCGGACAGCCGGATACCTTGCCCGGCTTGCAATTGCCACTTTGCCCGATGGTCGGCTGCTTTGGAGTTGCGCCGCCGCGCGGCCAGGCGATATCAACGGCGACTTCCTCGACTTATGGTGGTAATATGGATTATTGCGGCTTTGTCGAAGGAGTAACCGTCTATCTGCCGGTCGAGGAGCCTGGCGCGCTTTTTTTTCTCGGGGACGGCCATGCGATCCAGGGCGACGGCGAAATCGTCGGCACCGGTGTGGATATTTCTTTTGACGTGACCTTTAGCGTCGATCTAATCAAGGACAAACGGATCGGTTGGCCCAGGGCGGAAAACGAGACGCATATTCTCGTCGCCGGCAATGCCCGGCCGCTGGACCAGTGTGTCGAGCATGCGACGAGTGAGTTGGTGCGTTGGCTTGAAGAGGACTACGGGTTGTCTGCGCAGACCGCCCATTCGCTTTTGGGACAGTGCGTCGAATACGATATGGGCAATGTCTTCGACCCGGCCTATACGATGGTCTGCAAGATCGAAAAAGCACTGCTTGAACAGTTGGGTGCCAAGCGCGATTATTGAAATTGCACATCGCAAATAGACCAGACAGAAAAAAGGCCCCGGTTAAATCCGGGGCCTTTTTTCTGTCTAGTGATTCTGATCGGTGGGAGCGCGTTATAACTCTGAGATCGAGTCGAGGCCCTCGGGCTGCGGCAGGACGTAGCGTACGGATTGTATGGTGCCGTCACGCCGTCTGACCCGCTCTACCTGTTTGCACTTGATTACCGAGTGTTCGATCAGCAGGTCGTCATCGATTTGGCAGCCGTAGAGATAACTGATGCCCTTGACCGTCACCCGCTCGCCCACGCGCATCGGGTGTTCGTCGCTGCCGGTCATAATCACGCCGGACTCAATCCGGCTTTTTGCGCCGATGCGCAGGTTGCCCTTGACGATATTGCGACTGAGAATTTCGACCCCGTCGCCCAAGACCAGGTTTTGCCCTTGGTAGGTACTCAACTCGACGCCGACGCCGATATGCACGTCTTCGCCGAGCACTACATGGCCGTTCAGGTGGCTGCGGTCGCCGATGTTAACCCGGCGGTTGAGTAACACCTCGGGGCCGATGTGCACACCCTTGCCGATGACGATATCGAGCGGGCCGATATCCTTGTCCATTAAGAGAATCTGCTCGATCACCTCGTCGGCGATAAAGAAATCCTGTTCGTCGGCGATGGTAATCGTGTCCATGAGCCTTTCGTAGGCCCAGCGCCGGGCGATGGTCTGCATCTGGTGCCAGACGCTTTTGACATTGAAGGCGAGAATTTCTTCCTCACTGTCGGCTACCGCCGCGCGCACGATCAACTGGTGCTGGTTAAAGATCTGCACCAGGTCGGTGAGCATCAGTTCGCCTTGCACATTATCGGTGTCGATTTGCTGGATATAGGTGCGCAACACCGCTTCCTTGAAGGCGAAGACACCGGTGTTGATCTCACTCGTCTCGAGCAGTTCCCGCTGGCTGAAGGCGTAAGTGTGGCCATTGTAGACCGCTTGATACGGCGTTTCTGGATCCAGGCCGAGGATATCCTTGTGTTCTCTGATCTCGATGACCTTGTCCCGGTCCTCGCCCGACGAGGCGCCGTCGACGTCCGTTGCGGGCACGCGGACGATGCGGCCGTAGTGGTTGGCTTCCATCGGGCCGCTGTAGAGGCCGGTGAGCACCATCATATCGCAGGATATTTTTTCGAAGCTGTTGCGGAATTGCACAACGACCGCTTCGGTCAACAGGCCCATGTCGCCGAGGAAGATATAGATGTCGCGGTCGGCGGTGGCCTCGGGGAAAGATTGCAGGCCAACGCGAACCGCGTCGCCGGTGCCGGCCGGTAGGCCGAGTACCGGGTTTTCTTGGTAGGCGAAGACCCGACCCGACTGGGCGCTGGTGGCTTTAGCGACGTCGGCGCCTTTGATGCCGACGACGATGACCTGGTTGGGGCTGTCGAGGCCCTGTTGCACGGCTCGTGCGACGCGCAATGCCGTTGGGCGCCCCCATATTTCGTGCAGCATCTTGGAGGTCTCGGAGCGGATGCGTTTGCCGTGACCGGCGGCGAGGACGATGCCGATGCGTGAGATGTCATTTTCGATCGGCGAATTGAGCTGGGCGAGCAGGTCGCGGACCGGCTCTTCTTTCATGTGGGATTCTCCCTGGCTAGGATTCAAATCAGACGGGTTGGCCGTTGCCGGGCAGATTGAGGTCTTCGCCTAGGGCTAGACGCATAAGGCATTCCTGCATCTCGGTTTCTTCTTCGCCCGGATTCGGGGTATGGCGGGTGTAGGTGCCATTGGCGCCCATTTGTCGGGATTTGGTGCGGTCGGCGATCGCCAATTCGATCAGTTCCCGGTAGATCCGCTGTCTGAGCCCCGGGTTGAGAATGGGGAATACCACTTCGACCCGACCGCGCAGGTTGCGGTTCATCCAGTCAGCACTGCCGAGCCAGATTTCCTCTGTGCCACCATTGGCGAAATAGAAGACACGGCTGTGTTCGAGGAAGCGTCCGATAATGCTGTAGACGCGGATGTTTTCGCTGATATCGGGCATGCCGGCTCTCAGACAGCAGATGCCGCGCACGATCAGGTCGATTTCGACGCCGGCCTGTGAAGCCCGGTAGAGGGCTTTGATGATCGCTGGATCCATCAGGCCGTTCATCTTGGCGATAATGGCAGCGGGCCTGCCGGCGCGAGCGTGTTCGCTTTCGCGTTCGATGCGGTCGAGCATGCCCCGCATCAGGCCGGCGGGCGCGACCAATAGTTGCTCAAAATTGGTTTCGCGATTGTGGGCGGTGAGCAGGTTGAAGACTTCGGCGACTTCGGCGGTGATTGCTGGTTCGGCGGTAATCAGCCCGAGGTCGGTGTAAAAGCGGGCGGTGGTGTGGTTGTAGTTGCCGGTGCCCAAGTGTGCGTAACGGCGCAAGCGGTCCTGGTCGCGGCGGACCAGCATCAAGAGCTTGCAGTGGATTTTGAGGCCCATGATGCCGTAGACCACATGGATGCTGCTGTATTCCATACGCTTGGCCCATTCGATATTGGCGGCCTCGTCGCCGCGGGCTTTCAGCTCGACGAGCACGGTGACTTCCTTGCCGCGTTCGGCCGCGTCGATTAGAGCTTGGGCCACCTGCGAGTCGTCGCCGGTGCGGTAGAGGGTCTGTTTAATTGCCAAGACTTTGGGGTCGTCGGCGGCCATGCGGATAAAATCGATCACCGTGGAGAACGATTCGTAGGGGTGGTGCAGCAGGAGGTCGCGGTTGCGGATCGACTCGAAAAAAAGTTCGCGTTCGACGGGCGAGAATGCGGGGTATTTGAGCGAGGATCGCGGGACCAAGTCGGAGAGGGCGATGACCCGGTGGAGATTGACGGGGCCGTCGGCGCGGAAGACTAGGCTGTCGTCGAGGGCGAAATGCCGTTGCAGTAATTCCACCAGGCGGTCGGGTGCGCTGGCGGCGATTTCGAGGCGGACCGCGTCGGCTTGGCGCTGGTTGATGACTTGTTCCTCGATCTCCTCCAGTAAATTGTCGGCGTCTTCTTCGTTAACGTAGAGTTCGCTATTGCGGGTGACGCGAAAGGGAGCCGAGCCGAGGACCTGGTAGCCGCGAAAAAGTTCGCTGGTGAGCGTAACAAAATGCATCCCGTCGCCCTGGTCGGGCAACCGCAGGATGCGCGGTAACACACGCGGCACGGTGGCCACGCCCATCATCGACTGATCCTGGGTTTCGAGTAGTGCGCCGATGCACAGAGCCTTGTTGATCACGCGGGGAAAGGGATGGGCCGGGTCGACGGCGATGGGGGTGAGGATCGGTTCGAGCTCTTCTTCCCAATATTTGTGCACGAAGTCTAGATGTTTGCCCTCGAGTTGGCGCGCTTCCCAAAAGAAGATGCCTTCTTCGGCTAATGCTGGGATCAGGTCCTCATTCCAGCAGCGGTATTGCTTGGCGACCTGTTCGTGGGCCAATAGCGCGATGCGTTCGAGTTGCTCGGCGGGGGTCAGGCCGTCGGGGCGGCTGGGGTTGGCGCCGGACTCGTGCAATTGCAGGACGCCGGCGACGCGAACTTCGTAGAATTCGTCGAGATTGCTAGCGACGATGGCCATGAATTTGACGCGTTCCAACAGGGGATTGCGTTGGTCGAGGGCTTCTTCGAGTACGCGAGCGTTAAAGTCGAGCCAGGAGAGTTCGCGGTTGATATAGAGCTCTGGGCGGTCGAGGTCGAGCTTGGGCTGTTTTTTGGTTTTGCTCATAGGGGCATTGTCTGCATCTGTGTTTTGGGTTTTAAATTGTATGATAGGCAATGGGATAAGTCAAATTGGGTGGGTGGCTGCGGGGTCTGTCGCTCTTCGCAGCGCTTTGGCGTTGGCTCTCTGTCGCACTGTTCCGGGCTAAGCTCGATAGGCGACTGCGGGGTCTGTCGCTTCGGGCGATTTAGTCCCCAGGCCATCGCCCATCGAGTCGTCGTCACGATCACTTCCACCGCACATCACCACCAGGTTCTTTTACCCAACCCCGCCGAGAAAATAGCCCTGCGCGATAGACCCCTCCGTCTTGGCGAACTTGGGTGATGAGGTATAGAGAGTGTGGGTTGGAGAAGGTGAATGTGAGGGCGAAATAGATTGTGTAGGATATTTTGAAGGGGAGTATTTAATGATTTTTGGGGATTTTATTTGAGTATAAGTAATTTATAGATAATTATTTACATAAGAAAAAATCGAGGTCGTCACCCCTTAGGTGGACCAATGTTGCCTGACGAATTCGGCATCTTGCAGGGCGTTGTCGATAACGGTCTGTGGGGCGAAGACTGCTCCTTCGAGCGGGAAGAGTCCGGCGGTGAATTCGAGGGAGAGCAGGCCGTCGAAACCGCTGGCTTTGGCGGCTTGCAGCAAGCGCGCGCAATTGTACCAATCTCCATCGGCCAGGCGTGAGCAGGCATTGTCGGACATGGTGCGGTTTTGCAGGTGGATATGGCGTATGGCGGGCGCGAGCGTGGAGAAGAAGGCCAGGGTCGCTTCGGTGTCCTGGTCTGTATAGGGTTGGAAGCAGAGACCGAGGTTGCTGATATCGGCGAGTTCGGCGAGCATGCGGTTGGTGCTTGCTTCGGTGTCGCAGAGGGTATTGCCGTGGGTTTCGAGCGTGAGGTCCATGTTGTTGTCGGCCAATCGGGCGGCCAAGTCGCGCAGGCGTTGTAGTGATCGTTGCCAGGCGGAATCATCGGCGTCGGCACTGGCGAGACGGCCGGGGAAAATCTTAAAAGTAGTGGTGCCTAAAATTGCGGCGTAGCGGACCAGGCGTTCCAGCTCTGCGGCGGCCTCCTGGCCTTGTGTTCCTTCCAGGTGCAATAGCGGATAGGCACCCAAGGCGACGTTTTGAAATCCGAGTGCGTCGAGCTGGTCTTTCAGTGCGGCCAGTTCATTGTCGGTCAATCGAGATATATGGTATTGCCAGATCTCAAGGGCGGTAAAATTAGCTTTTTTGAGCGCCGGCAAAAGCTCGCCGAGCGGATGCGTGAGTATCTTGTCTTTAGTCCAGCGATTGACTTCGAGCATGATTGTATTAAATAACAGGCGCATATCAGAAATGGGCTCCGAGTTTGATATTTTCTTCGGGGTGGCTGGCTATTTTGGGATACTCCTCGGCCAGGTCGGCAAAGGGCACGATGGGGTGCACGATGGGTTTGCAATCGACCTGCCCCTCGCTGAGTAGACGCCAGCAGACCTCGTAAATGCGATCGTTGTTCCAATTTGGGTGGTCGGGGTTGGGGTCGCTATTGGCACGCGAGAAGATAATGGTGGGGCGGTTCATATGGGCTTCGGCACCGAGATCCAGGCCGGTGGGCCAAGCGCCGGGATAAGCTCCGCAGACGACGGTGCCCAAATAGGCGATCCCGCGCAGGGCTTGCTGCAGGGCGGCGGGATGGCCGCTATAGTCGATGATGACGTCGGTGCCCCGGTTGCCGGTGGCTTTCTTGATCTCGACCCCGGCATCGCATTGGTTTGGGTCGAGTACGAGGTCGGCACCGCAGGCGAGCGCGGCCTGCCGCCGGTTTTCGAGCGGGTCGACGGCAATGATAGGATAGGCGCCGGCCAAGCGGCAGAACTGCAAGACCAACAAGCTGATCGCGCCCATGCCAGAGACGGCCACCGCGTCGCCGATGCGCACTTTGCCGTCGCGCACCGCGCTGAGGGCGAAGTCGGCGGGGTCGAGGCAGACGGCGGCCTGCCAAGGCACACCTGCGGGCAAGGTGCGCACGGTTTCGGGCCAGATATGTTCTTCGCGGAAGGGGCCGTAGTTGAACACATGGTCGCCTTCTTTGAGCAAGGTGACGCCGGGGCCGAGTTCGACGACCTCGCCGTATTTGACGCCTTCGCCTTTGTAATCGAAGACGCGCAATTCGCGGTCAAAGCCGCCGCGCGGGCTGGCATAGCCCTTGAATTGCGACATCTCGGTGCCGTGTTTGGCTGCGGCGAACAGGCTTTTGACGCGGACCTGGCCCTTTTCAAGGTCGGCGGATTCGTATTCCTGGAAGGCGGCTTGTTCTTGGGCAGGGGCGATCAATTCTCTGGGCATGGGGCAGATCTCTTGACGCAAGGCGCGGTTTTGGGGTTTATATGGTGCGGCTGTAAAAAACGAAATATACACTAGCTGAGATTGCTCAGCAATTCACTGAGGAAATACCATGTCGGAACGCGTAAAAATCTTAGTGCCTGGCGATAATCCCACCCAGATCGGCGGTTCGCCGCACCTGGGAAAACTCGCGTCCTACGGGGATCTTGAACTATTTACCGACACACCCGCCAGCGCAGAAGAGAAGATCGCCAGGGCTGAGGGTGCCCAGGTGATTATCAATACCCGCGGGGTTGTCACCTGGCGCGAAGAGATGCGTTCGCTGCCCGATTTAAGAATGATCGCGACCTGTTCGATCGGTACGGATATGATCGACTTGAATCTCGCCAAGGAATTGGGCATCGTCGTTTCCAACCAACCTGGTCGCACGGCGCCTGTCGTCGCTGAGCATATGTTCGGTCTGATGTTTGCCCTGTCGAAACGCGCTTATTTCCAGACCGCCGAATTAAAGGCGGGTCGGTGGACCCGAATGATGAACACCATGTTGCAGGGTAAGGTGCTAGGCGTGGTGGGCACGGGGGCCATCGGTGTGGAGATGGCGCGATTGGCCAGGGCGATCGGTATGGAGGTCGTTGCTTGGACCTTCAATCCTTCGGACGAGCGGGCGAAAGAATACGGGGTGCGCTTTGTCGAACTCGATGAGTTATTGCAGATGTCGGACGTGGTCAGTCTGCACGTCAAACTGACAGAGGATTCCCGGCATCTGATCGGGGTGCGAGAATTGGCGTTGATGAAGGAAGGTGCGTTGTTGCTCAATGGCGCGCGCGGCGACGTGCTGGATATTGCCGCCTTGCGCGAAAGCCTGCTGGCCGGGCATCTCGGCGGGGCGGGATTGGACGTGTTTGCCGAGGAACCCTTGCCGGCGGACCATCCGATCCTCGACTGCGAGCAGTTGGTGCTGACCCCGCATGCCGCCGACCAGACATTAGAAGGGGTGAATTTGTTGAACGAGGGCGCGGTGGATAATGTGATCGCGTTTCTCCAAGGGCGGCCGCAGAATAACGTCGCGGTATGACGGGGGCGTGGATAGTTGATCAAGAAAGGCCGCGTTTTCCAGGCCCAATTAAAACTTGCAGGATCAATACCTATAAATAGGAGAACATATGTATCGTTCATTGGGACCCGGTGCCATCGGTGTGCAGGTCAGTAGCTTGGCGGACGGCTTGGATTTGGCGGCTCGGCACGGTTTTGCGGGCTATCATTTCGGCATTGGCGAAGTAGTGGCAATGGGGGCGTCGGCGGCATTGGAATTGGCCGAGAGCAAGGGGGTGAAATTGTCGGGGTGGGGTTTCCCGTTGGATTTTCGCGGGGATCAGGGTGTATACGACGAGGGCATGGCCGAGTTACCGGCTTGGGCAACGGCGGCGGCGGAGGTGGGCGTATTGCGCACGGCGACTTGGATTATGCCGGCTTCGGACGAGCGGACCTATGCGGAGAATTTCGCCTTCCACGTCGAACGGCTCAAGCCGGTGGCCGCCATTCTCGCCGAGCACGGGATTCGCTTCGGCTTGGAGTATGTCGGGCCGAAGACCTTGTGGGACAGCAAGCAGTATTCCTTCGCCCACACTATGGAACAGATGGGGGAATTGTGTCGGGCGATAGGCGACAATATGGGTTTTCTACTCGACAGTTGGCATTGGTACGGTGGCGGATTTGCGGGCTTTGTCCGCCGACCAAGTCGTAGACGTGCATGTCAATGACGCGCCGACTGGCATTGCTATCGACGAGCAGGTCGACAATGTACGCGATTTGCCCGGAGCGACGGGGGTGATCGATATCGCAGTATTTCTCGGCGCATTGCAGGAGATGGGCTACGACGGGCCGGTGATGGTCGAGCCTTTTAGCCAGCGGCTACGCGATATGGAACCGGAAGACGCGGTGGCGGCTACGGGCAAGGCGCTGGCCGGTGTCTGGGAGCAGGCAGGGCTGTCTTGAGCCTGAGCGTCGCCCATGTTTTTCCGACCGACCGCGTTGCCTATTTGATGCGGGGGCGGTTGATGCGCTTGCAGGAGGTGGGTTTCTCCGTCAGCGTGATTTGCGGCGACCGGGGCTATGGCGACCGCTTGCGCGAGTGCGGTCTTGATGTGCTACAGATTCCCTTCGCCCGCGAGATCGAGCCGTGGACGGATATGCGTTGCTTGTGGGCGCTCAGGCGCGCGTTGCGCGACGGCAATTATGATATCGTCGATTCGCACAATCCGAAGGGGACCTTGCTCGGGCCAGTGGCTGGGCAGTTGGCCAAGGTTAAGGCCGTGGTGCATACGGTGCACGGTTTTTTGTTTAACGAGAATAGCCGGGGTTTGCACCGGATCGCCGCCGAGGGAGCCGAGCGTTGGTGCGCGCGGTGGAGCGATGATTTGCTATTTCAGAGCCGCGAAGATTTCGATTATGCGCACGCGCACGGGTATAAGAAGCCGGAGCGTTTGCATCTGATCGGCAACGGAGTTGACGAGCGGCGCTTCGATCCGGGTTTGCATCTGGAAGCGCGGGTGGGCACGCGCGCCGAGTTGGGGTTTGCTGAAAAAGATTTGGTAGTGGGGATGGTGACGCGCCTGGTGCGCGAGAAGGGTTGCGTCGAATTTTACCAGATGGCCGCCCGGCTCGTCGAGCAATGGCCGCAGGCGCGTTTCCTGATGGTCGGTATCCCGGAGGAGAATGACCAGTCCGACGCGGTCGACTCGGCACGGCTGGCACAAGAATACGGCGTGACGGATTATTGTATCGCGCTGGAGCACCGCACGGATATGCCCGAGCTTTATGCGGCAATGGACGTGCTCGTTTTGCCGTCGTATCGCGAGGGCCTGCCGCGGGCGGTGATCGAGGCGGGGGCGATGGGCTTGCCGGTGGTCGCCAGCGATATTCGCGGGTGCCGCGAGGTAGTAGTAGCGGGGGAGACGGGATTGCTTGCTCCGTTGAAAGATGTCGAGGCGTTGGTCGCGGCAGTTACGCGGTTGTTGGGCGACCGGGGCGGGAGAGGGTGATGGAACATTACACCGAAGCGCGGACCACTCAGCGGGTGGCCGATTGTTATCGGCAGTGCATAGAAGAAGGCCGCCGACGGTGACGGTGTGTTGCTGATGTGCCGGACCTGGGGCTCGGCTTTTTAATCTGGCGGATAGCCCAACCGGAAAGTATAATCTCTAGACAACAGGCCCTGAAATGAAATATTCAGGGCCTGTTGTCTAGAGGGCAAATTACGGGCGGTTTAGCGGCGCTTCTTCACTCCGACGATCCCCTGTTTCACTTGGCGTTCGAAGGCGCGCAATTCCTTCGTGCCGTCCAGGATTCCGATCTCCATATTGAACTCCCGCACTTCGCCCGGCTCGATATGCTGCAGCGTCTTGTGTTTGCGGTTCCAGGCGCGGCCGAGTACTGAGCAGTTGCCCGGTTCGATACCGGTGACATAGGTGCCTTTGTGGAAGTGCTGCCATTGGTTGACGATGGGAATCTCGTTGCGCTTGAATTTCCAGTAGAGCCCCAATTCGAGCTTGTCGTTGAGCAGGCCGACATGCACATTGCCTTGGCGGTCGGCTTGCGGGCGGTGCACGTAGACATCGTCGTGGGCTTGTTGTTGTGGGCCGTTGGCCACCGCGTAGTCGTCGGGGCCGACCTCGCGGTCGTGTTGCCATTCGGTGCTCTTGCGACTGTGCAGCACTAGGCGGCTGCCCTGGTCCAAGAGCGGGAAACCGGGGTTGCAGTGGTAGACGAACATCAGCGGTGAGCGATCGGCGGCCAAGTTTTCGATGCGGTCGCAAATGCGCAGGCGATTTTCGCCGAGCACAGTCGTGATCTCGCGTGTTAATTCGAGGTTTTCGGCAAAGACCTCGGCTTGGCGCATCTGGCCGCGGATCTTCAGGACGTAGTCCTCGCCTTCCCAACCCGCGCTAATGCCGACGTTTTTGGCCGGGATATAGGAGAGGCGGCCGTGCAGCG
>LWDU01044745.1_pt1 | contig 12054 bp, 16 predicted proteins | sample 727161 | NCBI WGS metagenome assembly LWDU01 (sample SAMN04566230, study PRJNA314399) | hydrothermal vent metagenome | isolation source: deep sea hydrothermal plume seawater | place: Mexico: Gulf of California, Guaymas Basin | collected 2004-07-11 | reverse complement strand
TTCAGTCTCAGTGTTGAATGAAAATCTTTTAGCAGCTGAAATTATGGATTGGGTAAAACAAAAAGGACCTGAAGCAATAATTTTAGCCGTAGTTATTGTTTTGCTTATTTTAATTCTTGACCTCCAGAGCTTGGTGCTTGCGCTTAAAACTTTTCTACCGTTACTAACCGGTTTAGTTTTTACAGGAGCGATTATGGCCTTTTTTCAGGTCAAGCTTAACTTTATAAATATCGTTATGCTTCCATCAATTGTAGGTATTATGATTGGGAGTTGTATTTACTTAAGCCATCATATTTTAGATTATTCGATGGGCGCTACGATTAAGTCTGTTCAGGAAACTGGAAGCGCTATTATATTGTCAGCGTTAACTAGCTATATAGCTCACCATGCTGGTGTTAATTCTATTGCAACTATAGTCGAGATAGGGATTGTAGCGTGCACTATTTGCGCATTGTTTATGTTACCCGCATTGTTTGAATTAAACTTTGGCAAGGCAATCAAAACACAGTTTAAAAATTAAGTAGATACTAATGCTGGAGACTGAAATTAAATCAAGGTCGATATTCAGAAAAAATAATATCGTCTTGTTTTTTTTGATGAGTTACTAATTAGTAAAGTGAATAATGTGAATTAACGAGTAGATTGGTTTTATGTCTGTTATTCAGGAAGAACAAAAAATCCCTATAAAAGAGGCTAGGCAAATCGTTAAAGACTTGATGGTGCCTAATGCTTTTATATACTGGGTTGATTTTTTGTTTCATATTATATTGGGCTGGTATTCTTTTTATTTTTGCTCTAAGGCGGATTTCTTTTCTCCGATTGAGTGGATATTCTTTTTTGTCTCAATTTTTTCTTTTTATAGAGCAGCTATTTTTATTCACGAAATAACGCATTTACGAAAAGACACTTTTTATTTATTTCGAGTTGTGTGGAACTTTTTATGTGGCTTTCCATTGATGATACCTTCTTTTTTGTATCAAGGGGTTCACAATGACCACCATAATATAAAACTTTACGGTACCAGGGGCGACGGTGAATATGTTCCATTTGTACATCAAGGAAGAAGCAAAATTATTTTATTTATCAGTGCTTCCTTTTTTGTTCCTGTTTTCTTTTTTGTGCGCTTTGTTTTTTTGACACCGCTTTCGTATTGCAATAAAAATTTAAGGTCCTTGGTGTTGGAAAAATTCTCATCATTCTCAATTGATTTAAACTACCAAAGAACACGTTCTTCGCTAAACACTGTTGCCATGTGGCAAGCCCAGGAGATAGCTACGTGTTTGTATGGATTGATTTTTATATCATTGCTATTGAAAGGAGCTTTCTCCTATAAGATCCTTGGTCTTTGGTTCATTATTTTTGGGGCGGTCTTTTTTATGAACTCATTACGAACATTGGCAGCTCATTGCTACCGGTATTCTGGTGGTGAGGTTCGTGATATTTCAGAACAACTTCTCGATTCCGTTAACATTCCAAATAGTTTTTTAGGAGTGTTATGGGCTCCTGTTGGATTGAGGTTTCATGCGGCACATCATTTGATTCCAGAGATGCCATACCACGCTCTTGGGAAAACTCACCGAAGACTTTTAGAGCAGTTTTCGAAAAAAAACCTATATTCTCAGACTAACTCTAATGGCTTGATAGCCACTTTGGCTCGACTTTGGAGAGAATCTGGAAACGTAGTGCTTTTTGTTCTTTTTGTATGCTAATTTTAATGTTAGCATGACTTATTTATTTGCAAATTCTTTAAAAACAATGATATTGCTTGCTTGAATCTAGATAAACTGTTTTCTCGATAGTATTTTTCTTTTAGTTGTGAAAGGAGTTTTAATACCAATAAAATTATGCCAAAAACCACTATAGACTCAGAATCAGCTAAAAAGATAGTTCAGATAAAAGAACAATTTGACTTTGAAAGTGGTCACTTACGCACGTCAACTGAAAATGATAAAGGGATTTTTTCCAAGTGCGCAAACTATCAAGCTCCGGCTCAAGCTAAGAGTTTAGGGATATATCCTTACTTTCGAGAAATTGAAGAAACTGGAAGTTCCCATGTGGTCATTGATGGTAGAGATGTAGTGACTATCTCAAGTAATAACTACCTGAGCTTAGCCAAAGATCCTAGAGTTATTGCGGCAGGAGTGGATGCTATTGAAAAGTTTGGAATTGGGTGTACCGGAAGCCGTTTCCTGAATGGAACATTGAGTCTGCACCGAACTTTAGAAAAAAATATTTCTGATTTTCTTGGACGTGAAGATTCAATTGTTATGTCAACTGGTTTTCAGGCTAATCAGGGAACTATTTCTTGTCTTTTGGGCAAGCAGGATGTTGCCTTTTCCGATCGTGAAAACCACGCGAGTATCTATGAAGGTTGCGCTCTTGCCCCAGGAAAGACTGTGCGTTATCGGCATAATGACATGGACCACTTGGAACATTTGCTCCAAAAGCACTCTCAAGCTAAAGGAAAGCTTATTATTACTGATAGTGTTTTCAGTATGAGTGGTGATATCGCTAATCTTCCTGAAATTGTTAAGATTGCAAAAAATAACGGGGCGAGTTTGTTGGTTGATGAAGCTCATGGTATGGGAGTTTTAGGCGATAATGGACGCGGGGTCTGTGAATATTATGATGTCGAAAAAGATGTTGATATTTATGTGGGAACTTTTTCTAAGAGCTTGGGGTCAATCGGAGGTTTTGTTTCTACAAAAAAAGATATAGCAGAATACATAAGGCATAAAGCGGCTGCATTTATTTTTACAGCGGCTTTACCTCCTGCTTCTGTTGCAGGAGTTTTAGAAGGATTAGATATTCTTGCTAATGATTCAAAACGCAGGAAACAATTGCATGAAAATACAGCTTTTATAAAAAGAGCTTTTTTTGAATTGGGAATTCAGGTAAATAATAACCTTGTGCCTATTGTTCCTATTCAGATAGGCGATGAAGCGCTTACTTTATATATGAACAGGTTATTATTTGACGACGCTATATTTGCTGGTGTTGCGGTATCCCCAGTAGTTCCGCCATTGAAAGCTATGATTAGAACCAGTTATACTTCCGCACATACCAAAGAAGACTTAGATAAAATTTTGATCTCATTTGAGAGGAATTTAAAAAAAATAGGTCTCTTGCCCCAGTAATGTCCCTTAGTGTTCAACAAGTAAAAAATTCAACCGATATAAAAAAATTTATTAGATTGCCATGGAAGGTTTATGATAATTTCCCTCTATGGGTTCCTCCTTTGATTAGCGAGCGTGAAAAATTTTTAGATCCTGCAGTAAATCCATTTTTAAAATACTCTCAGGTCGATTTATTTTTAGTCACTTCGAATAAACATTCAGTGGTAGGAAGAATAGCGTTGATCGAAAACCATGTTCATAACGAAACGTTATCTGATCGGGTGGGGTTTTTTGGAATGTTTGAGGTAGTTAATGATAAGAAAGTTTCAAATTTACTGCTTGATAAAGCAGCTCAATGGTGTCGCGAAAATAATTTTAGTAAGCTTATTGGTCCTGTAAATTTATCGACTAATCATGAATGCGGTTTGCTTATAGAAGGTTTCGATACTTCACCGGTAATAGGAATCCCATATAATCCTTCTTATTACTCAGGTTATTTTGATGACTGGGGACTAATTAAATACAAAGATTTAGTTTCTTTAAGAATGACTACCTCTAGGGTGCCGGAATATCTCGAATCGGCAATTGGGCGTATTAATAAAAGAGATCGATTTTCAATAAGACCTTTTTGCTTAAATAATTTTAACGAGGAAATAGAGACTATTTGGTCTATTTATAATGAATCATGGGCTAATAATTGGGGTTTTATTCCAATGTCTAAAGAAGAATTTATCTATTCTGCAAATGAAATGAAAAATTTTATTCGCCCAGAATATTGCTTTATTGCAGAGATTAGTGGTGAGCCAGTTGGATTTTCTCTTACTCTGCCAGACATTAATCCGGTTTTAAAAAAAATGAATGGTAGAGTTTTCCCATTTGGTTGGGCAAGTTTTTATTTGAATAAAAATAAAATAAAATTGTTCCGCGTCGTAGCTTTAGGGGTAATGCCAACATATCGACGCTTGGGAATTGACGCAGCACTCTATTGCGAAACCTTAAAAATATTTGTAGAAAAAAAAATCAAATGGTGTGATATGTCGTGGGTACTTGAAGATAATAAAGGCATGCTTGACTCAATCTACCGTTTAGGTGGAACTATTTATAAAAGACACCGAATTTATGAACGGAACATCCTCTCTTAAAAATGCCATTGCTGTTGTTACTGGTGCCACGGGTTTTATTGGAAGTCATTTAGTTGATTACCTGATTGAGCATGGTTGTATTGTTCACGCGTTAGTTCGTGAAACTAGTGATCGAAGGTGGTTGAATAAATCAGATCAAGTGAAGGTTCATACGGTTGATCTCTTGAACAACTCTCCTATCAATTGTCTTCAGAAAGCGGATTATCTTTTTCACTGCGCTGGTTTGACAAAAGCTAAAACTAGAGATGACTATTTTAGTGGCAATGTGGACTCCTGCGAAATTCTTTATGAAAGATGTGTTTCAATTGGGGCTAACTTAAAGGCAATCGTTCATTTAAGTAGTTTGGCAGCAGCAGGACCTAGTATTAAGGGAGAACCAGCTCAAGAAAAAAACTCATGTAACCCTGTAACATATTACGGAGAATCTAAGCTTGCGGGAGAACAAATTGCTCTGAAATATGCATCGTCACTCCCGATTGTAATTATTCGTCCACCAGTAGTTTATGGTCCTCGAGAGAAAAATTTTTTCGTTTATCTGAAAGCGCTAAGTAAAGGTTGGAATATTAAAATAGGAACCAGTAGACGTGAACTATCATTAGTTTATATCGCGGATTTAGTTAGAGCTATGGCTCAAGCGGTAGTTTTATATCCTCAAAAGGAAAAAATCTATTATATTACGGATGGAGAACATTATCTTTGGAGTGATATCTCTAATTCTGCAATGAAAATTCTTAATGTGCGTGCTAAAAAACTAGTTATTCCAGAGGCGCTACTTCCTTTATTTTCCTATTTTTTTGAAACTCTAGCTTGGTTTGGGTCCAAACCACCTCTTTTCGATAGACAAAGAATGATTGATATTTGCCAAACATCATGGATTGCATCCCCAAAAGAATTTTTTGAATCGCATATGTTTAAACCTCAAAATGATTTAGCAAAAGGTTTACAAGAGACTATTGACTGGGGTAAGACCAATAACTGGTTATAAAAAATGAATGTATCGATAGACCAAGTTTTACCTGTTAATGAAATAATAGAACCAGTTAACCGCTACCTCCACAATCCTATAGCAGCAACTATTGTACAAATTATAAAAAATACTTGGATTACTCCAAATCAAGTAACTTATGTGTCGATTTGTGTCGGACTAGTTTCAGCGTATATTTTTAGTCTCGGCACGGTACAGGCATTTATTTTTGCTGGTATTTTACTAGAAGTTGTATTGATTTTAGACTGCGTCGATGGCCAGCTGGCACGAGCCAAAGAATGTTCTAGTGATTTGGGTCGACTTCTCGATGGTATTGCGGGTTATATTATTTACTTGGCAGTTCTTACTGGAGTTGTGATTGGCTTTCACCAGGAGTATAAAACATTGGTCGCTTTTGGTTTAATTACTATTCTTAGAGGCATAGCCTATGATTATTGTAAGCTAACAATGATAACAATGATTCAAAAGGGGTATGATGGAAGTATTAAAGAAATATTAGATACACATTCAAAAATATCCCGAAATAATTCAACTCTTTGGAAGGTGTATTTTTACTATTTGCAGCTTCAGAGTTTTGTCTTTGGTGGACGTTTTATAAGGCTCGATAAATTTTTAGATAATGGGAATAAAAATTCTAAGGATTCCCTGTTATCGCCTACTGAGAGAAAAAAATACCAAAATAAAATCCGTCCATTGATGGTTGCCTGGAGTTGGAATGGAGTTGATTTACCATTATTTCTTTTGGTGCTAATGTCATTGTTTGGGGTAGTGGAAAGTTGTTTGTTTCCGTTAGTATGTTTTTTATTTTTTCAATTTATTTTAACTATGGTTTACCATCGAACGCAATTTCAAAGGTTTTTTAATACAAAAGGGTGAAATTAAAATAATTGAGCTTTTTGATGGTTTATACTGTACAGAGCTATAGTTTTTTAACATATTTAATGTGTAAATAAAATGACTAGAGATAATAAAGCTACCGGGGTGTGGGTAAATTCAAACATTAGAAGAATTTTAGGTCCAGTTCTAGCGATTGTAGGTTTGTTTTATACCTATCGTTCACATTTGGATGGATGTCCTCGTGAAATTATTTTTCTGGGATGGGCACTGCTCCCACCGATTTGGTTGATTATCGAATACTGGCTATTGTTCGACCGGAATGAGGAATCCTCAAAAGATTTTGAAACGTTTAAGCATGGCCAAAGCTTAGCGCGAAATTTATGGGTTGGTTTCTTGATTTTTCTGGCAGCTTATTATTCTGGAATTTTTTTTGAGGGTGGGGGGGTAAAATAGAATAAGGTTGCTGATCAGTTGTTTGTTGCGGGACTGACTTCTAGGTTACGCTCTGCGACGTAAGTTTGTATGTCATCATTTTTTTTTACGTGGTACCAAGGTTTTTCTTTCGGAGGGCGTGAACGTGCCATTATTTCATACCACTGCTCTTCACCCTTATAGCAAGAGTCCACCGCAACAATTACTCCATAATAACCGAATAGCTTATGATGAACTTGTTGCCCAAAGGCAAACTTATATTTTGATTTTGATTCAGACATGGATACTTTAGAAAAGGTATTAAACCATTGGTTCGTTTACAAAGGTATCAGTTTTAACCAATAAATAATTCAAACTGTAAAGTATTAGGTTGCGGTGTGTCACCCTGCATTAATCCTATAAAAATAGTCACCTAATTTAAAAGCACTTCCATTTCTAACGACACCCAAAAATGTTTTTAATTTTTCGTCAGTAAGCTTAGCTAAAATAGTTTTTTGGAGTTCTTCGAAACTAATCTCTTCCCAAAAAGAATAGTCAGCAGATCTCTGAAGGGGATATTCGGAAATGTCCTCCATCTCAATATGGTACTGATCCTGAGTCATATGTCCGGTTTTTTTAGTTTGGGTCTGAAAAATTGGAGATTTGCTAAAGATTTATTGTGCATTAGAAAAGCATGAAATAAATTATAACCTAGAAACTATCTAGTGCAAAGGCTCATGTTTGTTAGATTACAATATGCTTTTGATTTGGCACAAATATTTTCTTTGTAATTAGTTTTTTTTATAAAAATTAAATTTTAGTATTTTTTAAACTTTTTGCAAATATAATATTGGCTGAAACTAATGATAATATTATTATTAGGAAGAGATCATGTTTTAGTAAAAGGCTAAACATTTGTGAGTCCATTACAAAAAACCACAAGGGTAAAATTAACATATAAGTGATCAATTAAACGGAGGTTATGTCTGTGCTACTTGCAATTGATGTTGGGAATTCTAACAATGTTATAGGCTTGTTTTCTGGAGATAAACTTTTGACTCATTGGCGTCTTCGAACGGAATGGACTCGTACTTCTGACGAGTATTGGGTACTAATCAAGGAGTTTATCTTACTTAATGATGTAGACGTAGACATTATTGATGATATTATTATTGCTTGTGTGGTTCCACCTTTAATCCCTATTTTAAAGGATATGAGTAGAAAATATTTTTCTTGCGATCCGTTAATTGTTGGGCCAGGAATTAAAACTGGGATATCCATACTTTATAAAAATCCAGCAGAAGTAGGTGCTGATCGTATTGTCAACTCTGTTGCGGCTTATGAGAAATATGGGGGGCCACTGATAATCGTTGATTTTGGTACAGCGACAACATTTGATGCTGTTTCTAAAAAAGGTGAGTATTTAGGAGGTGCGATTTTTCCAGGTGTTTTGTTGTCCTTGGAGGCTCTTTTTAAAAACACAGCCAAACTTCCTCGTGTTGAAATGGCAGAGCCTGAGAACGTCATAGGAAAATCGACGATTGAGAGTATTCATTCGGGAACAATATACGGATTTGTTAGTATGATTGATGGGATGGTTTTAAAAATGCAGGAAGAATTACAAGAGAAAGCGCATGTTATTGCAACTGGAGGGATAGTTGACTTGATAGCTTCTAAATCCAAGTCGATAGATACTATAGATCCTTTTCTAACTCTTGATGGATTGCGTATCATACACCAAAGAAACTATGGATAGGGGATAGCCATTGCAGCTATATAAGTTGTCAACCAGAGGTCTTATTTTAGGAGTGCTTTAAATGGGTATTGAAAGAGGTGGTGACGCCGAATATGATGACAGCAGGCCAACTTTAGAAGAACTGGCCCCAAGGATTGAAGATGCTATTACAAGTAGTTTAGAAGCAAACTCGACGACACTAAAGCTATCGGGTAAATATTATTCTACAGACGAGATTACTTTATTGGCACAATCCATTCAAGTTAGAGAGGTTCTAATTTTGAATTTAGAAGATAATCAAATTGGCGATGAAGCGTTAAAAATTTTGTCTGAATCGAATCACTTGTTAAAGCTCGAAGTTCTAAAGCTTGGGGTTAATTTCATCACAGATGAAGGTATAAAGGAATGGGCTAACTCCTCCAAGGTTACTCTGAAAAACATTAAATCGCTATCTTTGTCAGACAATAAATTAACTGATGATTCTCTAGTCGATTTGGTTAAATCATCGAACTTTCCACAATTAGAATCGCTTGATATTGGTTGGATGGAAGCTGGAAACAAAACGGCAAAAACTTGACCTTGAACGTAGTTATGTCGATGCTGAGGGTATTCGTTTGCTAATCGATAGTAAGGTTGCTGAAAATCTTGAAGAATTAAATCTTGCGGCAAATAAATTTGGTGATGAGGGAGTAAGAATTATTGCGGGTGCTTCAAAGCTTAAAAACCTTAAAGTCCTTAACCTATCACAAAATATGATTGGGGATGATGGCGCTAAAGCTATTGGAACCTCGGCTCAATTAAGTGGGCTGACTCATCTTTATATGGGAAGAAACGCTTTTGGCCCGGAAGGTGCGAAGGCCATTCATGAAACTAAAAAACCACGCCAGATTTAGTTAATTATTCTCGACCTGAATTATTACGTCCAGAAGACCCAGAGTTGTCCATCCCAGGGGAATGATGCTCTTTATATACTGAATTAAAGGTAAAAAAATAGAAATTCGTATTATCCAATCAAGAAGCTATTCACGATTTTTATGGCTTTGGTGACCTGTGCGGTTATGTCTGTTTAGAAAACCTTGAGTGTTTTTAGCTGACTTAAATTTTTAGATTCACGAAGGGCTGTTTTTGTTGCCTCAGATTTAACTCGATTTCCTCCTAAATGTAGGTAGGTTAAATTAGACAAAATATCTGAATTTGCGATTGCAAGTGCACCTTGATCACCGATTCTGTTATCAACTAAGTTTAGAGAGGTTAATTTTGTTAATGCAGAAGATGTTGCCAAAGCTTTGGCCCCTCGTTCAGTAATACCATTTTGTTCCAGGTTGAGTGTTTTTACTTCCGAGAAAAGATCGCAGGACGCAAGAATTTCGATTCCTTCATCACCTAGGTTATTAGAACCCAAATGAAGATAATCGACCTTAGGTAAAGAATTTGATTCCGCTATAATTTTTATGCCCTCTGGTCCTAAATTATTGTGAGTGATGATAATAGTGTGGACAGAGTTTAAGGGCTCAAAGTCAGATACTAAGCTAGCAAGGTGGATTCCGTGGGCTCTTGTAACTTCATTTCTTTTAACAAATAGATAGGCATCCTGAATTTTAAGGACTTTTTGATCCTTGATGTTTTCAAAAATTATTTTCTGGTCTTGAGTTAGTTCGCTTGTAGGATCTCCATACTGTTCCCCATCATTACAAAGCTCCTCCCAGTTTTTAAGTTTTTCAACTTTTTTCATCTTTTTAATCTTTGTTCCTTTGCACAACCAGGTTGGTTTCCCATTTTGCAAGCTTGTTTATAAAAATTTATCGCTTTTTTTTGCCTTCCTTCCCTGTAGTTAATTGACCCTAAATTAAAACAAGCTGGATCTTCTCCTGCATCACAGGACTTTTGGTACATTATTTTTGCTTCTTTCCATTCTTTACCATATTGAGTGCCTTTCATATACAGAAGGTTACCGCCATTCGTACATCCTGTCATATAGCCAGCATCACAAGATTTCTTGTAAAATATCAGAGCAGTTTTGTTATCTCGGTCGACAGTTCTATACCGTTCTCCCATTCTGAAACAGGCAGCAGAGTTTTTCTCGTTGTCACACGCTGAACGCATTTTAGCAGTTTGAGGATCATCATCAGCCCAGGACAAAGAAACAAAAATCATGTTAAATCCAAGAATTAAAGTCGAAAAAAAAATATTTTTGATCACAATAGAAATCCTTTATTTAAAGGTTAAGTACCTTAAGCCAGGGTAGTAGACCGTTTGAATTTCACAAACAATTGTATCATAGTAGAAAAATAAGGATCGCCTTTAAGTTCCTAATTTTTAAATGAGGGGTTTCGTTTGCATCAAGGTTTGAAGTGATTTAACCTTCAAGCTTGTTGATACATAAAAATAATTTACCCATGAACACTTTATTGTTGATTTTAAAATAGGGTAAACTGATTTCATGAACATCGTTTTGATAGGATATCGAGGTACAGGGAAATCTGCCGTATCAAGAGCTTTGCAAGGGGTTCTTCATTGTACGTTCTATAGCATTGACGAAGAAATTATTAGGCAAGCTGGCAAATCGATCCATGAAATAGTTGAACAAGAAGGTTGGTGTAGGTTTCGTGCGATTGAAAGTGGGGTGGTTGAGCAGATTTCATCGAAAGCTCGAGAATCGATAATCGATTGCGGCGGTGGAGTAGTAGTTGATGAGCGTAACATCATAAATCTAAGGCGAAAGGGTAAATTAGTTCTTTTAACAGCAAGCTTGGAAAAAATTATTCAGCGGATGAGTCTAAACTCAGATCGTCCTGCACTCGAAGAAGAACTTAGTTTTGAAGAAGAACAGACAAAAATTTTAAGTGAGCGTGACCCTAAATACCGAGCCGCCGCAGATTGTATTTTTGAAACAACTCACGAGAAGCCCTATAAGACAGCAATGAAAATTATTGAGCGCTTCAAAAAGGAGGGTTGGATCTAAAGTGATTACCCCATTATTTAAAAGTCTTTTAGATAATAGTATGTTTTTAATTCCTCTTGAAATGGATAACGAAGAAAATCCATTGGAAGGAGGTGAAATGGAAAGTTTTTTACGGACTGAGAATACAACAAAGCCTAAATTTAAGCTTCAGCTTGATGATAAAGATGTTAACTTTGAAGAACTAGAGGATCTTTTGGAATATCCACGACTCAATACAGTGGGAGAACTGTGGTTGGATCGGAACGAATTTGGTAATAAAGGGGTAGAGCTATTGTCCAGCGTAGAACAACTGAGTGGCCTTCAAGTACTCTCTTTAGCTGGGAATAAGCTTACTGATCATGCGCTTAGCACTTTGGCTAACTCCAAGGCTTTGTCTGAGTTAAAACGCTTGTTCATTCAAAATAATTTTCTTGGATCTAAAGGAGTCGCTGATTTAGCCCAATCACAGGTCATAACTTCTCTTGAAATTCTATATCTTAAACAGAATCTACTTAGAATAGATGGGGCAAAGGCTTTAGCGGATTCATGCGCTTTTAAGGGTATGAAGGAATTATATTTGGGGCGAACGCAATTAGGAAATGATGGATTAGCTCAGTTGTGCAATGGTGGTTCATGGCCAAACCTTACAGCTTTATCTTTAGCCCAAAATGGTTTGGATGATAAGTCAGCTCACATGCTAGCTGAAACTAAAGTATTTCCCAAGCTCATTACTCTTGATTTATATAATAATAATATTAGTGATGAAGCAGTGGATGCGATTAGATGTTCTCCAAACTTAAAATGTTTGCGTATTTTGCAAGTTAATTGAATCTGGTATTAGATTTTGAAGGTCCTACACCGCATAATCCCGAATCGAAAAGAAATTC
>LWDU01038148.1_pt1 | contig 12056 bp, 6 predicted proteins | sample 727161 | NCBI WGS metagenome assembly LWDU01 (sample SAMN04566230, study PRJNA314399) | hydrothermal vent metagenome | isolation source: deep sea hydrothermal plume seawater | place: Mexico: Gulf of California, Guaymas Basin | collected 2004-07-11 | reverse complement strand
TGTCGCTCTCCTTCAGCCGGTGGGACTGGCACGGCGGAAACTTCAACCGCGCCCGGCAGGATTTCCCCATGCTCGACCAGGGCATCACTGCGCTCGTCGACGATTTGCACCAACGCGGATTGGACAAGGATGTCGTCGTCGTTTGCTGGGGTGAGTTCGGCCGCACGCCGACCATCAACAAGGATGCCGGCCGCGACCATTGGCCGCGCGTCTCGTGCGGGTTGCTCGCCTGTGGCGGACTCAATCACGGTCAGGTCATCGGCGCGACCGACCGACTCGGCGGCGAGGCCAGCGACCGACCGGTCACCTTCGGCGAGGTGCACGCTACGCTGTATCACGCGCTGGGCATCGACCCGAATGCGACCACCCTCGACGATCTCAACGGTCGGCCGCGCTATCTGGTTGAGAACAACACCCAACCGCTGCATGAGGTCATCTGACCGGCAAAAAAACTTTTCACGAATCCCTCCTTGGCCAAGCCGGGAGGGATTTGTTTTTTTGATGGTGACGCTATTCAGCGCCGGGCTTGGCCAAGCGGCCGACCTTCAGCTGATCGTCGAACGGACTGATCCGCTGGAGTTTTCATGGGAAACCGCCTCAGTCACCCAGCCGGGATCGATCTCAATTATCCCCGAAACCCAACTCGAAGCATCGACCGATCTCATTCACTGGCAGCCACTTGGCCAAGCGCAACCCGGCGGACTCGGCGCCCTGCCACTCACCGTCAACCGAACAATCGGAACCGCAACCGGCCCGCGCTATTTTCGTATCCGCTCGCAGGTCATCCTGCCGAAAGCCGGCTTGGCCAACCGCAACTTAGTCGCCGCCGACCTCCGGGGCGCGAATCTGCGCGGAGCGAACTTGGCCAACGCCGATCTGGCCTTGGCCAAGCTCGACGGCGCAAACCTCACCGACGCGAATCTCTCCGGCGCGAACTTGGCCGAAGCCGTGATCGGCAACGTCGACTTCACCGACGCCGACCTCACCGGCGCGACGATCGCTCCGTGGCATCACTTTCCCGAGACGGTTTACCACAACACCACCCTGCCCGATGGCACCGTGAAAACCGATTCGCCCGAGCGGCGGTTGCTCATTCAGTTGTACGTCGATAGCGCGCCAAAAGTGGAGTTGGCTGGTCGCGATTTTTCCGGTTGGGATCTGCGCGGCGTAGAGTTGCAAAACCGAAACCTGGCCAAATGCAACTTCACCGGAGCCGACCTGCGGAACATCAAACTCGCCGGAGCAAACCTGACGGAGGCCAATCTCCGGGATGCCGCCGGCTTCGACCAGGCCGACCACAAAGGCATCATCCTTCACCAAACAACACTCCCGGACGGCACGATCAGCGACTGAACCGTTCAGTCGTCGAGCCACGTGAACTTTGCATTATCACTCTCGCCACTCAAGTGAACTGCGCGATCGCCGACGAGCAGATGCATCGACTGGCCCGGCGATTGCGGCCCGGCAAGGTTCGGCAGCAAGCCGGAGTAGTGGTTGTCGCGAAAACGATTCGGGTCGATTTCGCTTTGCCAATCGCCCGCCTCGTCTTGGAACGTCCGGAGTCCGACATTTTTGCCTTGCAGCAAAATACCCCGCGCACTCGACTTCGATTCACCGTCAAAAATAAACCGGTTGCCCTCCACCGAAATGCCCCGCGTGTAATCGCGAATCCGCAGCCCGTTGTGCCACCAATCTAAACGGGGAGCACCCGGTGCGATCAAACGAAATGTGTTGTCCCGGATCACAAATGCCTTCCCGTCGTTCACGCTCCCGCCACCGATGCAGGCGACGAAACGGTTGTTGCGGATCACCACGCCACGATTGCTGCCGGTGTCGAAGTTGAAACCGATGCCGCAGTTCGACACCGTGTTTTCGTAGAATTCAGCGCGCTGCAAGTACGCGCCGCCGAGTGCGATGCCGTTGGTGACGTTCCGAATCTCATTGTGATGCACGCGCACGTTGATCGTGCCGTTGGCCGCGTCGGCGCCTCGGTGGCTGACCATGATGCCGGTGCAGTACGGCCACTCCGTGCCGGTGCTTGGCCCCCGAACGAAGTCCTCGACGATGCAGTGGCGGATCTCGATGATCGAGTCGCGATAACTCGGCAGTTCCGCGCCGTCGCCCATGCCGGAGCCCACGCGGATCGGAAACACCTCGCGCCACGACGGCCGGCCGCCCACCGCGCCGAACCGGCTCACCTGCACCCGCTCGACCAGCGCCTGCCGGGCCAGCAAATCGACTCCGGCGACTTTTTTGAGGATCGGCCCGAGCGCCTTTTTCATGCCGCGCCAGTTGCAATCGAGCGACACGTCCGCAATGCGGATGTTGTCAAAATCCCGCTTGGCCAGTCGCTGCGGCCCCCACCCACCGCTGATGACGCTGTGATAAGCTGACTTGATTTTCCGGTGCCGCGCGCTTGGCACGAGCTTGATCGTCGTCCTGCTGATACCGTCGCCGGTCATGTGCCAGCGCGGCCGCAGCCGGATGCCGTGCGTCTCGTATTCGCCCGGCAAAAACCGCAGCACCAATCCGTCACCGTAAAAACCGTGCTCTTTGGCCAAGCGATCGAGAGCTTGGCCAAGTTTCACCGCCGTCGAGGCGTCGATTGGCTTGGCTGCAGTCTGTCCATCGCCGAACGACTCGTGTGCTGCCGCCAGCCAAACCGTCCGCTCCGGCGGCGCGGGCCAATCGATCGGCTGCGCCCAAGCGCTTGGCCAAGCGACGAGCAGGACAACCAAGCAGATGTGTTGGAGTAGCCGATTCAATTTCTTAAGTTTCAAGATTGAGCTTTCAAGTTTCAAGCAAAAGGCGTGACCTTTTCGGCTGGAGAAGTTTACACTCCCTCCGTGATGAATACTCGATTGCGTTGGATCAGTTTGGTTTTCGGGTTGGCCGTGGGTTCGGTTTTTGCCGCCGCCGAAACGAAGTCGCAGGATGCCCCCGCGCCGCCTCCCGGCTACAAGTCGCGGCTGGAGATTTTGGCAGCGTTTGGCAGCGGAACATTGGAGATCATCGAGCGGGATGTGCCGTTGCCGGATGGCGTCGTGCTGGAGAAGGACATCGAGTACGGAAACGCCGGCGGCCACTCGCTGCAGCTCGACCTGTACCGACCGGCAAAAATCACCAAGCCGGTGCCGGCGCTGCTCTTCATCCACGGCGGCGCGTGGAAAAGCGGCAAGCGGCAGGACTACCATTTTTACACGGCGGCATACGCGAAAAAGGGGTACGTGGTGGCGACTGCCACTTACCGGCTCGTCGGCCAGGCGCCGTTCCCGGCGGCGGTGCAGGACTGCAAGTGCGCCGTCCGATGGCTCCGGGCCAACGCAAAAAAATACAACATCGACCCAGACAAAATCGCAGTGATCGGCGGCTCGGCGGGCGGGCATCTCTCGATGATGCTGGGCTACTCGGATGATCCCGGACTCGAGGGCGTCAGTGGCAACAAGGGCGTCAGCAGCAGCGTGAGTGCGGTCGTCAACATTTACGGCGTGTACGACATGACGACCCAAGTTGCCAAGGACAGCGACACGGTGAGTAACTTTCTCCAAGGCAAATCGTTCGACGAGGCACCGGAGTTGTACCGGCAATCGTCGCCGCGATTTCATTTGGACAAAAACGACCCGCCGACGCTGATCCTTCACGGCACCATTGATGATATCGTAGAAGTCAGCCAGTCGGACGCGCTGGCCGCGCACTTGAAACGATTGAAGATCCCCCACGCCTACGGTCGGCTTGACGGCTGGCCACACACAATGGACCTGGCCAAGCCGGTCAACGACTACTGCCAGGCGATGATGGATCGTTTTTTCGCCAAGCACGTCCCGCTGCCGCAAAAGAAACAGTGATGCCCGGCGTTTACAAACTGCTGCTTCCCCGTTAAACCTTCGGTCTCGTGAATCGGAAAACGCTGGATAGCTATTGTGAGAGGGGGATCGTTGGGCTGGTGCTAGCGGCGCTCGTTTTTTCGGCGATGGCTACCGGGGCGGTACGGCCCCTGGAGTTTGTGGTGGTGGAATGGCTGGTGGCCGCCGCGGGCCTGCTCTGGGTGGCTCGGATCTGGCTTGAGCCACGTCGCAATCGCCTGCTTTTTCCACCGGTCGGCGTGTGTCTCCTACTCTTCCTCGGGTACGCGCTATTTCATTATCTGCGGTCGGATGTCGAGTACACAGCCCGCACCGAGGTGGTGCGCCTGCTGGTTTATGCGCTGCTGTTTTTCGTGGCGCTGAACAATCTGCACAAGTCGGAGTGGACGCAGCTTGCGCTGTATGTGCTGGTGTTTACCGGCGCGGTGATCGCCATTTACGGCATCGTGCAGGTGATCGCGGGGTTGGATCATGTCTGGCACTTCGACCGGCCGGAGCAGTACACCGGGCGCGGCTCGGGGACGTTTATCAACCCGAACCATTTCGCCGGTTTCCTCGGGATGCTGCTGCCGGTTTGTCTGGCGGCGGTGCTGACCGGCCGCGTCAGTCAGCCGATGCGCATCCTGCTCGGCTACTCGTCCCTATTGCTGCTTGGCGGCGTGGCGGTGAGCATGTCGCGCGGCGGCTGGATCTCGACCAGCCTGGCCTTGGCTGCCGTTATCGGCGTCCTCGGCTGGCAGAGACAGTTTCGGCTGCGGGGCATCCTGCTGAGCTGCGTCGTGTTCGGGCTTATCGGGGCGTTTTTGCTGAAATCAGACTTCGCACAGGATCGGCTGCGGCATGTCAATCAACCGGGCACGACGGGGCACGTCGGCTCGCGGGCTGAGTTGTGGGGCGCTGCGGTCGAAGTGTGGCAAGAGGAAAAGCTGCTGGGCGTCGGGCCGGGGCATTTCGATCATCGCTTCCCGGAGCACCGGCCGGAACGGCTGCAGTCGCGACCGGTGAGGGTGCACAACGATTATCTCAACACGCTGGTGGACTGGGGACTGGTCGGCATGCTGCTAGTCGGGTTGATGTTGGGAACGATGGTTTCCGGGATTATCAAAAGTTGGAAATACTCACAGCGCACCTCCAGCGACCTCTCGGCCAAGACCAGCAATCGCGCGGCGTTCGTGCTGGGCAGCACGCTCGGGCTGGGATCGATCGCGCTGCACTCGTTTGTCGATTTCAACCTGCACATCCCCTCCAACGCCATGCTGGCGGCGACGCTGGCGGCGTTGTTGACGGCGTACATTCGGTTCGCCACCGAACGTTACTGGGTGGCGATGCGGCTGCCGGTGCGGCTGCTCCTGACCGTGGCGGTTTGTGGTGCATCGGGTTTGCTTGTTCAACAGGCGATCCAACAGGCGCGGGAACACGCCGGGCTCGAGGCGTCCCGGTCGGCAGAGTCGTTTCCCGAGCAGATTGAGGGCCTCAGGAAAGCGTTTGAGATTGAGCCGAACAACCCTGAGACGGCCGGGATGCTGGGGGAAATCCGCCGGCGCAGGGCCATGGACTCAAGCCGGGCGGCGAGAAAGGTCGAGTTGAAGAAAGCGGCCGGCTGGCTGAAGAAAGCTATCACGCTGAACCGGTACGACGCGTATTCGCACGCGCGCCTCGGCATGGCGCTGGATGAGCTTGGCCAAGCGGACAAAGCCGGGGAATATTTTGCCGAGGCCGAAAAACTCGACCCTAACGGCTACCTGACCGTGGCCAATATGGGCTGGCACAAGATGCACATCGGGGAGTACGCGGAGGCCAAGCGCTACTTCAACCGGGTGTCACCGCTGGACGATCCCAGCACACCGGAGAATGAATCGGAGAAAGGTCTCGTGGCGCATCGCTCCGAAAAAATCGCCCAAGACTTGGCCCGGCACATCCGGTCGGTGTACCTGCCGTACATCGCGGATCAACTCCGCGACGGCGAGTGAATCTGGTAGGGCCGGCTCTCCGAGCCGGCCGTTTTTCGGTTCCGGAAGACGGCTGGGACAGCCGTCCCTACCCGCTGCGCCAGGACTTACTCCTCCCAGTCGATTTTCACCGCGCCGTAGTTGCCAAGCGGCAGCCACAGGCCGGACTCGACGTCACCAGCGGCACCGCCCAGGTTAAACCACAGGCAGCCATCCAATCCACCCTGCCCCGCGACGTAGAGTGACGCAGGATTCATGGTGTCAAACAGGTACAGCGTGCGCTGGTTGTCCTGCCCCACGAGTCGTCCGCCGATGTCTGCGAGCTGCTGGATGCCGGTCTCCAGCTCGATCTCATCCAGCAAGGCGAACTTGGCGGTCTCGTCGAGTGCGAAGGATTGCATATAATAGGCCCAAATGTGCTGCTCCTGGCCGCCCTCGGTGGGTTCAACTTCTTCGAGCTCGGAAAAGGTCAGATAAAGCGTGCCATCATCGGTGACCCTGTACGATTGGGGCCAATAACGGGGTTGCTCAATCGAGTCGACAAGGTACGCCTCGAGGCCGTCGTACGAACTGGCGTCGAGCCAGTTGCCGTCCCAATTGTGTTCCTCGTTCCAATGCGATCCCTGTGTGTAAAGCAGCGCGCCACTGTGCGACGTACCGATCAGTGTCCCGGGAATCGATGCCGGCTCGCGTACCACCGGATTGAACATGTCTGTGTAGTCGACCACGTGCAGCTCGTAGCTGGTGATCCAGTAGCCACGTGGCAGGGGAATCGGTTTCGGCTCGGGCTTCTCGATCGGCCCGTCGGGATCGTCCGGGTCGGGTTCAGGTTTGGGTTTCTCGTCCTCTTCCTCGTCCCCTTCATCCAGCTCAATCTCAACGTAGTCCGTGTGCTGGCTGCTGAGGTAAACCAAGCCGTTGTCGTTGAGGATCGCTTCGCTGAAGTTCCAGCGATTGGCGTACTTGGCTTTGCCGTCCTCGTTTTGCTCGACCGAGAGGTTGACCGAGGAGGCCAGACTTGGCTTGACGGCATCGCCTACATCGAAGCAAAGCAGTTGCCCGGCGCTCCCGCCGTAGTAGCCGGGCCACATGGAATCACCGGCAATATCATCGACCATTGGCCCGCCGCGCCAGCCCCAGTAACGGTAACCGCCGGCGTTGGACCACAGCAGCTTGCCGGCGCTTGGCCAATTGGGCTTGAACTGGTTGCTCCAGCCCATGTTTTTGTCAACCAAGGACACCTCACCAATCACCGTCAACTCCGGCAGCTTGGCCAAGTCGATCACCGTCAGGAAAACATTGGGCTTGGGTTCTTCCGGCTCTGGCTTCTCCCCATCGCCATCCTCGCCACCATCCTCGGGTTTCTCCGGGACAGGCTTCGGATTGGCAGACTGAAAATCCTGGGTTTGTAGCAGGTACAGCTTATCGCCGTTCACCGAGGCGCCGGAGAGGTAGGCGGTCTGCGGCAACACCACACGGCCAAGCGCGGTATCGGGATCATCCTGCGATGCCACCCGAATGGACGGTCCGCCCTGCTCGCCGAAGTACCAGTTGGAGCCCTTGGCCAACTGCAGCAGATAGTCGCCCGTCGGGATGACTTGATCGACAGTCCACGCCAGCTCAACCTCGCTTTTTACGACCGGATTGTCGCGGTCGGTGGCATCCACCGTGAGCAGTTCCTTGCCGGAGATCGACAGGATGAAATCCTGATACTCGGTGGCACGGCGCGGTTGCAGCGCGTGCTCGATGACGCCGCGTTTCTTCAGTGTCTTTTCGTTCAGGTCGATGATCTGGACGTTCTTGACGTAGCCGCCCGCCTCGTGGCCTTGGTACGGCACAAGGATCAACCCGGCATGCGGCAGCACGGTGAACGCCTTCTCGTCATACTGCGCCTCGCTCCACGACCACCGGTCGCCCATGCTGACCTTGTCGAACAGCTTCGGCTTGGTGATGTCGCTCACGTCGAACAGCGACACGGCAACACGGCGGGAATTGTCCGTGTCGTCCACGCCGATCGAGACCAAGCGGTCACCCAGCGGCTGGATGTAAGTGGACCAGCCCGGCACCTCGAGTTCGCCCTTGATCTCCGGTTTGCGCGGGTCGGACAGGTCAACAATCCACAGTGGATCAATCCGCTCGTAAGTCACGATGTACACCCGGTCGGCGTCGAAGCGCGTGGCAAACAGGCGCTCGCCCTTGGCCAAGCTCAATTCGCCGAGTGCCTTGGGCTTATGCGGGTTGGCCAAGCTGAACGTCTCGAGCGTGGTCAACCAGCGATTGCGATTGTCACCGCTATTGCGATTCAATTCTTCCGAGATGACCGTGAGCGTGTCGCCGCTTAAGCGCATCTTAAACTTGTCCGCCACCCGACCGGCCGTGCGGATGGTGGCCGCCTCCTTCATCGTGCCGTTCGGCGCAGAGATGTCGATACACCGCAGATCGGTCTTATAGTAATTATTCGGGATCGAGGTGGATACGAACAAGAACTTGTCGGTAGCATAAATGTCGTTGTTGTAACCGCTGTAGAAAACCGTCTCGCGCGCGACCGGCTTGGCGGGGGTTTTCAGGTCGAACGCCGACACCTGCGTACCGTGCTCCCATCGCGTGTACGTGTCACCAGTCTCAGGATTGACGGCTTGTTTCGTAATATACGTCTGCGAGGCGATGTAGAGTGCGGTGCCAACAAGGCGGCTCTCGCGGATGTAACCCTTCACCGGCACACTGGCCTCGATCACCGGCGTGTTACCGGCGACATTGACAATAATCGCCTGGCTCTCGGCGTCGTTGCCCCACCAGTTGCAGCCATCTCGGACGAGCAAAATCACATGATTGTCACCGAGCGTGTACATCTGCTCGCCGGCAGCCGGCATCGGCAAGACACCGCGGACAACCGGGTTGCCTTTGTCCTTGAGATCGATCACCTGCAAGCCGCGCAGACTGTTGAAGAAATAAAGAGTGTCGTTGTGGATGCTCCAGATATCCGACTCGACGACGTCGCGCTGCTCACTCCCGTCATCCTTGTTGGCATCCGCTGACTCAGCCACGGAATCAAATTCATTCCCGCGTCCGGGTGCAGGTGGCCCATCGGCCTCAACTATTCCTGCCCCACTTGACTCATCCTTTTGGCCGTTGAAATCTGTCGTGCCCTTATAAAACGCCGCTGGTAATTCCTCCTTGTCATCGCCCCGGACGCGGAGGATCTCGTTGGCTTTCGTGTAGGCGATCCGGATCACCAGCAATCCGCCACTGCCGTCCACGCGCTTGATCGCACGCGGCGCCCAGCTGCCAACACCCAAGCGGGAGCGTCCCTCCAGTGTGACTTTCGTGATGCCCTTGGGCACACGCACCGTGACCACCACTTCGCTGACTTCCAACGAAATGCTGATGATCTCCGGCCGCGCGTCCTCCGGTGCGGCCGAGCCGGTGGAAACCGGAACCACACCCGGCATGCCGAAAAGCAACCCGAAAACCAATGCCAACGCCGGAATCCCCCGGCACAACGACTTGAAGTGATGCGAACGTTTCATAATAAAAATCCGTTGAAAAAGCCCGTTCCCGAAAAGAGACGGGCGAAGACCAGACACCCGCTTGGCCAAGGCGTCAAGGCGCTGAATGACTGGCGAATCGTGAATATCCCTGCTGATTGACGTGTGTTTTCTCATTTTTCGTTTCGTTTGAGGTGAACCGACTCATCGATTTAAACTGTTATTTATCGAAAAATTAGAGTGAAAACTCGAACGGAATAAAATCTATCAACTGATTGATTGATTTGTCAACCTGTTTTTTGTGTTTTTTTTCGCGTCGACTTTCTGTCCGTTCTGGCAGGCGCTGCCTGCGTTTTCTGGTGTGTTCTCTACTGTTAACATGCCCCAAATCGTTGACCCCATCGCTGCCATTTTAATCTCCAGCTGTAATTCGGAGGCTGAGCAGCTCAAGCTGCCCATCGTTCAGTTCGCTCACATGGGCTTGGGCCAGCACCGTTTCTCCCGTCTTCGTCGTGGCAAACAATTCGACGAAATAGGAGGTGGATGTCGTTGCCTTGGCCTCGGTGACGGCGACGATTCGCTTCAGATTTACGCTGGCCTCGGCTGCCGGTTCCTGGACAAGGACAAAACCGGCCAAGCGCTTGGCCAAGGGGGAATCAGTTTTGACGGGGTTCAGTTCGAGACTCCCAAAGATAGGCGGCGCAAACTCTGCGTCACCGATTCCGGCCTGGTCGCTTGGCTCTAGAGGTACGATGGTGATGCCCAGTTCCGATTGCGTGAACGCCGTGAGTACCTCACTCTGGTTTGTCTCGAGATCCATTCCCACTTCGACAAACACCGTCGCCGTCTCGCCTTCCGGTGTCGCGAGGGTTAAGACCAAGTGATCCATTGCCGCCCCTGTCTCGGTGCTGGAAACCACTTCAACCAGTGACCAGTTTTTTCCGGTGCGTTCATTCAGGTCGGCCAACGCGAACTCCGCGGACGCGGCGGACCGATCCGCGTTGGGAGCATTCGGCGCAAGGGGCTGGAGGTCATGAATGTCGGCCGTTATCTCGCGAAGCATCTCCCACCGATCGGCGTTTTTTGAACGCCGGCCTCGGCGAGTTCGGCGTAAACCGAAACCGGCTGTTGCTGTTCATTGTTGCCGCGCAACTCAACCAGATATTGAGGACCGAAAATAGGCGGCAACAACAGGACGATGGATTCCACGGTCGCTCCCGTGACGATTCGCCCATCGATATTTAACTGTGCCAGTACGGTCTTGGCCAAGTCTTGTGCCAGCTTGCCACCGGGATCGAGTGGCTTGCCGCCGCTGAAATCGAACACGCCCGGCGAAGCCAACTCCTTCGGGGTCAATCGTATGCGGTAATACAACGCGTTGGGTCGGTTATCGCGGGAGTCGATCCACTCGACGGTTTCCCCCTCGCCGTCGAGGTTCTCGACCGTTTTCCAGTTGGCCAAGTCGGCGGAGTCCTCCACCGACAAGGTGTAATTGTTCGCCCCGAAAAACTGAATCTTTAGCAGCGCATCCGGTGGCGGGCCGAGGAAGATCGGCGGCAACGCAAAAATCGGCGGGAGGCCGTTCACCACGGAGTCGCCGGGGTTCACATGAATCAGAAACCGCTCGGTCGAGGCGGCGACAATCGGGCGCTTGGCCAAGCTCGTTTGGCGAACGATGCTCAACTCGTAGCCCGACTTATCCGGCTTGGCTTGGAGCGGCTCGGCCAGATAAACCAGCGTGTGCCCGGTGACCTCGTTGCGCTGCATTCGAAACAATTCCTTGTCCGCTCCCTCAAGTGAAATCTCCGCGCCGGTGCTGTCGGAGAACACCACGCCGTGCGGCGTCCACGAGTCGAGATTCAACCCATACCCAACTGAGTTGGCCGGATCGTAAAAAACATCCTTCGGGATGGGGATGGAATACTCGATGATCTCCTCCGGCAAAAAGTCGGGCGTGTCATCGGTTGGCTTGAGCGTCAGCCGGTGCCCCGTGTCGCCCGCTGTCAGGACGACCGCCCCCTCCTGCCCCTTGACCAAGGTGTACTTCCGGGAAACAAGATTGACCGGGGAAGTGGTGGACTCACGCGACAGGGAACGAAACCGGATCGTGTCGTCGGTGGAGTCGATCGTCCAGACGCCGTGACCGTCACCGATCGCGGAGGTCAGCAACGGGTACCGGGAATAGAACCGGCCCTCCGGGGAGACGTACAGGACGACTTCCCTGCCGATCGAGTCGGTTCCCTCCCATACTGCAGATTCCTCGAAAAACTGGCCCTTGGCCAAGCTGGGGAACAGGCAAATCAGGGCGATTGCGATGCCCAGCGCCCTTCGGCTTTGTCGGATCAAAAACATGATTCCACGCTCATACTTAACGAATTTACTCACCCTCTCCCGCCGCCGCAAACGCTCACGGAAGGCGGCCAGTTGCATAAATCTATCAACTGATTGATTCGTGTCAATCGAATTTTCGAGGTTTTTTTTGAAAAAAAATGTGACATTCTGCCTTTTTTAAGTTAGTCAGTTGACTGTTTTTTGAATGGCTCCCAAAAGTAATGGCCTGAACAAGGGTGAAAAAACCCGTATTTTGCTGCTGAACACCGCCGAGAGGTTGTTCGGCCAAAACGGCGTGACGGCCACGTCCTTGCGTGAAGTAATGAAGGTGGCGGATGTCAACATGGCCATGGTTCATTACTATTTCAAAAACAAGGACGGCCTTCTCGACGCCATCTTGGAGCGGCGGCTCGTGCCGATCAATCAAG
>LWDU01036962.1_pt1 | contig 12058 bp, 13 predicted proteins | sample 727161 | NCBI WGS metagenome assembly LWDU01 (sample SAMN04566230, study PRJNA314399) | hydrothermal vent metagenome | isolation source: deep sea hydrothermal plume seawater | place: Mexico: Gulf of California, Guaymas Basin | collected 2004-07-11 | reverse complement strand
TGGAAAAGCATAGGTCAGGAATTTTTTCTGGTGACCCCGTTGCTTTTCCATGTCCGTATCTGCAAAGAAATGCTTGATACGGTTATCTGAAAGCACTTTGTCGTAAAATTTTTCAACCGCGGCATCGACTGCCGCTTCTCCACCTAATCGATTAAATAACGTATCCACAGAGCAAACAATAGAACTCCACTATGATGATAACAAGACCGAAGATCGGCCTAATTTTGATCCAGCCCACCTATTTCATCTCCCCTGAAAGGAGCTATGGGATCACGGGCTTGGTCGCGGGTGGTTTCGGCTTCTTGAACCATTTTCCTTTTTCATCTTGAAGCCACAGCCCTGGAGCCGATCGTTTGCGGATCTGCCCAACTCGAGCTTGTATCACTTTCAACACAGAAGTCTTCGCTTTTCGCGCCAGGTACTCGTAGATTTGTTTGCGATCCTTGTTCTCCACCTTGATCAGGGCAACCCCCTTTTTACTCAGTTTTTTATCGATCGCCTGGAGATACCCTTTGTTGTTTTCCCCGACCTTGCCCTCTTTTTTCAGAACCTCGATTTTCGGGAGGTTTGCCTTCATCCGCTTTTTGATGTCAGTTGGAGAATCCGCACCCTCTGATATCCAGGCGGTCGCACCGCAGTAGAGAACTCCGATGATCAAAAGGCTAAACATTCGAAACATCCTTTTCATAGCATTCCAATTTCGTTTGAATAAATCATGCGATCATCAGAAAGACTCATTCAATGGATTGGTCATTCAATCAATTGATTCAGGATCAATACCTTCATCATCAAGCAAAAAACACCTTGGGTCTCAGACCCAGTTATCTGTGTGACTTAAACCGTCTTTTTTAAAAACCATACTTCAACACCTATTCTTTATCAACAGAAAGCAATCCTTTTCCACTTTGTCCCAAATAATGCAACATTGATGTGGAAATCGTAAGAGATTGATTGCCCCCTTTTTCATCGAAAATGGCGTCTTCAATTCTTTGGCGCACGCTGCTCGAATGGTATTCGTCTTTGAATTGCTCAAGTCTCTATTGAGAAAATTCCAGTCCAATGTCAGCAATTTCCGCCCTGATTTTTGGTTCTTGACCTGGAGCAAATTACTTGAGTAGATTGCCAATATGGCTTTTCCAGACGTGACCTTCAAGCGGAGTTCGTTTGGCCAGACAATGCGGCGCGATGCTTGGTGGATTCAACCCTTCTCCGGCTTGTCGGCATTCCTGACATATTCAACTTGGGCCGCGTTTCAAGGAGTACACTACACCTCGGGACCCTATCTTTCCCCCTTCTATTCCCCTGAGATTTTCGGTTCCTCACCACACAGTTGGTTTGGACCCAAACCAGGCTGGTGGCCGGGCTGGCTGCCATTTTCGCCGTCGTTACTGATTCTCTGGGCACCGGGTGGATTCCGTCTCACCTGCTACTATTACCGGGGAGCCTACTACAAGGCATTCTGGGCCGACCCCATCTCCTGCACGGTCGGCGAGCCGCGCAAACGATATCTCGGAGAGCGTTTCTTTCCGCTGATTCTTCAAAATTTACACCGGTACTTTCTCTACGTGGCTCTGTTGTTCATTCTCATGTTAAGCTACGACGTGTGGCAGGCGATGTGGTTCACGGACCCGACCACGGACCAGACGCACTTTGGCATCGGCGTGGGAACGATCGTGCTGGGCGTGAACGTGATGTTGCTGGCCAGTTACACTTTTGGTTGCCATTCACTGAGGCATTTAATCGGCGGCTTTCTCGATGAGCCCTCCAAGAGTCCAGGCTGCATGAAAGCTTACTCCTGTGTGAGTTGTCTGAATCGACGGCACATGCTCTGGGCCTGGATGAGCCTGGTTTGGGTGATGTTCGCCGATCTCTATGTTCGGCTATGCTCCATGGGAATCTGGACGGACATACGCCTGATTTGAATCACCTTACTATTGACCATGGCCGAACACGAAACACACCAATACGACGTGCTGGTAATCGGCGCGGGCGGCGCGGGATTGCGAGCAGCCATTGAAGCATCCGCATCCGGCGTCTCCGTCGGTTTGATTTGCAAATCCCTGCTTGGCAAAGCTCACACCGTGATGGCTGAAGGCGGCATTGCGGCGGCTTTGGCGAATGTAGACGACCGGGACAATTGGAAAGTCCACTTCTCCGACACCATGCGCGGCGGCCAATATGTCAACAACTGGCGCATGGCCGAAATCCACGCCAAGGAAGCGCCGGATCGGGTGCGTGAACTGGAAGCCTGGGGCGCTGTGTTCGACCGCACCGATGACGGCCGTATTCTTCAACGAAATTTCGGGGGCCACAAATATCCGCGTCTGGCTCATGTAGGCGACCGAACGGGCTTGGAGATGATCCGCACTTTACAGGACCATGGAATCCATCGCGGTATTGAGGTCCACATGGAATGCACCATCGTCACCCTGCTGAAAGAAAATGGACGGATCGTCGGGGCCTTCGGTTATGAACGTGAACGAGGCAGGTTCAAACTCTTTCAAGCCAAAGCGGTCGTGCTCGCCACCGGAGGAATCGGACGCGCCTTTAAAGTTTCAAGTAACAGTTGGGAGTACACCGGCGACGGCCATGCACTCGCTTTTCATTCAGGCGCGGAGTTGATCGACATGGAATTCGTTCAGTTCCACCCTACCGGCATGGTCTGGCCACCCAGCGTCATGGGGATCCTTGTCACGGAAGGCGTGCGCGGGGAAGGTGGCGTTTTACTGAATAAGGAAGGCAGGCGATTCATGTTTGACGACATTCCGGATCTGTATAAAGGCCAGACTGCCGACAACGAAGAGGAAGGCTGGCGGTATTGCCAGGGAGACAAACAGGCCCGCCGTCCTCCCGAATTATTAACGAGAGATCATGTGGCCCGATGCATCGTGCGCGAAATTAAAGAGGGTCGCGGCAGCCCGCATGGCGGCGTGTATCTGGACATTGCCTGGATCCAGAAGAAACTTCCAAAAGCCGAGGAATATATCCGCCGCAAGTTGCCCAGTATGTATCAACAGTTCAAACAACTGGCCGACATCGATATCACCAAGGAACCCATGGAGGTCGGCCCCACGACGCACTACGTCATGGGCGGCATTCGCGTGGATTCGGACACCCAAATGTCCAGCGTGACGGGCCTGTTCGCCGCCGGCGAATGCGCGGCGGGAATCAATGGAGCCAATCGCCTGGGCGGCAACTCACTTTCCGATCTTTTGGTATTTGGCAAACGCGCCGGGGAACACGCGGCGCAATTCGCTCGGGACAATCCACAGGGCGGGGTTCCCACCGAACAGGTGGATCAAGCGGCGGATCGGATTATCCAACCCTTCGATCGTTCCGCCGAAGGGGGCGAAAACCCGTTTCAGGTCCAGCACGACTTGCAGGAGAAGATGCAGGAACTGGTGGGTATCGTGAGACGGGAATCGGAAATGCAACAGGCCCTGGATGAGCTTCAGACCTTCAAGCAGCGCGCTGCCCGAGCCGTGGTCCATGGCAATCGCGAATACAATCCCGGCTGGCATACCGCCCTGGACCTCGATAATCTGTTGACGGTTTCGGAAATTATCGCCCGTTCAGCACTTGAAAGGAAGGAAAGCCGCGGGGCTCACTTCCGAGAGGATTTCCCGGGAAAAGACGAGGCTTTAGGCAAAGTCAATACCGTGGTCCACAAGGACCCCGAGGGGGACATCCAACTCCGCCACAATCCGATTGCCGAAATGCCCAGCCACCTCAAGGAAATCATCGAACAAATGAAATGAAAACGGCCACGTTTAAAATTTGGCGCGGTGACGCGCAGGATGGCAGGTTCGAAGACTACTCCACCGAGGTCAGCGAAGGGATGGTGGTGCTGGACGCAGTCCACAAAATCCAGGCCTCGCAAGCCAACGACCTGGCCTGCCGATGGAATTGCAAGGCCGGACGTTGCGGTTCCTGTTCTGCTGAAATAAACGGTATGCCCCGATTGATGTGCATGACTCGTCTCAGTGACCTCCCCCTGGAAAAGTCCGTCACAATCCAGCCCATGAAGTCGTTTCCTCTCGTCCGGGATCTGGTGACCGATGTTTCCTGGAACTTCAAAGTGAAGACCCAAATCAAACCCTTCAAACCGCGTCCACCGGACAGACCGGACGGCACCTGGCGCATGGGACAGGCGGACGTCGATCGTGTCCGCGAATTTCGCAAATGCATAGAGTGCTTCCTGTGTCAGGACGTTTGCCACGTGCTACGGGAACACCACCAATACGACGAATTCATCGGCCCACGCTACCTGGTTTACGTGGCGGCCCTGGAGATGCACCCCCTGGACACCGAAGACCGCCTTCCGGAACTGAAACAGGCCCATGGAGTCGGGTACTGCAACATCACCAAATGTTGCACCAGCGCCTGCCCCGAATCGATCTCCATCACCGACAACGCCATTATCCCTCTCAAGGAACGCGTGGTGGACGATTTTTATGACCCTCTCGGAAAACTGTGGAAATGGGTTCGTTCAAAATCCAAAACTTAAATAGGGACGCATGCAATTCAAGCTCAAGAGCATTTCGAAAAGAGCGGTATCCAAGGCCATCGAGAAAGCGATGCGCTACCGATTGCTCAACGAACCCAGTGAGGCTGAGAGCATCTGCCTGGACGTGCTGAAGGCTGACAACAACAACCAAAAGGCACTGATCGTTCTGCTGCTGGCACTCACCGATCGGTTCGGAATTGACGAAGCCCTTAGTGACACTCAGGCAGAGGATGTGACCAAGCGACTACAAGATGAATATGAGCAAGCCTATTATTCGGGGATCATCTGCGAACGCAAGGGGAAGGCAAGCCTGACCCACGGAGGGCCCAGCGCCAATTATGACGCCTGCGAATGGCTCTGCGAAGCAATGACCTGTTTTAAAAAGGCTGAAACAATCCGCCCAAAGGACAATGACGATGCCTTGCTCCGGTGGAACGCCTGCGCCCGCATCATCATGAGCAATCACTTGGATCCCCGCCCACCCGAAACCTTCGAGCCCAGTCTTGAATAAGTCTCCCGCTCTGCTCTAATAAAAATACAGAAAGGAAAATATCATGAAATTATCAGGAAGGATTTACAATGTTCTGGATGAAAAAGGGGCGGAAATTTACTCCATCACTCCGGAATCATCCGTTTACGATGCGATCGAGATGATGGCGGAAAGGAATGTTGGGGCTCTTCTAGTTCTTTCAGGTAAAAAACTCTGCGGAATCATTTCAGAAAGAGACTACACCCGGAAGGTCATCCTGAAAGGCCGGGTTTCCAAAAAAATTCCGGTGGAATCCATCGTGGAAGAAGCGTTGATCGTAATGACCCATAAACGTATTCGACATCTTCCGGTGGTCTTCAATCGAAAACTGGTCGGTGTGGTTACCATCGGCGATCTGGTCAAATGGGTCATTTCAGAGCAATCCGCAACGATCGACCAACTTGAGCATTTTATCACCGGGAGTTATCCTGGATAAGGCATCGATTAGGCACCCCGCTTACAATCGGTAATGAAGATCGACATTTCACTGAAAACCGGACGGGTTTGTTTTTGAATAACTGTCCTCGTCGCCTTGGCTTCTCCCTTTACTTTGAGGTCATCACGGCGTTCGACGCACCGCTTTCTTTTTTTTCACCGAGACGGTTCGAATTGCCATCGCACTTCTCTCTCCCCTTGAGGAGACAGAAATCACATCCACCGACCCCTCCACAACTCCCCTTGATTCGGCGACCTCCAACCATCACACCGATCGCCATAATAAAGATGACGCAACCGAAGACGGACACCGTTGTGAGAAAAAGAATCATCTGCCATTCCTAAGGTAGACTGGAGAGACGGTTGAAACCAGGGCTTTCCATCTCAAGAAATCCATCATCTCCTCTGACGATGAAAAAGGCCGCCAGATTCGCGCTTTCAGCCAACTGCCGGCCTTTATTCGGTCCGAGAATTATTAGAGCGGTAGCCCAAGCATCGGCACGCCTGCAGGAAACGTCCAGCACACTGACCGATACCAACTGATGTTGGATTGGCCGGCCAGTCCGTGGGTCGATCTCATGGGAGTAGCTTCGGTTGTCCACCTCGAAATAGTTGCGATAGTCTCCAGAGGTTGCAATCGCCAAATCGCGGAGTTCCAAGACTCTCTGGATGCCTATCTGATTTGCGGTCGGACTTTCAATCGCAACTCTCCAGAAAGAAGCATCCTCTTTTTGACCACTGGCCAGCATTTCGCCTCCGATATTCACGAGGTAATTGGTAATTTCCAGCGCCTCGAGAGATTCAGCGACTGAATCGACGGCAAAGCCTTTGGCAATTCCGGATAGATCGATTTGAAGATCCCCGGAATTTTTCTTCAGGGCCGGTGGGGAAAGGCGGGCGCGCAAGTGTTGCGAACCGATTTTATTGAGGGTTTTTTCGATACTGGACTGGCTCGGAATCTGATTGTTTCTCTCCGGTGGGCCGAAGCCCCATAGATTAACCAATGGGCTGACGGTGATATCAAAAGCGCCACCTGACAATTCAAAAATCTGAATCGCATCGGCCACAACGGTGGCTGTATCCACAGAAACCGGGAACCAATTGGTACCGCCGGAACGGTTGAACCGTGAAACCTCGGAATCCGATATATAGGTGGACATCAGTGAGTTGATCCTTTCCAAGTGCGTTGAGATGGAGGCTTGCAGTAACTCCTCGGATACTGTGTCCGGGAGCGATGCCAGAGTCACTCGATAGTAGGTTCCCATGGTTAAACCGGAAAGGGTGAGAGCCCGGTCTGTTGAAGAAGGTTGCTTTCCACAACTCAGGAGAGCGAAGCCGCAGAGGAAAACACTGGCTAAGGTCAGCAGAGGTGATCCAGGAACCCATTGGAAGACCCCGTTCCTCCTTTTCTTGAAAGACTTTTTCAATCGAATCCTATCCTCCGAAATCATCGAACAATATATTTTCCTCTTCAACCCCGAGTTCATCCAGCATCTTAAGGACGGCTTTGAGCATCATCGGTGGACCACAGATATAGTACTCAGTATCTTCAGGCGCTGAGTGGTCCTTGAGGCAGTTATCGTAAAGTACTTGATGAATGAATCCTGTGTAGCCATTCCATTCATCGTCCGGGAGCGGATCCGATAGGGCCACGTGCCATTCAAAGTTGTCATGTTCGCGCTGAAGCTTATCGAATTCGTCCACATAAAACATCTCACAGACACTCCGCGCACCATACCAAAAGGTAATCTTCCGTTTCGTCTTGATCCGTTTCAATTGATCGAAAATGTGCGATCGCATGGGCGCCATGCCGGCTCCCCCCCCAACGAAGACCATTTCGGCATCGGTCTCCTTGGCGTAGAATTCCCCAAAGGGTCCAGAGATGGAAACTTCGTCGCCTGGTTTAAGGCTGTAAATATAGGAGGACATTTTCCCGGGCGGAATGCCATTCGACCCAAAGGGCGGTGGGGTCGCGATGCGGACATTGAGCAGGATGATTCCCTTCTCTTCCGGGTAATTGGCCATGGAGTAGGCCCGGTCGACTTCTTCATCCACTTTTGACCGGAAGCGCCAAAGATTGAATTTGTCCCAATCCGGTCGGTACTGTTCATCGATCTCAAAGTCCGTGTAGCTGAGTTCATGAGGCGGACATTGGATCTGAATGAATCCTCCGGCGCGAAAATCGAGATCGTCCTTGGGCGGGAGTTCGAGCACAAGTTCTTTGATGAACGTGGCCACATCGTGATTGGAACGCACCTTGCAGGTCCATTTCTTAATGTCAAAGACTTCCGTGGGCACCTCGATCCTCAAATCCTGCTTCACGGCTACCTGACAGGAAAGGCGCACACCGGCGCGGGCATCCCGCTTGGAGATATGAGAGAGTTCTGTAGGGAGAATATCGCCTCCACCTTCAAGGATTCTCACTGTGCATTGTGCGCAGGTCCCCCCCCCACCGCAGGCCGATGAAACATATACTTTCTCCGACGCTAACGTGTTCAGCAACTTTCCTCCCGCCGGGACGATCAGCGTTTTGTCCGGGTCATCGTTGATCGTGATGGTGACATCGCCGCTTTGTACTAAATGAGTTTTGGCGGCTAGGATAACCGCAACCAGGAGCAGAACCACCACCGTGAATGTGGAGACGCCTAGAAAGATCTCAAACATGATAATTTGTCTGTTAAATAGTTTGAATCAAAGTTGGATCCCGGAGAATGCCATGAAGGCCATTGCCATCAGTCCAACGGTAATAAAAGTGATTCCCAATCCCTTCAATCCATTCGGGACATTGCTGTATTTCAGCTTCTCGCGTATTCCGGCCAGGCTGACAATCGCAATCGCCCAGCCGAAGCCCGAGCCAAAACCGAATACCACACTTTCGGCGAAATTGTAATTCCGTTCCACCATGAAAAGGACACCGCCGAGGATGGCGCAATTGACGGTAATGAGAGGAAGAAAGATGCCCATTGTATTGTAGAGGGCGGGGAAAAACTTATCCATGGTCATTTCCAGAATCTGCACCATCGCCGCAATCACGCCGATATAACAGATCAACCCAAGGAAGCTGAGGTCCACGCCGTGAATACCGGCCCAAACCAAGGCATCCTCCCGAAGCACATATTGGTAGATCAAGTTGTTTACCGGCACCGTCAGCGTCAGGATAGCGATCACCGCGATGCCCAATCCAATGGCGGTATCGACCGTCTTGGAAACGGCGATGAACGTGCACATACCGAGAAAGAAGGACAGCGCCATGTTTTCGACAAAAACGGCGGTGAAAAAGATGCTGAGATAGGATTCAATCATCGGTTTAGTTCCTTTCAATCTGGTCTTTTTTCCATGTCCTGAGCGCCCAGATATAGAGACCAATGATAAAAAAGGCGCTGGGTGGCAACAGCATGAGACCATTGGAAACATACCAGCCTCCTTCCGTCGAGAGAGGCAAAATGACCTGACCGTGCAAGCGCCCGGATCCCAGTAGCTCGCGGAAGACACCCACGACGATCAGAATGGTACTGTATCCAAGACCATTTCCAATCCCATCAAGAAAACTGATCCCGACGGGATGGCTCATGGCAAAGGCTTCGGCACGTCCCATGATGATACAGTTAGTGATGATCAGGCCGACAAAGATGGAGAGCTGCTTGCTGATGTTATATGCATAAGCCTTGAGAACCAGATCCACCATGATGACCATTGAAGCGATAATCGTCATCTGGACGATGATTCGAATGCTGCCGGGTATGTGATTCCGAATCAGACTAATCGCGGAATTGGTCAGGCCCAGAACGACGGTCACCGCGACCGCCATGACAATCACGGTTTCGAGCTTGGTGGTGATCGCCAAGGCGGAACAAATGCCGAGCACCTGCAGGGCGATTGGATTGTTGTTGAAAAGCGGATCGAGAACGACATTTTTGGGTTTGTCAGTCATGTTCGTTTTTTCCTTCCTTGGAACGTATCCGGTCCAATAGTGGCTTAAAGCCATTTTTTCCCAACCGGGTCGTGATCGTGGCGCCTGACAGTCCATCGACCTGGTATTGGCGGTCGGGGCTGTTTGGATCGACCTTGCCCTTGATGACCGTGATTCTCGTGTTCCCCTCCTCATCGAAAGCCTTTTTGTCGATCCATTGTGCCTTCCAGCGTGGGTTGTCCACCTCGCCGCCCAAACCGGGAGTTTCGCCGTGTTCATAAAAAGCAAAGCCATCAATGGTCGTCAGATCCGCATCCAGGGCCAGATATCCATAAAGGGTCGACCAGAGTCCTTTCCCATGGACGGGGAGAATCAATTGCTGAATTTCGCCATTCTCGTTTTCGGCCACATAAACAAGGGCATAGGGCGATCGTCGCTTAATCCCGGCCAGATCATCCGCTTTCGAGATCTCCACGCCGAGATCGGCGCTTTTCGCTGCCTTTCTCTGATCAAACATCACGGCATCGATGTTGTTTCTGAATTCGCCGGTAGCCAGATCGACCACCTTGATCTCGAATTCCTGAAAGAGTTCCTCAATGGATTTCCCTTCTTCGTAGAGTCCGGCCGCCTGGAGGATATTTTTCTTGCGATCCAGATCTTTGTTCTTCGCCTGCTCCGGTCGAAGGAACACCGCCGTCGTGGAAACGAATGCCGAACAGACAACGGAAAGTAGTCCGGCGACAATGAACGTCTTTGACACAGTATCTTTAGCCATCGCGGAGCCTCCTGCGTTTAATGTGCGCTCGAATAACCAGCGCGTCAATGAATGGGGCAAACACGTTTCCGAGCAGGATCGAAAGCATCATCCCCTCAGGATAGGCCGGGTTGATGACGCGGATCAGGATCGCAAGAAATCCGATGAGGAACCCATAGATCCACTTTCCAGATTCGGTCATTGCAGCCGAGACCGGATCGGTGGCCATGAACACCAGACCGAAGGCAAACCCACCGAGAACCAGATGCCAAGCCGGGTTCATTTGGAACATGGGATTCGTTTCACTGCCGACAAAATAGAGCAGAGCAGAGGTGGCGAAGGCTCCAATCAACACGGCCAGCATAATTCGCCAGGAACCCACGCCGGTGTAGATAAGAAAGGTGGCTCCCACCAGACATGCCAGGGTGGAGGTTTCGCCCATGGAGCCTTGAATCTGTCCCAGGAATGCCGCGTTCCAACTGACATTCACGGTGAGGGCTTCCATCCCTTCGGCTGCCACCAACCCCAACGGGGTCGCACCGGTAAATCCATCCACCGCAGTCCAGATCGCATTCCCGCTCATTTGGGCCGGATATGCAAAAAAGATAAAAGCACGCGCGGTCAAAGCTGGATTGAGAAAATTTTTCCCAGTCCCCCCGAACACCTCCTTACCGATAACCACTCCGAAGGAGGTTCCAATCGCCACTTGCCAAAGCGGGATCGTCGGAGGAAGGGTAAGGGGAAAGAGCAACCCCGTAACCAGAAACCCTTCACTGATTTCTTCTTTTCTGATGGTCGCGAAGAGGATCTCCCACGCTCCGCCCACCATATTACAGACAAAAAAGACAGGGACGAAATAGAGAATCCCATGAATCACATTCGCCGCCGTGCTCGCAGGATTGTAGCCCACGCCGAGCAACTGGATGACCCAACCCCGCCATCCCGGTGCGGCCGCGGTTCCCATCTCAGCCAATGTGGAGTTGACCTGGTAACCCGTGTTGTAAAGCGCCGCTGCCACACACGGTCCCAACGCAATCCCCACGGTGATCATCATCCGCTTCAGGTCCATTCCATCCCGGACATGAGTGGTGCCCTTCGTGACGATTCCTGGGGAGAAGAAAAAAGTATCGATGGCATCGTAAAGCGGGTAGAGGATCTCGTATTTCCCTCCCTTCGAACAATAAGGATGCAGCCTGTCGAAAAACTCTCTTAAGAATTTCATATCCCGCCCTTCATCCTTCGGTTTCGATCGTTGTCAGGTTCCTACTGAGAATGCTGCAGTAATCCTCTTTTCCCGGGCAGACAAAAGTGGAAAGTGCCAGATCCTCTTCATCCAACTCCAGGCACCCCAAAGCCTGCGCCTGATCCGTATCCCCAACCATGAGTGCGCGTAACAGAGGGGTGATCAGCATATCCATCGGCATCACTCTCTCGAACACTCCGATTGGAACCATGGGGCGTTCGCCCCCACCGGTTGATGTCGTAAAGGGGAATTTAATTCCTCTGATCTGCTTCGAAATAAAGGTGTTCGTGACCGAAAAACGATCAAATCCCGGCCGGTGCCAATCCAGAAACTGGCGCGACCGGTTTTCCGAAATGGCGCTGATCTGATGATGATACCGCCCCAGAAATGCAAAAGGTCCAACGGCCAGATTCCCATACAACACCGACCCCGAAATAACGCGAATCTCCTCACGCCCCCGGTCCCTCAATTCGCCGGCGAGCAAATCATCGATGCTCGCACCAATCTGAGTCCGAAGGAGCCGGGGACGAGCTATCATTGAGCCCCCGAGCGAAATCAACCTCCTGACGTCAATCCTGCCGGTCCTAAAAAGAAAGCCGATGGCAATCACATCCTGCAGATTCAGATGCCATACAGTTTTCCGGGCTGAAACTGGATCCAGAAAGTGTATGTGAGTGCCG
>LWDU01032762.1_pt1 | contig 12064 bp, 13 predicted proteins | sample 727161 | NCBI WGS metagenome assembly LWDU01 (sample SAMN04566230, study PRJNA314399) | hydrothermal vent metagenome | isolation source: deep sea hydrothermal plume seawater | place: Mexico: Gulf of California, Guaymas Basin | collected 2004-07-11 | reverse complement strand
AAGAAAAGAAGAAAGAAGAACCTAAAAACGAAGAAGCAGCCATGGAAGGATTATCATCCTTATTCGGCTAAGCAACTTTTTATTTTTTCAACTTAATTTTCTAAATACAAATAGATTGGTTCCTTCCCAACCATAATCTACAAAACATCCAATACTGTTCTTGGAAATTATTTTTTTATTAATACATTCATTGAGAAATTGTAATGAACTAACTGCTCCTGTATTTCCAGTTTTTCTCATCAAGTCGTAACTAATTTTTGTTAATGTCTTATCTATCTGACATTTTTCTAAAATACCATCTACAAATCTACTTCCTGCAGTATGAATTCCTAGAATCTTAATTTTTTTGNTAACTTCTTCTCTAAGTTTTTTTGGATCTAATTTCATATCAAATGTTATTCTATGTTTTTTATTTGGAGTCATTTTTATCATTGTATTTTTACCCCCATTTTTTGTATTTTTTAATGTGAGAATTGATTTTGAATCAATCTGAATCTGTGTATCTTTTTTCTTTTTTTGTGATAGTATTGTAGATCCAACTGCATCACTAAAAATTAAAAAATAAATTAAATTATAAAAATTACTTTTATCTTTTTTTGATATATGCTTTATTTGTTTTATTTTATCTAAAAACCATGGAGTATAGTTAGTTCCAATTAATATCAGTGCATCTTTTTTACCATCCATTAGAAAATAGCCTGCAGAATTTAACAAAGATTCTGAGAATGAAGAACATGCCAATCCTTGAAAGTTTTGTGTTCTGATGTCTTTGTTAAGTGAAAGTTTGGGAATTAATTCAACTGTTGGAGAAGGATCAAGATATTGTTGATTATCATTTATTGTGATAAATAATCCTATTTTTTTTGGATCTATTTCTCGTAGAGATTTTTTTGCAGTTTTGTAATACATTTCATTCAAACCAACATCTGATTCAATAAAATCACCTTTATCAAAATCAATCTTTGAGAAATCATATGATTTGTAGATGTAATCTATTCCAAGATTATTTTTTACATATTCTCTAACATCTTTGTCTAATTTTTTCTTGAGAAAATCATCTACAATTTCTGATATTGAATAACGAAATTTAGCTTTGGTAAATACAGTATTTGATAAATTAATTTGTGTCATTTTATTGAAGTTCCTTTAATAATTTATCAAGTTTCTCAAAAAATTTATCGGTATAATTGTCCTCAGATAAATCAAATCCTAAAATAATAGTTTTTAATTTTGAATTTTTAATTATTTTTCTAATTTTTTCTTTACACTCATTTACTGAACCTGAGATGACTAATTCTTCTAATAGTAAATCTCCCACATTCTGTGCAGCTTCTTTCAATCCTATTTTATCAAATGCATTTTTTATTTTATTAACGTCTTCTTGAAATCCTGCCTTAACTAGTGGATTTGTATAAAATTCATTTGCGCCTATGTATCCTGCTAATGTCATTTTTGCTTGATCAAAATTTTCAGCAAAGTATGTGGGAATAATTGAAATTGTATTAAATTCCTCTTCTGACTTTTTTACAGATTTTAGAGTAGAATTTATCAAATCAATATGGTTTGAAATTTGTTCTCTTGGTTTTAAAAAAAATATCACACCATCTGCATTAATGGCAGCTTCCTTAGTGGTTTTTTCACCTACAGCCGCCCAATAAATTGGTCCTGAATATTTAGATTTTATTAAATTTGTATATTCCTTTAATCTTGAAAGTGGTTTTTTAAATTCCATCTTCGATAATTTTTCAATTATTATTGGTGCACTAGTTCCAATTCCTAAAACAAATTTTCCATCAGTATTTTTAAGAATTTGATTTGCACTATTACTAATATCTTCATGTGTTCTTGAAAAAACATTGATGATTCCTGTTCCGAGTTTCACATTTTTTATTTTCTCAGAAATTTCAAGTAATACATCTAGTGCGTTTACTCCCATTTTTTTTGGATGAGTTTCTGGTATCAAAAAATAATCTATAAAATTTTTATCTGCAATTTGTGATGCTCGAATTATGGCCTCTTTAGGTGCCCTTATGCCAAGTTCAATTCCAATTTTAGTCACGAAATTTTATTATTGATTCTCTTGTATAAAATCTTAGGATGTATGAGCATCTTCATCTAAACTTTTTAGTGCATCTACAAATGCTTCTGGAAGTGTAGGGTGTGCATGAATTGTTTGAATCACATCTTTGGGTTTTAATTTTAATTTAACAGCTAGTGTTGCTTCTCCAATTATTTCACTTGCATGGGCTCCAACTATGATTACTCCCTGTAATATTCCATTTTTTTCAAAAACCTTAACGAATCCACGTGTATCTCCTAAACAATTGGCTTTTGCATTTGTTATCATGGGGATTTCTTTAGAATTCCCTTCACATTTTCCAACAATTGCTACTTCAGGATATGTAAATATACAAAACGGAACTGTAGAATAATCCATTGATTCATCTCCCCCCATAATGTTTTGTGCAGCAATTTCTCCTTGAAATGATGCTACATGAGCAAGCTCATATTTTCCTGCAATATCTCCAATAGCATAAATATTTGATAGATTTGTTTGCATATGATCATTTACTATAATTCCATTTTCATTCCAAGTAATTCCTAATTTGTCTAATTCGTTAGTATTAAAATTAGGAACTCTTCCTATGCTGATTAGAATTTTTTCGGGATTTACTTCACTTCCATTCACTGTTACTTTATCATCAGAAATATTTATCGAAGATTTAGTCATTACAGAAATTCCATCCAGCTTCATGAATTTTTCAATTGCATCTCCTACTTCTTTTGGTTGATCAGGTAATAGTGAATCTCTCATTTCAATTAACTCTACTTTACAACCTAATGCGTTAAGAACAGATGCAAATTCACATCCACTATATCCACCACCAACAATCAAAATAGAATCTGGAAGTTTCTCCAAATCAAACATTGAATCAGTTGATATAATTTTTTCAGATAGATTATTTGTAGGGAATTTTTTTGGTTTACTTCCTGTTGCAAGAACAATATTTTTTGTTTCTAAAATTTTGTCATTAACTATTATTTTATTTTGGGATTCCATTTTTGCTTCACCTTGAATCCATTCTATTCCATTTTCTTTAAACAAAAAACCAATTCCTGACGAAAGTTTTTTTACCGTTGATTTCATTTTTGAATTTAAAATAGAATAATCAATACTGACATCCGTATTAATGCCAAATTTTTTGGCAGATTTTGTTTTTCTTACAATATCTCCTACAGAATGAAGATATTTTGTTGGAATGCAACCTTTCTGGGTGCATGTACCTCCCAAACCATTTTTTTCAATCACACACACTTTGGCCCCTTGTTTTGCTAGGCTTAAAGCACACACATAGCCTGCAGGCCCTGCCCCAATTATTACTGCATCATACATAGAATCTAAAATTATTACAATGGAAATAAATTTTACCGCACTTATCTCTTAAATGTCCAATTTTCATCTGAAAATTTCTCATCTGCTAATTTTTGGCATAATTTCAATTCATTTTCATTTAAACTAAGGGGAACTAGTTTACAACTAAAAATATCACTTACACTTTTTTTTAAAGCATCTGATACTTGTTCAAATGTTTTTGAAATCCCTGACACTCTATTTTTTACATCTGAAATATTTTTATCACTAATTTTCTCTTTTGGTACTTTCAGTAATGAAAACATTTTTTCTACATCCACTTTTAATAAAATAGTCCCATGTTGAAGTAAAGTATTATTTTTTCTAGTTTGCGCATTCCCACAAACTTTCTTTCCATTAACTGTAACATCATTTAATGGTGAAAATTTTGCATTTAATCCAAGTTCTTTTAATGCAACAATTACTATCTCAATAATTTCTTCATATGATTTCATTATTTTTTGAGAAAATTTTTTTGTTATAAAAGAATACGTTACCTCCATATCATGAAAAACTGCTCCTCCTCCTGTTATTCTTCTAACTACATCTACATTTTGTTCTTTACATTTTTCCAAATCTACTTCATCTGTACTTTGAAAATAACCAATAGAAATACAAGGATTTGACCATCCATAAATTCTTAAAATTGGTTCATCATAATTATAAAGTAAATATTCATCAATTGCCATATTCAATGGACCGATATTATTTCCAGTTTCTAAAATTCTAATTTTTTCAAATTTCATTTTTTATTCTCACAAGCTTTTAGAATCATTTCAACTAATGAATCAATATCAAATCCAAATATTTTTGAATCTTTTAAAACCAATTTCATTTCATTTTCTAATTTTTTTTTAATTAATTTAATTCCACAAAGTCTTTGCTCCAACTGTTCAATCACTTCTTCAGGATGAATAAAAAAATCTCCTGTTATCTTGATTGTTTGGATTAATTGTGATTCTTGATTATATGAAATTTTAATTTTTACAATTTTTCCTAATTTTTTAGTTGCCGATAAGGTAATAATTTCATCTGTACTTGAATTCAATTTATGATTCACTTGGAACCCATCTAAGGTTTAACTGACGTGCAGCTTTTACCTCATCTAGTCTTCCAGGTATGGTGTGGGGGGCATTTTTCACTAATTCAGGATCATCATGTATCTCTTTGATGATTGTTTTCAAGACTTTGGCATATTCATCTAAGGTATCCTTACTTTCTGTTTCTGTTGGCTCTATCATTAGGGCTTCTTTTACAATTAATGGAAAATAAATTGTTGGTGCATGAAAACCATAATCTGTAATTCTTTTTGCAATGTTTACTGCACTCTTGGCCCCCACGTTTTTAGCTGATATTACAAATTCGTGTGCACATCTTCTATCGTAAGGTACATCAAAATCATCTTTTAATAAACAAAAAAGATAATTTGCATTAAGCACTGCAATTTGTGAAATCATTTGAATATCTGTCCCCCAAGATTTAATGTATGCTAGAGCACGAACAATGATTCCAAAGTTACCATAAAATGAATGTAATTTACCGACACTTTTTTTATTATTTGATTCAAAAATAAATTTCTCATTTTCTTTTTTAATTCTTGGTACCGGTAAATAATCTTCTAGAAATGATTTGACTCCTAGTGATCCTCCTCCAGGTCCACCTCCACCATGTGGTGTTGAAAATGTTTTGTGTAAATTAAGATGAATCATATCAAATCCCTGATCAGCTGGTTTACTAATTCCTAAAAGTGCATTCATGTTTGCACCATCACAATACATTAGTGCACCATTTTCTTTTGCAATATCTTTAATCTCTGATAAATTCTCTTCATATAATCCCAAAGTGTTTGGATTTGTAATCATTACAACTGCTACATCTTTTCCTATTGCTTTTTTGAATTCGTTGATATCCATGTTTCCACGTTCATCTGTTGGAATGGTTACTGTTTGAAACTTACACATTGCAGCAGTTGCAGGATTTGTTCCATGAGCAGAATCTGGAATAATAATTTTTGGTCTGTTCTCATTTTTTTCAGCAAAATATTTTTTGGCAATCATTACTCCAAGTAATTCTGATTGTGAACCAGCTGCTGGCTGTAAAGAAAAAGCATCCATCCCTGTAATTTCTTTGAGAATTTCCTCCAATTCCCAAATAACTTCAAGGGCTCCTTGGGCATGACTTGCAGGCATGAAAGGGTGAAGATTTGAGAATCCTGGTAATCTGGCAATGTCCTCATTGATTCTTGGATTATACTTCATTGTACATGAGCCTAAAGGATAGAAATTAGTATCAATTCCATAATTCTTTCTTGATAGTCTTGTGTAATGTCTGATGATTTGAACTTCATTTACATCATTTAATGGAAGATCTTTTCTTTTTAGTTCATCTGGTAAATCTACATCCTTTTCTTGAGGAGTATGTTTCGTATTAGATTGATTGTAATTAAAAATTAATTTCATGTGCTCACCGTTGAAATGTATGAATCAATATCTTGAAGCGAATTTTTTTCAGTACAAGATATCAAAAGTTTGTTATCCCCAACATCTATTCCACCTAAAATATTATACTCCATCAAATCTGCAATTATTTTTTCAGTTGGTTTTGGTGTTTTTACTAAAAATTCATTGTAAAATAGATTTGTATTGACTAATTCAAATCCTACTTTCTTTAATTTTTCTTGTAAAGTGTGAGCTCTATGATATGATGCCCTAGCAACATTTTGTAGACCTGATTTACCTAATGATGCCAAGTATATTGTTGCAGTTAGTGCTAATAATGTCTGGTTTGTAGTAATATTACTAGTAGCTCGCTCTCTTCTGATGAATTGTTCTCGTGCTTGTAGTGTTAATACAAAACCATCATTGCCTTTATCATCTGTAGTCATTCCTACTATTCTTCCTGGTAATTTTTTTGTCAAAAATTCCTTTACTGCAATATATCCCAAGTATGGACCACCAAAACTTTTTGGAATTCCAAAAGATTGACCTTCACCTACAACTATGTCTGCTCCAAATTCACCAGGCGTTTTTAATATTGCCAAAGATGTTGCATCTGAAATACAATTTATGAAAAGTGCTTTGTGCTGATGAGCTTTTTCAATTAACCCTTGTGGATTTTTGATATTACCATTAAAGTCTGGAGTCTGTGAAATTACACATGCCGTATTTTCATCAATTGAATTTGTAATGTATAGTTCTGTTCCATCACAGTATGTTTGAAGAACTTTGAAATAATTTGGATTTAGTCCCTCCTCTACAAAAACACCTTTTCGCTTTGTATGTGCACTAGATAGTAGTGCAGCTTCTGCCAAGGCTGATGCACCATCATAAAGAGATGCATTTGAAACATCCATACCTGTAAGTAGACATATGAATGTCTGAAATTCGTATAAGACCTGCAAAACTCCTTGACTTGCTTCTGGTTGGTACGGGGTGTATGATGTGAGAAATTCTCCTCTTAATACTAGATGGCCAATTATTGATGGGATATAATGATCATACGAGCCTCCTCCTGCAAAATATTTCATCGTTGAATTTTTTTCTGATAACTTTGTCATGTAATCTAGTAAATCCATCTCACTTTTTGGTTCACCTAGTTTTAATTCAGAAAGTCTTGGTTTGAACTCTGAAACTAATTCATCTAAAGTTGAGCAACCTACAACTGTAAGCATTTTTGAAATATCTTTTTCAGTATGTGGAATAAAGTTCATTGTCTATTCCTTATGCTGACCTACTAGTTCGTCATATTGTTCTTTAGAAAGCAAAGAATCTATTTGTTCAGGATTACTTGGTTTAATTTTAACAATCCATCCTTCTTCATATGGTGATTGATTGATTAATTCTGGTGCTTCTGATAATTTTTCATTAATTTCAATAATTTCACCATCAATTGGACAATAGATGTCTGATGATGCTTTTACTGAATCTATGATTGCCATTACCTCATTTTGTTTAAATGAACTTGCAATTTGAGGGAATTCAATTGATACTATGTCTCCAAGTTGTTCTTGAGCAAATTCTGTAATTCCTATTATTACTGTTTGATCCATTTTTTTGATCCATTCATGCTCTTTACTGAATTTTATCTCAGTCATAGAAACGAATAAAATAATCCCTTTAAAGAAAGTTGTTTTATCTTTTGTAAAATCTTGTAGACACAATTTTTCCGTTATACTGTTTATCTCCAATACCGATCTTAATTTCTTTCCCTATGGGATATTCTAAAGGCACAAAACAATATCCTATCGGTTTACCTAGTGTGGGGGAGAAACTGCCTGATGTAACCACTCCTACTTCTTTCCCTTGATCATAAATCTTGTTTCCTTCTCTTGCCACTCTTTTGGTTTCATTAATTTCAAAACCTCTCATTTTTTTCTCAACTTTTTTTTGCTCCAGAACTGTTTTTCCAATAAATTCTGTCTCGAATTTAACAGTCCATTTTAGAGGTGCCTCAAGTGGAGTAATTGTTTCATCAATATCATTTCCATACAGCATTAATCCTGCCTCTAATCTCAATGTGTCCCTTGCACCCAAACCAATCGGTTTTATTCCATATTTTGAGCCTAATTCCAATAATTTATTCCAAATTTGAACTTGTTTTGAATCAAAAAATATTTCAAATCCATCCTCTCCTGTATACCCAGTTCTTGAAATGATACAATCAACTCCATCAAATTTTGATTCAATAAAATGAAATGCTTTTAGATTTTCAATTTGTTCTATCCCTGCATCCTTTAGAATATTTTCTGCTTTTGGTCCTTGTAAAGCTATGAGTGCATATTCATTTGTGACATCTTTAATTTCACCTGATTTTATATTATTTTTAATCCATGCAAAATCTTTTTTAATATTTGATGAATTTACAACAATCAAAAATTCATTTGAATTGAATTTACTAATAATTATGTCATCTATTATTCCGCCTTTCTCATTACACATTGGAGAATAAATTGATTGATTGTTACTAATTTTTGAAATATCATTTGTTATCAAATTTTGTATTTGCGATTCTACGTTTCCACTAATTTTGAATTTTCCCATATGGGAAACATCAAACAATCCCACATGTTCTCTTACATTTTTGTGTTCATCAATAATTCCAGAATATTGTATTGGCATCTCCCATCCGTGAAAATCTACCATCTTTGCTTTTAATTCCAAATGATTTTTAAAAAATGGTGATTGCATATGTTGTAAATCTTATTATTCGTTATATGTTAATTGAGTATGTGAGTCTAATTCGACCCGATTGGTTAAAAATGAAAATACCTTCAGGTGAAAATTATGTTAAAGTAAAAAAGACTATCCAAAAATACAATCTTCATACTGTTTGTGAGGAGGCATCCTGCCCTAATGTTTCAGAATGCTGGGATTCGGGAACTGCAACAATTATGATTATGGGTGATGTATGTTCTCGTGGATGTAAATTCTGTGATGTAAATACTGGAAAACCATTTGAATTAGATTCTGAAGAACCTCAACATGTTGCTAAAGCGATAAGGGATTGGAATCTTCGTTACGTTGTTATCACATCTGTTTGTAGGGATGATCTTTCAGATGAGGGTTCTGAACATTTTGCAAAAACCATACAATGCATAAAATTTGAATGTCCAAATACTGTAGTTGAATCTTTAATTCCTGACTTTAGTGGTAATGAACAATTTATTGAAACAATCGTTAAAGCAAAACCTCATGTTATTGGTCATAACATTGAGACTGTCCAAAGATTGAGTTCTAGTGTAAGGGATGCACGGGCAAATTACAAACAATCATTGAATGTTTTGAAATATGTAAAAAAATTAAATCCTGCTATCTTTACAAAATCTTCTTTAATGTTGGGATTAGGTGAAACTGAGAAAGAAATTTTACAATCTGCACAAGAACTTAGAGATGTTAATGTTGATATGGTAACTCTGGGACAATACATGCAACCATCATCATCTCATCTTCCTGTGAAAGAATTTATTCATCCTGAAAAATTTAATCAATTAAAACTTGATTTAAAAAAATTAGGATTTTTACATGTAGCATCTGGTCCTTTTATTAGAAGTTCATTTAGAGCATCAGATGTAATTGAATTAATTACAAAAAATAATGATAAAGAATAATTTACATAATAATTTTTAGTTAAAATTTTTATTTTATGCTGGAGTATAATCTTTAGATTGTTCTACAACTGCTTTTGCTTGAGCATCTGCTTTTTGTAAAATTTGCTCTTTTGTTTCACTTGTCATGAAACCTGATTCAATAGATACTGAGCGTGCAGATTGTGATGCTTTACTAAGTATTTGTGAAATGTTATCTGCAGTAATGTAACCTGCTTCAATTGATAATGATACTGCTTCTTGGTGGAATTGTGCAAATGTATTTCTTGTTTTCTCAACATCTACTATCATTTCCTCTGCTGTGTATTTTAGACCGTCTTCTACTGCTGAATAAAGTGAAATTCCTGCTTCAACTGGTTTGATATCTAATTTACCCAAAAGTGATGCTAATTTTTCATTAATTATATCTCCCTTCTTTGCAGGTGTTGTATCTTTTGCAATCCAAATTGTTCCTTGATCAATTTTTGTTGGAATTCCTGCATCTTTAAATTCTGTAAGCATTGGTCCTGGTGCAATCCCTGTATTTTTAGCAGGTACTAAAATATCGATGCTTGCAATATCTCCACTACGTGCACCCATCATGACTTTGTTTTTACTCAACAATACGTTTAGTTTGAATGGTGACATGTTTGTAAAAATGAATATCAATTGTTCTTTTAGGTCTGCAGAAATTTCTTTGATTCCTGGAATGTCTAATGTCTCTAATGCTTTTTGTGCCACATTATTTTTAACACATACAAATTCTACTTCTCCTTTCAAAGTTTTCCTTAATGGTAAAATTTGTGTAGAACGAACTTTTCTCATTTTAATTATTGAAACTGTTTTGTATTTTTTTGGCAACTCTAATAATTTTTGATACATCTCTGTTTTTCTTTTAGGATATGTTGTTCTATTTTCATGCATGTTTCTTCTTTATCTCCTGGACTTGTTTTAGTGGTTTACCCATTGTAGTTTTTATCAAAACTTTACTAATATTTTTCTCACCATTTGGTAATTTCTTTTCTATTGCACTGATAACTGTAAAAGCATTAATTGCTAAATCTGTATTTTCCATTGTTTCATCACCTATTTTACAAGATATTGATAATGATGCCCTTGTTCTAACTTTAATTGACGTTCTAAATCTTGCTAGGAATGCATCAATTGATGCGTTAAATGGAACTGGTGTTGGCATCTTTCCTCTAGGGCCTAAAAGCTGACCTAATGCTTTTCCTACTGTTGGCATAATTTTGGTATCTGCCAAAAAGAAATCATATTTGTTGATAAATTTTCTAGATTCTCTTTTATCTAATTCATATTTTGTTAATTCTTCATTTCCAATAACCACGTCTGCCTTTGCAGCTTTTGCTTTTTGACTCATATCCCCTGTAGCAATAACACATACTGTTGCAGGTGAACTTGTTTTTGGAAGTTGAATTACCTCGTTTATGGCAAATCCTTTTTTTACATCAATATCTTTAAAATTAATAATTAGCTCAATAGATTGCTTAAATTTTCTTTTTTTGGATTCTGTTTTGACCCTTGTTATCAATTCTCCTAATTGGCTTTCTGTAATCATTACGAACAATTTTGAGAAAACCTACTTAAAATCGTTTAGGGCTTGAAATTTTGCTAATCTTTTATTTTAAAAAATTTCATTTTTTATGCCTAATAGTTGTAATTTAAAGGTAAATTTTTCTTAAAACTTACACATATTAAATCACAATCATAATTTTTTAGCACATTGCATAAGTTTGATGATCTTGATATGAAATTACTATTTGAATTGACTCAGGATGGATCTATTTCAGTTCCTATTTTATCTAAAAAACTTGGAATTAACGCCTCAGTACTATACAGTAGAATTAAAAGATTAATGAAAAAAAAGTTAATTAGAAAATTTACTATCGATATTGATGAATCTTTGTTGGGTATTGGGGTAAAAGCATCTGTTGGAATTAATCGTGATCCTAAATTAAAAGATCAAATACATGCAAAATTCATGGAAATCTCTGAGATTGCTTCTATTTCTGAAGTAACTGGTAGATTTGATATTATAATTGAGGTTTATGCTAAAAATCTTGAAGCGTTACATACTGTAGTTATTGAAAAAATTGGAAAAATAGTGGGTATTCAAAATACCGAAACCTTTGTCGAATTACAAAAAACTGATAAAGATCCTGTTTATCTTATTGAATAATTATTGGAATTTTTCATCCCACTTACCTTCATTGATTTCAGCAGTAATTTCTTTTGGAGTTTTTCCTTCCACTTTAACTCCTAATGCTAAACATGTACCAATGATTGTTTTTGCAACTGATTTTAATGATGTTGCGTAAGATTTTTCGAGTTTTGTATTTGCTACTTTGATAATTGAATCTATTGTAACATCTCCTACCCATTCAGTACCTGATGTACCTGAACCTTTTGTAATTCCTGCTTCTTTCATGATTAATGCTGCAGCTGAAGGGATGCCTATTTCAATTTCATATTTTTTTGTATCTGTATCTATTATGACAGTTACTGGAACTTTCATTCCTTCAAAATCTTTTGTTTTTTCATTAATTCCT
>LWDU01033495.1_pt1 | contig 12065 bp, 8 predicted proteins | sample 727161 | NCBI WGS metagenome assembly LWDU01 (sample SAMN04566230, study PRJNA314399) | hydrothermal vent metagenome | isolation source: deep sea hydrothermal plume seawater | place: Mexico: Gulf of California, Guaymas Basin | collected 2004-07-11 | reverse complement strand
ACCCCATTCACCTAAAAGCGATAACAAATCATGTCTAATATCTCCTTCACCTGTCCTCACTGCTCCTTTTCAAAACAACTTCCAGCTTCTGCTGAAGGCATGCAGGGTAATTGCCCCTCATGCAAAGCCGTTGTAACCATTCGTGCCGACGCTCCAGCAAATCCTTCTATATCGCCTCAGCAACAACCTGTCCAGCAACAACCTGTCCAGCAACAACCTGTCCAGCAACAACCTGTCCAGCAACAACCCCTTCCGCAACAGGACTTTCCGCAACAGGACTTTCCGCAACAGGACTTTCCGCAACAGCTCAAACTAGAGATAGGTCAGGTAACAAAAACAGTTTATTAATTGCTGTTAGTGCTGGCGGAATAGTCATACTACTGATTGCCGTTAGTCTCCTCGTGATCGGCATCACATCACAACAACGAGGTCCATTCGTTGAACAACCCCCTCATCGCGTTGCCGCTGAGTGGAGTACCACGAACGTAACTCAGGAGCCTCAACCTCAACCTCAACCTCAACCTCTACCTCAACCTCAACCTCAACCTCCACCTCAACCACAACCACAACCTGTAAATCCTGTTGCTTCTTTTATGAAATTAGTCGATTTGGTTCCAAGCCAATTAGGCGAGACTTGGTGGAAGCTAGTAGAACCAACAGAATTTGCAGCTGGCGCTTTAAGTGAGAATGGTAACTTAATTACTAAATTTGACGACGGCGGCCAAGTGATATACCGAATTCGTTTGCATAATCACGAGTTTGATTTTGCCTCCAATTCTGGATGGATTTCGATATCGGGGGACGTAACATTTACATCTTTTGAGTATCATTTTAACCGAGAGTATAGATGCACGTTTTATTTTGCAGATGGGAATTGGAAAATTTTGAAGGTGGAATGGGGACAAGTACAGAATAAGCCATTAAACCTTGTGCAAATGAAAGCTACAAAGCGCCCAGAACTCATTCATTTTTTTGAAGAGCTACTCGAAATTGCAGCAAACTCAAAATAGGAATAACATGAGCCAGTTCTTATTTCTGATTGTGATAATTCTTATGGGATGTGCATCGGTTGTGCACCATACGTGCACCACACCAAACAGATGTACTTTATTTCAGGGGTTTTAGCTATTTGTTTTACATCCTCCGGGTGTACTTTTCTCTTTTCGCCGGTAAGCCGCTCTCGGCCTGCCCCAGCATATCGAGGACTTTCTCAAGTAGTTTAGCTCAATCTGCTTCATCAACGCCCGCTAACATCTGCTCTTTAAAATCATGGGTGCATTTTTTAACCATGATTCCACCAAGCTCCAACTCGAGCGTAGATATAGAAACCAATTCCAACCACGAATGGAAAACCTCCTAAAATCGCAACACCGATCGCTGCTGATTTTGAGGTGTTGCTCAATGCCGCTGCTGCTATGAAAAACAGACCTCCTATGATTATTAGCGGAAATCCTATGAGCATAATTTTCTTATATTTCTTTGCGGTCAGCTCTATCGTCGTATGTTCGGTATTAGGATCTACCTGTATCGGAGATTGAGATTGCGCACCTGCGCTTGGGGCAATATATGGTGATGGTTGCGGTGCAGTTAGATCACTATTGGCAACTATTACAACAGGGTTATTACAATTGGAACAATTGCTTTGCTGCCCGGCTATTTCCGCGGGGACAACAAAGGTTTGCTTGCAATATGGGCACGTAAATGAAATCTGTGACACTACTAGTACCTCCGAATGTAACACTCGTCAGAAAGTTAACCGCGATGGTTTAGTTTACCCGTTAATGACTTGCGAAACAAATGTTAATTTGGCTTGATATTTTGGTGTATGAAGATGTTTGTTTTTCAAAGGAAAAAGATGTGGAATGGAGTAGATTCAAGCAAATCTGAATGAGAGGCGCAAAAGACTATAATACGAACCAATTTGCCCACTGCTAGGCACACCATGGAATCAGAAGACGGTTAACCCCTTGCTTTAGCCATGTTTTAGCCATATCATTTACATCCACTGAGTGTGTTCCCTTTTTTCGCCGGAAAATCTGTCTCGGCCTGCACAAACATGTCAAGGACTTTTATCATGATCGCCATCGCAATGCCGAGCTTACCTGAGATCTTACTTTTGCTTTTATTTTTAGGTATGTTAATCGCCATTACAGTAGACATCATCATCGCGTTAAAAAAAAACGCAAATGTTGAAGAATCGGCAGATCCGACACTCGATACAAACCCTAAAAACCACTCTTAGATAATGAGCCGCCCATTGAGTGATTGGCACCCTGCCCCATGTGTATATATCAGTATCGACACCGTGTATTCATCTCCCAGAAGTTGGATTCTGCACTAAATGTTTTCTCGATAGATCTGAAAAATCACGAGAAGAAACGACCCACATTTTTTAAGGATGAAATCAATCTTTGTCCTTCATTAGGAATGCCGTTTTATAAATTCCTAGACCCCCCCCTTGCCCTTGTGTCGATATAAAATCGAGCTTGATGATTGTTGGATTGGCAGGATCAAAATTGAAGTCGGGGATTGGTGTCTGTTCCAGAATCCGGCGTTCTACAGAGACTTTAGGAACATGAGCAGGGCATTTCGGTCGGCCAGTGGCATTGTTCGAAATGCCTGCATGGATCGTTCTCCCTCGCCGCCATGCCATAAAATGGCTTCCTCCAAAGTTCGGGCTCGACCGTCATGCAGGTAGGCTTCACCACCGCTAACACCGTTGGTCAGTCCGATCCCCCACAGTGGTGCCGTGCGCCATTCCGCACCGGTTGCTTGTCGTTCACCAAGATTGTCGGCCAGAGCTGCACCCATATCGTGTAATAGCAGATCTGTGTAGGGACGAATGGTTCGTGACCTTAATTCTGCCAAGGGATGAAAGGGAGACGTGGTAAAGCGGGTATGGTGACATTTTGCACACCCTGCCGATGCAAACAGATTCTCACCCCGCAAAGCAATGGGATGATCAATGTCGCGGCGTGCATTGACACCGAGTGTAGAGATGTACCGCGTTAGATGAGCCAGTTGCGCATCGGTGATCTCAGGTGGTTGAGATTCGGCTGTTCCGTCCAAAGCAGGGAACAGGTTGGTGGTGACGCCCATGTCCGTATTGAAAGCTGCTCCAATTTGATGCCGCACGGCAGCCTGCCCCCCTTTATAACCGAACCGTCCTAACAGGATTCTGTTGGACTCTGGATCCGGTACCGTCTGCAAACGCCCTGAAATCCCATCCCCGTTGGCATCCTGCGGATCCGCCATTGAGGTGATGGAGCTTTCCTTGATCGCTTCAAGTAAACCAAGGCCAACCAATGGAGGTGTGAGTCTGACAGAGTAATATTTTGCCGGCGTTCCTTTAAATGCGTAGATTGGCCTGCGTAGTTCAAACGGCATACCGTCTTCATATTCACCACGAATTCGTTCATAACGGCTTAACACCATGGTTGATTCAGCAACGTCGGACGTGGACTGAGACTGGAGTGTTGAACCGAGTTGTGGATGGGCATGGCCCTGAGCGTTCGCTCCGACTTTCACCACGCTTTGGTGCATCGGTTCATTAATAGCGGGCGGTAGTGCGCGGCCATTGTTTACATGACAGGCGATACAACTGCGGGCCACAAAGTCAGGCCCTAATTTTCCGGCCTGCTGCGGGTCAGGAGGATTGGGTTGTTCAGAATGGGCTCCCGTTTCGAAATCTGTATGATGTAGTCGCCGCCCAAGCGTGAACGATTGACCACTTAATGGAGCAATGTTCGTCATCATCTGCATGAAGCGATGTTGAGGTTCATCGGAATATTGATAGGGTAGCGTTGTACGTCCGGCCAGCAGTGCCAAATCTGGTAATGGCTTTGAAACCAGCTTGTCACCAGTCCCCTGCCAGGGCACGATTCCGCTGCCAATAATGTAAAGGATTGCTGTCCCATAGTAGTTTGAGCGACCGTTGGTAGGTTTCACTAAAAATGGGCTGAATTCAAACTCCATCAAGTCACCGATTTTGAGTCCCCGTTGCTTGATGTTGTTGTACGAGATGGTGGTTGAATATTGGTTTGCCGAGATTTCTTTTACTGCCACATTGTGGTGATATTCGGCAACGGTGTTGATCCCGCGAAAGAAACAACGGAAATCCGGTTTATTAAGCGGGGTGAGCGACGAAATATTGATTGTGATGTCCGTTCCACCGGTGGCAACACGGTCGACAATTTCAATCGCGACTGTCCGTTGTTGCCAGTACCAATTCAAATAGTGGTTATAGGCTCCTTTTTCTCGCGCATGACGGTCGCGTACACGATCTGATATTCGTGTGATCAGTGCCTCGGTGGTTTTAAATGTCGTCTCCGGTTCCAATTTGGTTTGAGCGTCATAGAGAACACTTATCTTCTGCTGCCCGCTCAGCGCTGCACAATTCGACACGATCATCAAAATCAGGATGGCAAATTTACTGTCCATGAGAAACTTTGGTATTAGAGCATTGCGGTGGTTACTGGCTATGTCGCCGTCCCTGTCTGATTAACCGCGGTTCTTCTTCCACAGGGGATAGTGTTTTTGTAACAGTTCTGCAGCATAAGTACCCAACCATGAATAGCCATTGCGTCGTTCATGAGAAATTTCGGCGATGGTTTTTTGGGGAATGCCGTCGCGGCTGCAAAAAAAAGGTTGCTGGGTTTGCAGATCATAGAAGCGTGCCCATAAGGGAGGCGCAGATGGGTCAGGAATTACTTTTATGTCCATTCCATTGGGCGCCGCGGGAGCTTCAACCTTAATCTGTCGCAGCCCTTTTAGCTGGGCACTTTTAAACCAAGAGATTGCCCCTTCAATTGCCGCAATGACATCATTGTTGGGATCCTCGATCTGCATCAGATAGCGGACGATGCCGACCGATTCGTTGCCACTGATGGATGGAAGTTCATAGGATCGAGCCTTTGCCGGGGCGAGTGTCTTGGCGTCATGTTGAGCGCACCATGCCGTTAATCTGCCAGCAACTCGGATTTGCGTTTTGAGGATACATTGCAGACCTCGCTGCAGTGCTCGATCACATTGCCTACGGATATCGCCTGATACAAATTCAAGATCGCCAGAACCCTGCACAATGTCATGAAACAAATTCATCACACCGATCATAGCATCGTCGTTGTACGTAATATGTTGATGATAACTACTGGGTCGAGGATAGCGTTGAGGCCAACCCCCGTTATCGTATTGTGCCTGCAGCAGGTACTTCACACCGGCAACAGCGGCATCTCGATATTGTTGATCTCCTAACCGGTGGTAGGCTTTTGCGAGAATCCGTATTTCGCGGTGGGTGGCACCATTGTCGATTGTCGAATCGGTTTTTGTTTTATCCAGTTTCAGTTGTGTGCGTTCCGTCTCGGATAATCTGGCGTTCCTATCATAATTTTTAGGCCAACCACCAGTGTTCCGCTGATACAACAGTATGTTATTGGCAGTCTGCAGCAAGTCGTCCCCGCATACCGGCAAAGAAAAGTTAAGTAACAATATTAATAGTGTGAGTTGGAGAGATCGCATGCGTGGCATAAAAAATCCGATCAGCGGCGATTGATTAAGGGGGCGTTTACCAATTAAACTGTGGAATTGATTTTAACACTTTAAGGATATCCGCAATGTATGTAATGCCCCGTTTTGTTCTGTTACTGTCCATTTTCGTGTCATCCGTTCTTGTCTTGAATGCTCAGGACAGCAAATACGCTTTACCTTCTGTTGCCGCGGAAAAAAACCTTCCAGGAGAAGGCGCCCTGCGACGATATGCAGGTTACGTAAACACATGGGCCCGACTCCGAGAACAATGGTCCACGCAGATTAAACAGGATCAGGGGGCTGTTGTGTTTTTGGGTAACTCAATCACGCAGGGTTGGGGCCCAACATTTCGAGGACATTTCGATGGTGTTAAACTGGCGAATCGTGGCATTGGCGGTGATACCACTCGCGGGATGCTCATCCGACTTGAGCAGGATGTCTTAGCACTGAACCCTAAAGCCGTGGTCATGTTGATGGGTACCAATGACATTGAGATTGGGCTCGAGCCTGAACTCATTGCTCGGAACTTTACGAAGATCATCAAATCGCTGCAGGAACATAACCCAGCGATGCCTATTATTCTGTGCCGGATGTTTCCTAGTTCAGCGGTTAAGAAGCGACCGACTGAGAAAATCCAGAAAGTAAATCAGCTCTACGAAAACATTGTCCGCAATGATTCCCAAATCATCGTCGTTGATACCTTCACACTTTTTGACGATGGAACCGGCGATGCGTTGCCGCCCTATTTTCCGGATTTGCTCCATCTCAATACGGCCGGCTATTCGAAATGGGCCAGTGCGTTGAATCCCATCTTGGCAACTCTTGGTTTTATGGAAACTGAACCGGACAAATTTGAATTGGAAGAAGGATACCAGAGCCTTTTCAACGGCCGCGACTTGACCGGATGGGGTTTTCGGCCGACTGCTCCCCGCAATCCGCCGAAAAATCCACGACCCGGTGCGCCGGTATTTGTCCAGATTAAACAGGCCGAAGATTTCCAAGGTAAGACAAAAAGCAGTGATCAACGTTATTGGGCAGTGAACGGTCGATTGGTTGTCACCACACCGGCCGAGGGTCGACGTATTCAGCAATTGTGGACCACTGCAGAATTCGGAAGCGATTTTGTGCTGAAGCTTGAGTTTCGGGCCACACCGAATGCGGACAGTGGTGTTTTTATACGTAAGCCTCAGCTTCAATGTCGTGATTATGTGCTGGCCGGTCCCTACAAGGATCTGAAAAACTACAAACCCCAGCTGTGGAACGAACTAGTGGTCACGGTGACCGGCGGTGTGGCGCATGCTACCTGTAACGGCGAATTATTGACGGATAATATGATGGTGCCAGCCACGGGCCCGATCGGCCTTGAAGGCGATCGAGGGCAAATGGAATATCGTCGGATCCGGATCAAAGTTGCCGAATAATACAGCTTTCACCAGCACTCTATTTTGTTAGAAACACGTGGCTTTGAACAATCAGTTTGATTAGATCTCGGATGCGGTTGCCATCGGTCTGCAGCTTAAGGACAATCTCATCAACGTCACCTCGATCAGTGGGTTCCAGAATCCGTCCACTGGAATAGGCCAGTAGTTTTTCGGTCAGGCAACGCGCAACCTGCTGTTCCTGTTTAATCAACATCTTTTTAAGTTCAACAATGTCCGCCAAATCGTGCCCACTGGAGGTTGTTGTGGATGTATCGATGTTATCGCGGGCTCCAGGGTATTTGTCCCGCCAACGCCCGATGGGATCGAAGTTTTCGAAAGCAAATCCAAGAGGATCAATTTTACGATGACAGTTGTTACACGCTTGCTGATTGCGATGAATTGCGAGTTGCTCCGCAATGGATTTGGCAGAACGGAGATCAGGTGAAAGCGGTTCGACATCCGGTGGAGGTGCCGGAGGTGGTGTGCCGAGGATGTTTTCCAACAACCACGCACCTCGTATGACAGGGGAAGTGTCAACTCCGTTGGCAGTTGCCGTCATGACGCTCGGCTGAGTTAGGATGCCTCCGCGACGAGGATCGTTGGTAGGTACCTTGCGGAGGAAATCTCCTTTGACATCATCGCGTTGATAAAAAATCGTGGCAATCGATTCGTTCAAAAAAGTGTAATCCGAATCGATTAAAGCATTGATCGATCCATTGGTATTGAGAAGGTCGGCAAAATAAGCATCCGTTTGGGCAATGAGTTGCGGCTCGAACTGCCGATCCCAATACACGCGGAAGGGGCCGTTTCGTTCAGGAGGGCTGTCGCTGATTTTGTCGAGTCGTAACCAACGCTCGGTAAAGTGTCTGGTAAAGGCCGCAGCTTTCGGATCGTCGAGCATCCGGTCTACTTGTTGCAGGAGTACGGACTTATTGGTTAATTGTCCTGTTTTAGCTAGCTCTCGTAAGGTTGCATCTGGCATGGAGGACCAAAGAAAATAGCTAAGCCGGGAAGCAAGTTCGTAATTGTTTAATTGCCCAGGTTTCTCCCGCAAATAGAGGAAGTCCGGCGAACAGAGGATTGCTGTGTACCCAGCCCGTATCGCTGCCATCCTCCGTAAGGCGTTCGGATCGATGTTGTTGGGTTTTTGTGGATTGGATTTAGCGACGGCCAGTGGTTCTGAATCAAACCCAGGTCCACTCCAGAAAGCTTGTAGACTATTCGGTTTGCCATAGGCAAAGTATTCAACTCGAATAGAGTGAGCCCCGGCAGTCAGTGTAATTTGTCCATTCTTTATAGAGGCTCCGTGCAGTCCGTCGTGCTCGATGACGGTATTCCCATTGATAGTCAACCTTGATCCGTCGTCGGAAGCCATTTTGAATTGGTAGATTCCTGTTTGTGACGCGGTTATCTTCCCTGCAAAGACCATACCAAAATGTTCGTCAAGTTTTGCCGGTCTCAGGTCCAGCAGACCACTATCGAGTGTTCCTTGGCTCGCAGGAGTGAGGGTAGAAAAATCAGGAATTTTCGACCAGCTTCCCTGATAAGACTTGTAGGTCAGATTTTCGATTGTTTTAGGCGAGGAGGATTGAAGGGGATCTAATTGGGCTTGGACTAGGGCAACGTAGGGCGCGATTTCGTCTGGCGTAACGGGTCTTCGAAAGGCACGTTCGGCAAAATCGAGAAATAACTTTTCCAAGTTGGGCGACTTGGCAGCGACAATTCCGTACAGAGCGGTATGACTTTTGGGAGGCCATTGATCTACGAGGGGCTGTAATGTGAGACTGTGGACATGAATACTAGGCCCTTTATAATTCTGGATGAGCGTGACAGCCATTTCACGAGCCCAGGTAGCGCGGGCAGTGTTGTAGTCCTCTTTTTTAGGAAATTCCTTGGCATCAGGTGCTTTTCTATAGTGTTCAGCAAGGTATTTCTGCATGATTAGATCGGTGCGGGCACTTCGAGGGGATGGGCCGTTGTCCCAAGTCAACTGTGGCAGCCATTGTTTGTTGATCCATGTTTCGAATGAGAAAGTGCGGATTTTCCCGTCTCCCGGCAGTTGCAGTTGAGCAAGTGGGATGTGGTCGTTGCGAGTGCGAGATTTGAATAGCCGTAATCCCAATAAAAAGGGTTCATCTTGATCGTGGGGCATTAACTCAACCCAGGGATGTTTCTGGTTGTGGCCGGAAACCTCGATGGTAATTTTATATCGGAGGGAAGTACCGACGCCACCGCCGAGTTGATCGGAACTAAGTGTTGCGGCACGATATAAAACATCAAAGTCAGGATGGAGCTCACGGGAGTAGAGTTCCAAATCGCCGGTTCCTCTTTTATTGATATGACCGGAAAACCGGCGGGGACTCAGATCCGGTGGAGGCGACATTTCCGTAGCCAACGCCAGACTTTCCTCGGCAGCATCAAGCATCAATTGTAGAAAGAAATCAGACATGACGAGGCGGTCACCAATGTTGTCGAAACCAGCCTCGACTTCATCTTTGGGAAAAGATCGAAAGGGATCGGAGCTGGTGTTTTCAACTCGGCCGTTACCATTGTTATCCACCAGTTTGGAAACGTTTCCGACCCGTAGTTCTGGATCGTTGATGTAGAGCAAATCCCTTATCGTATTGCGTAGTTCGAAACGATTGAGCCGACGCGTAACTGTTTGGCTGCCGGTGCTGCGGTGTTGTGCATAGGCTGCTTTTAGTTGGGCAGTCAAAATGTTGATGACTTTCGTTAGCTCCTTAGCCTCCAGTGGAGGTTGATCTTCCGGTGGCATACTCCCGGAATTCAGTTGATCGAGAATTTCTTGCCAGGCTTGGAGTGTTTGTATCTCCGTGAGCTTGGTCGATAGCGTATCAAATCGCTTGTCATTTTCCTGTTTTTTCGCACCATGGCATTTGGTGCAGTGCTTTTGCAGAAAGGGCTGTACTTTACTGAGCGGGATTGCCGCCTGTATAGAACTCAGGGATACCAAGGCAATGGTTAGTGCAAGAATGAAACGTGGCATTATGCGTTATCGCGCTGAAGGCCTGTCAGCGTACCTGTACTGGGACCAAAGCGATCAAGTTCCAAGCCGTGGTTTTGAAGAATTGAGAGTAGAAGATTAGCTGCGGGGACTCGCTGGGTGGGAGTGTCCGGGCATACCATGTGTTCGCCAAGTTTGAAGCCGCCCCCGGCCAATAGTAGCGGAAGGTTCCGGGTCGAATGTGGTCCCGTTGCCATACCGCATCCAAAGAGGATCGAAGTATGATCAAATAGCGTGCCGCCGTTGATGGTGTCTTCCTGTGCCTTCAATAGGTCAATCAAGTAAGACATTTGTGTGATTTTGTTACGTTCGATGAGGTTTAAAGCAGCAATGTGATCCGGCCGCTCACCGTGATGGGAGAAACCATGGTACCCGCCATTTAGGCCAAAATCACCATTTACGAATCCGGATGATAAGGTGATGGCTCGTGTCGAGTCCGTTTGAATTGCCAGAGCAATTAACTCAACCATTGCTTTGAGATCTGCGGCAGTACCATTTCCTTGAACAGGTTCAGGATGTTCGGTTTGTGGTTTGGGCTTGTGAAGCCAAGGTTGCTGTTGGACGATTTTCTTTTCTAAAGACCGTACCGCATCAAGATATTCTGTGAATTTGCGTTGGTCTCGTTTACCAAGTTGTTTGTTAACGGCGTTGGCTTTTTCCATGACCACATCGAGGATGCTGTTGTGTCGTTTAAGTCGTTCGGCGGAAGTGGCCGTCTGGTCTTTGCTGTCAGCGAGAAACAAGGCTCGGTACATTTGCCGTAAATCAATAGCGGGAACCTGGACTCCCGTACGCGTGAAACTGACAAAATTGGATTCATTGACTCGTAACGTCATCGACGAAAAGCGTGTATCAGCTCCCACAAATTCCGCTATTTTCTGATCTAGACTGATGTTGCCCTCAGGGAATTGAGATGCGAGGTGAGGGCGTACACCGCTCAGTAGTACAGGTACACCCTGATGCCCTATCGTGTTGCCATGATCGAGATTTGAAAAAACCGTGAAGTCTTGACGGTGTTTTTCCAGAGGTGCTAGTGTCGCGGGTATGTCGTAGTTTGCTGTAGTTTGTTCGGACGTGGGGAAAAAGGTTTTTTTGTAGATGCCATAATTATTGGACAGACAAACAAAGCGTTTGACGGGCGGAGCGATTGGGGTGGATGCGCAACTGGGGGGAACCATTGCTTCAAGCATGGGCAGCGCGATGGCGACACCGGCGCCTTTTAGAAAACTGCGTCGTTTTAGTGTGGGTCGCATGCGACGATCTCTGTTTATGTTAAAGGGTTTTTGTTCAATGCCGAGATAGACTTAAAACGGCAACCGCCGAGACTACGTCATTGTAGTATTTTAAATGTTGTTGAGACACGTCATTTTAGTATTGTTGGAGTTTGGTGTTTATTGAGTCGAGGTTGCCAACGGAACTGACGAAACGTTTGTTCATGCAGTCGTTGGTAGTTGGAAATATACTACCCTTACCAGAATAAACGAACAAAGGCATGAAATCGAATGGAAAAGCGTTGATCTTTCCAGAGTTCGTGGTCGTTCCCCAGTCTGTTGTTCTGTTGGTTGGCAAGCTGTCCTACTACTATACTAACGAAAATCAAGTTATAATTTGGCTAGTAAAAAAATAGCGCACACCTTTCCTTTCCAATAGATTAGGACTCATAACGATGTTCAAATTCACTACACTCACCACGGTTTTATTACTCGTCATTACATCCGTGACGGCCAATGCACAAGACAAACCAAACAAACAAAAAAAACCTACTGCAATCGGAGCCAAGCTGGCTGAGAATACAATCAAGCGGCATGCCAAGGCGGAACTTACTGAAGAACAGGTAGCCAGTATTAAGAAGCTTGCTGCTGTAGTGAGTCCCAAGATGAATGCCTTGCGTAAAAAGGCGAACTTAACTCCGGAACAGACTAAGGCAGTGCAGGCGGCTCGAGCCAAGGCGAAAGCGGACGGAGTCAAAGGAAAAGAAGCGACCGCCGCAGCGGATGCAGCAGGAAAATACACCGAGGAGCAAGCCAAGATTCTCGCTGAAGTAAAGCAACTCAACCAGAAATACTTCAAAGACGTTCAGGCTCTGTTGACCG